>Ga0192647_102023_pt1 | contig 12872 bp, 20 predicted proteins | sample LauGreFa1BDMLBSN_2_FD_133046 | JGI IMG/M metagenome (GOLD analysis project Ga0192647, IMG submission 133046) | Freshwater lake microbial communities from Lake Michigan, USA - Fa13.BD.MLB.SN - reassembly | ecosystem: Environmental > Aquatic > Freshwater > Lake | place: Lake Michigan, USA...
TAATATCAAGGTCACGACTCCGTGACCCTTTTTTACGCAGGGAAGTTAAATGACAAACGATTTAAAATGGATGTTGTCATCCGATCAGCAATTTCCTTATCAGGATGATAAGATGATTGCGCTATGGTTTAAGGTCATGAAATGGTTTAAGCCAGATGTAGTTGATTATCTAGGCGATACAGATGACCAGGCTTGCTATAGCAAATATACAGAAGGAAGATCTGCAGAGTTTCTTCAACTTCATAAGGACGACAGCCGTGATTTAATTGTCCCAATGATGCGCCATGAAGCAAAAGGCGCAAGAGATTTTTATGCAAAGACAAGAGATATGCTTCCAGATGCACAATTATTTTCAGCACTAGGAAACCACGATATACGTATCTTTGATTATATAGACAAAAAGCTTCCAGACTATGCAAAAGATGTTACTCCAGAGTCACTATGGTCTTTAGATTCATTAGGTTACGAATATATTTATTATGACTCACTCCCTAAGCGCCGCTTTGGAGATGTTCACGTACACCATGGTATTTCTATTGCAGCAACTGGTTCAGTAAGAAAAGATATGGAAGACCTACAAGTATCATTAATCCGTGGCCACTCGCACAGAATTGCTTCTCATATGGTAACATATGAACTTAGAAATGGTGGCGAAGGAGAAACTCTTCGTGGCTATGAAATTGGTCATATGTGTGATGAAAAGGGGCCAGGCATGAAGTACACTCAGCACCACGATTGGCAAAAAGGTTTTGCTATTGCACATATTGTAAACGATTATCCTCATATTCAAATGATTCATATTGCTCCAGACTACTCATGCGTTGTGGACGGAAAGACATTCACGCTATGATGAAATGTCAAAGGTGCGGTGGAAGAGTGTTTGTAGACAGAGTTTTTTCTCAAAAACTACACACGGAGTTGTTTTGCATCCTTTGCGGAAAGCGATGGATGATCAATAAAGAAACGAATGCATTCGGTAAATGGCTAGAAAAAACAGACAGGGACTACGCAAAAAATTCGTCTATTTCTTCTTAAATGGCAAGCTACATAAAGTACTTAAGCTATCAAGAGCAAAAGATGAGTTGATTGCTTGGTGTTATTTAGATAAAAAAAGGATGATGTATTCTTATTCTCAAGTAGATAAGAATATGGAAAAAGCCTATACTGTAATAGAAGTTAGTAAAATTCTAGGTAGACATAGGGTTACTATAGAAGAATATATTTTACAGGGCAAAATTAAACAGCCTCAAAAAATGTATCCAATTAGTAATCCAGATAGTAAATGGTCTAAGTACATGTTGTCTGAATCGGACATATTGGACATTCATGAATTTATTATTGATGCTGGACACATAAGAGATTTGCCGTCAAAGTCGGAACTTAGGGCCCTTCTCAAACATAATTTAATATTGTATACTAAGACAGAAGATGGAAAATTTGTACCTGTATGGAAGGCGGAGTAATGGCAGAAACAAGAGTTAAAGTGGATCTATCGTTCACACGCAATCTAGGAAACTATGAAAGCATAAGAATTAATATTGGCGTTGAAGATGATGTTAGAAATGGTGAGAATGTGGATTCGGCTACGGAAAGAGTCTACACTTTTGTAGAAAATAAGCTTATTGAAAAAACTCGTGAAGTAGAGCAGGAATTAAAGAATGGCAAATGAGAAACAGCCGTATGTTTTAATTGGTCTATATGAGTCTCTTTATCTAGAGAAGTATAAGAAAAAGCCACGTATTAATAAATTTCGTGAAAAGTGGGCTATGCAAGATGTAATAGATAGTGTAGGATATGATCGTGCAGTTGAACTGCTTGTTTATTATTTTAAAACTAGTAAGTCTGGGCACCCTCTTAATTTCTTCTTTTATAATTTTGACAAAATTGACTATCTAAAAGCAGAGATTGAAAAAGATATTACAAACCGTCGTGTTCTCAGGGAAGCGACTAAGAAAATGGTAGAGGGCGGAGAAGAATGAATACAGAAGCAGAGCTAATATCTGCAGTGTGCAAGAATAAGGATATCAGCACCCTCCTTGCCGATAACGTAGACGAGATCTTTACATCGCATCGTGATATATGGGACTCATTAAAGTCTTACTATTATAAATTTAAAGCTGTGCCAGAAGTTGGTATTCTGGTGGAAAGATTTAAAGACTTTGAGCCAGTAACAACTAAAGGAGAAACAGGGTATTATTTAGACAAGCTAAAGAATGAATATCTTTCTAGTAAGTTAAAGTCTATTCTGATTCAGTCTGGTTCAGCACTAAAAGAAGATGCAGCTTCTCGTGTTCTTTCAGAAATGCAAAGCAAGTTAGCTTCTCTATCTAAGTTTACTAATCATGTTCGTGACGTGGATGTTACAGACTTGGAGTCAGCAGAAAATCATTTCCTTTCAGTTAAAGAACGTTCTGCAGTAATGGGAGGAAGCCCAGGAATTCTTACAGGTTTTGAAGCTATTGATAAAGCATATCCAACAGGCATGGCTCCAGGACATTTAATTGTTGCTATTGGTTGGCCAGGAAAAGGTAAGACATGGTTTACTTCTTACTTGGCATGCAAGGCATGGGAGCAAGGCTTTAAGCCAATGATCGTGTCTCTTGAAATGTCTCCTGAGAATATGCGTGATCGTATTTATACAATGATGGGGTCTGGATTATTTAAAGCCTCTGATTTCTCAAAGGGAGATGTGGATGTTGATACATTTAAAGCTTGGGGTCAAAAAAAGTTTGCTGGGAAAAACTCATTCATACTGGTATCAAATGAGGGAACGGCAGAAGTAACACCTGCAACTATTCAGGGTAAGATTGACCAACATAAACCAGACTTGGTTATTTTAGATTATCATCAGTTATTTAATGATAATAAACGAAGCAATTCTGAAGTAGAGCGAAACAGAAATATTTCTCGTGAGTTTAAGTTACTTGCGGTATCAAATAACATTCCAGTAATAGATATCACTGCTGCAACTGCAGATGATATTTCAGATCAAGATAATCCGCCGATGATGAGCCAAGTAGCTTGGTCAAAGGCAATTGAGTATGATGCTGATATGGCAATGGCTATCCATAGGTATCCAGGAACCAATATGATTGAAGTTGTAAGTCGAAAGAATAGACATGGACATGAGTTCGATTTCTATCTAGACTGGGATATTAATCGTGGTGTCATTACTCCGATTTATGAGAACCTACCAGATATCAATAATGACTCACAGAAAAATTAAAAGATTTCAAATAGATGTGCAGTTTCAAGACAATTCTCAATTAATTAGCTTGAGACCGCAGTATGAAAACCTATTAATTCAGGACATGAGAGGTAAAGGCTACGTCAGGGTACTTGACATAGACCCAGCTTTTTCGGTAGAATTTACAGGCGAGACATGGAAATTCTTAATGAGTATCCATGGTGTTTATGTGGGAAAGAAGAAAGCATGGCAATTAGAGGGTATAACACAAGGGAAGTCGATACCACGCACTACACGCCAGCACATATCAAATCAGTCCTAAAATCAATAGGGCTTGATATTGTTGGCGAAACTAGCAATGACTTTCTATGCTACTGCCCATTTCATTCTAATAGACACACTTCAAGTTTTAGCGTAAGTCGTGAAAAAGGTGCATTTATTTGTTTTAATCCAGCATGTGGTGAAGCTGGAACTCTACAAGAATTAGTAAAGCGTGTTATGAGTAAAACAGAGTTTGAAGCAATGCGTTTTATATCTTCTAAAGAAGCAGAAGTTTTAGAAAATTTTGATGAATTGTTGGCTGAAACAATGGCAGATAAGCCAGTCTTTGAAGAGTTTTCTACTGATACTTTAAATAAACTTCATTTAGTATTATTGTCAAACAATAAAGCTCAGGAGTATTTTAAGTCTCGTGGCATAGATTTAGATTCTATTAATTATTTTGAACTGGGATATTCAGAAAATATGAACATGGTTACCGTTCCAGTACATTCTCCAGACTCAACCCCAATAGGAATTGTAGGCAGATCTATTGAAGGTAAAGCGTTTAAAAATAGTACTAATCTTCCTAAAAGCAAAACATTGTTTAATATTCATCGTGCTAAAAAGATTGGCGATCACGTAATAGTTGTAGAGTCCAGTTTTGACGCAATACGTGTACATCAAGCAGGATTTCCAAATGTTGTAGCAACACTAGGTGGATTTCTATCAACAGAGCAGCACAATTTATTAAACAGACATTTTAATAAAATAACTATAATGACAGATGCTGATAATGCTGGTAGAGAGTTGGGCAAAAGCATAGCAAATAAATTAAAATTCAAAGACCTCTTGTGGGCTTCGTATGAATATGGTAAGATATATCCTCATGATGCAAAAGATGCTGGAGATATGACTGATCAAGAAATTAAGGCCTGCATTAAAAATTCTGTATCCGACATGGAATACAGATCTTGGAACTCGTGATATAATAAAAAATACAGATGGATATATACCATCAACTATAAAGGAGAAATAAATGAGTATAGTAAAGGGTCTAAAAGACCTAAACAAGGCACTAGATAAGCCTACCTATAGCGGTGGGGATGAAAATAAAGGTCGCTGGCTAAAGATTGAAGATGGCGAAAGCGTAAAGATTAGATTCCTACAGGAACTAGATCCAGATTCACCAACATATAATGACAAGCTTGGTTGCGGTTTTATTGCACTAGAGCATACAAACCCAAAGGATTACCGTCGCAAGGCTCTAGATACAATGGAGTCAGAGGGTCGTGACTGGGCAAACGAACAGCATCGCAAGGATCCAAAGGCTGGCTGGAAGGCCAGAACACGCCTATACATTAATGTACTAGTAGACGATGGTAAAGAAGAGCCATACGTTGCAATTCTTTCACAAGGTACAAGCGGAAAAACAATTACACCTACCTTGATTGAGTACGCTGGCGAGATGGGAAGCATCACAAATTTGATGTGGAGAATCAAGCGTAATGGTTCTAAAACAGATACAAGTTATACAATTATTCCACTAGCAAAGGACGAGACCCCGTTTGACTTCTCTGCCTTGGAATTGTATGACCTAGAAAAAACAGCAGTTCGTCACGTTCCATATGCAGAGCAAGAAGCTTTCTATATGGGAGACGGAACAAATGCTGATGAGTCTTCTGCTACATCTAGCAGCGTAGACTGGTAATATCAAGTTAAAGGCGGAGAATTAATGTCATTCACACATCTTCATGTGCATTCATACTATTCATTAATGGATGGCCTTAATTCTCCTGCCGAACTTGTTAAAGCGGCTAAAGATGCTGGACAAACAGCATTAGCAGTTACTGACCACGGAACTTTATCGTCACATCGTGAAATGCAGATTGCATGTAAAGAACAAGGCATTAAACCGATCCTTGGAGTTGAAGCCTATATATCACCAACTGATAGATTTGACCGTTCTTCAAAAACAGATAAGTCAATCCAGGCTTACAATCATATAATTTTATTAGCTAAAAACAAAAAGGGTCTTGAGAATATAAATATTTTGCAAGAGCTGGCATGGAACGAAGGCTTTTATCATAAGCCACGTATTGATAGAGAGATTCTTAAAGAGTATGCGGAAGGTATTATTGTATTGTCTGGATGCCTTAATGGTCTTATTTCTAAGTGCATCGAAAAGAATGAGTTCTCTGAAGCTAAACTTATTCTCAAAGACTTTAAGAAAACTTTCGGTGAAGATTTTTATATTGAGGTTCAGTCTCACAATCCAAAAGAAATAAACGAAGGATTGCTATCTCTAGCAGATGAGCTTAAAATTAAAGCGGTAGCAACTGGAGATGCACACTTTGCTAAAGAAGAAGATCGTATACTAGAAGAGGCTATGCTGATTCTATCAACCTCTCCAAAAGCAGATAAAGAGGCAGACTTTGAAATGTCTCGTCAGATGAAAGATATGTTAGATAGATTTAATTATCTTTATCCAGATAGAAAGATATCTTTCGTAGACTATAATCTATTTATTCAAACTAGAGCTGAAATTGAGGAAGACTTCAAGAAATCAGGGATTAATCGAACAGATATATTTGATAATACTATGGAGATTGCTGAAAAAATTGGAGAATACGATTTTAACAGGGGTCTAGACCTTCTTCCTGTCCCTAAGACCAATGCTGACCAGAAACTGGCTCAGATGGCCTTAGAAGGCCTTAATAGGCTAAACCTGGACAAGGATAAGGCCTATCTAGACAGACTTCAAGAAGAGTTATCTATAATTAAAGATAAATCATTTGCCTCATACTTCTTAGTTGTAGCAGATATGGTCAACTGGGCAAAAGACAATAGTATTATGGTCGGTCCAGGTCGTGGTTCTGCCGCAGGCTCCCTTGTCTGTTATGCCCTAGGAATCACAGATGTTGATCCAATTGAATATGACTTATTGTTTTTCCGCTTCATTAATCCTGAGCGTAATGACTTTCCAGATATTGATACGGACTTTGAAGACCGCCGTCGTAAAGAAGTTAAAGATTATTTAAAGAAAAAGTTTAAGCACGTTGCTTCTATTTCTACCTATACTTATTTTAAAGATAAAGGTGTAATTAGAGACGCTGCCCGTGTTTTTATGGTTCCACTATCTGATGTTAATCGTGCAATGAAATCGATAGACACCTTTGAAGATTTTATGGAGTCTCCAAACACAAAAGAATTTAGAATAAAATACCCAGAAGTAGTTTGGCTGGCAGAAAGATTGCGTGGCAAGATTCGCTCTGTTGGAGTCCACGCTGCTGGAGTTGTTGTGGCGAAGGATGACATTAGAAAGTATGCTCCTGTAGAATCTCGTGAAGATGCTCAAGATCAAGTATCTGGAAGAATTCCAGTTGTTGCATATGATATGGATACTGTAGCTGATATAGGTCTAATTAAGCTTGACGCCCTTGGACTTAAAACGTTATCTGTTATTTCGGATACATTAAAGTCTGTTAAAGACCGTACTGGTAAAGAGATTATTCTGTCAGACCTTCCCCTTGACGACAAAGAAGTTTATAAAACTTTAAGCGAAGGATATACAAAAGGAGTTTTTCAAGCTGAGGCAACACCTTATACCAACCTGCTTATAAAGATGGGGGTAGATAAATTTGAAGATCTCGCTGCATCAAACGCTTTGGTTAGACCAGGAGCAATGAATACTGTTGGGGCATCGTATATTAAACGCAAGCATGGTCAAGAAGCTGTTGAGTATGTTCATCCAATTATGAAGCCGTTTACAGAAAATACATACGGGGTTATTATTTATCAAGAGCAAGTTATGCAAGCATGCGTACACCTGGGTGGCATGACTTGGTCAGAAGCTGACAAAGTACGTAAAATTATTGGAAAGAAGAAGGATGCAAAAGAATTCGATCAATTCAAAGATAAGTTTATTGAAGGGGCTGAGAGGCATATTAGCAAAAAGCAGGCCCAGCATTTATGGCATGACTTTGAGGCTCATGCTGGCTATTCTTTTAATCGTTCTCATGCTGTTGCTTATTCCATGCTTAGTTATTATACGGCTTGGCTTAAAAAGTATTACCCTCTTGAATTCATTTTTTCAATTCTTAAAAACGAAAACGATAAAGATGTTCGTACAGAATATTTAATTGAGGCTAAAAGACTAGGACTTAAAGTTCTTCTGCCACACATAAATGAGTCAGATATTTATTTTTCATTACAAAAAGACGCTATTAGATTTGGGCTAGCAGAAGTAAAATATATATCAGATAGTATTGCAAATAAAATTATTGACAAGCGTCCTTATATAGATTATGCTGATTTTATACAGAAGGCGTCTACTAAAGGTAGTGGAATTAATAGTAGAGCGGTATCAGCACTAAACTCTATCGGCGGGGCAGCATTTGAAGATAATGTTCGAAGCGGCAAAGAAAAAGAAAGTTATTATGAATACTTAGGTATACCTACATTTAACCTAGATCTTCCACCAAGAATTAAATCTCAAGCCCGCCCAATATCAGACTTTGATGATTTAGGAGCATTTGTTATGTTTGGAATGGTCAAGTCAATTAAAAGAGGAACTGGTTGGGCTAGAGTTGAGTTAGTTGATGAAACTGGAGCAATAGGGCTATTCCATAATGAACAAACCTCAATTGAGACTGGACAGATGTATTTTATTCTTGTAGGAGACAATAGAATTGCAAAATATGTAAAGGTTCAAGACATTAACCCACAGTCCAAAGATACATTTGTTGACTTTTTATATAGAAAAGAATATGACTTAAATGAGAAAGAATACATTGTAGTAGACTTTACTCCTTATAAAACAAAAGCTGGTAAAACTATGGCACATATAGTATTATCGGACAGAGATAAAAATTTAACTAGAGCAATTGTTTTCTCTAGTATGTATAAGATTGCCTTAGCAAAAATGCGTGAGGGAATGAAGTGTCAGGTAATTTTATCCAAGTTGGATGACGGCACACTGATGATTAAGGAAATAAAATGACAGAAAACATAGATGGCTTAATTACTTCTATAAGCATGAATCAGGTTCTGATTGCTGTCTTGGAAGAGTACGGAAAACTAACTGTGCCGACACTAAGATTTCTAGATGCAGGATCTAAAGAAAAAGAATTAGTAATTGATTATGATGAGAGCGTCCCATCATTTACATTTAGCTTAAGGGATAAAGTTGAACAGCAATAATGTTTTAACAGAGTACGGACTTGACGCATTAGCGGCAATGCTTCATGAAACAGCAAGAGAGAAAGGGTTTTGGGATGGAGAATATTCTCATGACAAAGTTGGCAATAAACTTGCCCTTGTACATTCAGAAGTTACTGAAGTACTAGAAGCAATTAGAAAATCTAAGGGTAGTGAACACATTGTGGAAGAAATGGCAGACGTAATTATTAGACTGCTAGATGTTTATGCTGCAATGAGAAATGAAGAGCAAATTTTGCATAGCCTAGACGATATTCTAGAAGCTAAAGTAAATAAAAACAAAGAGCGTCCAAGGCTTCACGGCAACCTATTTTAATGATATAATAAGCAGAGAGAAGAAAGAATAATAATGAAATTAGTATTAGACGATATATTAGCAAAGCTAGACCCAAAAACAAGAGCAAGAGTTCAATCGGCAGTAGATGTTAACATAGATAAGCAGGCAACACCAAGTATAGGGTTAAACCTAGCGCTTAAAGGTGGCCTAGCGTATGGAAGACAAATTCTTGTTTGGGGAAATAAATCTGCTGGAAAGTCTTCTTTCTGTTTGCAAATGATTGCTTTAGCGCAAAAAGAAGGAAAGACGTGTGCCTGGATTGATGCTGAGCATTCTTATGATCCAGCATGGGCAGAACAATTAGGTGTAGATTCTACAAAACTAATTTATTCTCCAGCAAAAACTGTTAATGATATGGTTGATGTTGCTACAAAACTTATGGACGCAGAAGTTGATATGATTGTTGTTGACTCTATATCAGCCCTACTCCCAGCCATCTACTTTGAAAAAGATGGCAGCGACTTAAAAGATTTGCAAGATACTAAACAAATCGGTGCGGAAGCAAAGGATATGACACATGCTGTTAAAATGCTTAACTATGCAAACAAGAATACGCTTCTTGTCCTCATCTCTCAACAGCGTAATCAGTTCGGATCAATGCATGCAAGCCATATCCCAACAGGAGGGATGGCAGTTAAATTCTTCTCCTCTACAGTTATTAAACTATGGTCTTCAGAAGCTGAAGCTAATGCTATCAAAGCTGGCATTAAGGTTGGCGATAAAATTATTGAGCAAAGAGTAGGTAGGCCAGTAAACTGGATTATTGATTATAATAAAGTTGGTCCACCAAATTTGTCTGGACAATATGATTTTTATTATCAAGGAGAAACTCTTGGTGTAGATGCAATAGGGGAAACCCTTGACGTTGCAGAAATGTGTGGAATTGTAGAAAAGGGTGGCGCCTGGTATACGGTTAACGGAGAAAGATTTCAAGGAAGAGCAAAAGCAGTGCAGTATCTTCGTGAAAATTCAAAAGTAGTTGAAAAACTACAAGAGGATATTCGTGCCAAATCTTAATGAATTTTTTTCAAAAGAAAAGATTCAGCCGCCAGAGATAGAAAGATTTGGTGGAAAGAAGCCTTGTTCTAAATGCGATAAAGACGCAGAAGAATATTTTTGGAATGCATTTTCTTTAACCATGACTTGGGAATGTCCAAATGGTCATGCAAATTCATTTAAGGTAAATTAATGTCTGAAAGATCTGAAGTAAAACGTGATGGTGCTAAAGCTCAAAAGAATAGTGGGCGTGGTGATTATCAAAAAGGCGATGCCAAGTGGAAGCAATTTGTAGTTGATTATAAAGAAGCTTCTGCATCATTTACTTTAAACAAACCAGTATGGTCTAAAATTTGTACAGATACCTTTAAAGTAAGCAGAGATATGCATCCAGCATTAAAGATTATTATTGGAACAGATTCCAAGGTTCGTCTTGGGATCATTGAATGGGCAGTTTTAGAAGAACTAATACAGTTCTGGGAGGATAACAATGGGATCAAGTAATAAGATACCTTTTAATAAAACTATTATTAGGGATGGCAGAATTGTCAGGATTAGAAAAGATGGGACCGTAAAGGCTGACCTTGGCCCGTACAAGGCAAAGCATAAGGTGGTTAAGTAAATAATATGAGAGAAATACTTTTAACAACATTAGTTGGTGCAGCAGTTGGTGCAGTGTTTAGTATATTTAGACTTCCTATTCCAGCCCCACCAGTGTTTGCTGGATTGATGGGAATTGTAGGGCTTTGGATAGGCTATGGAATAGTTCAGAGGTTTATATAATGGAAATGTTTTTAATTGCGGGAATTGCAATAGGTTTTTTAATCGGGTACCCACTTGGTTTATTTATAGACAAATTAGATAAGAAAGAGAAAGCAAAGCATGGCGGAAGATAAGAACACCCTTGAGCTTATTAGTTCAATAACAGAGTTTAATGATCTTCATGAATATATGGCAGATGAGCAATTAGATAGAGCATTAGCAATTGTTGTTAAACTGCTTATGAATCCAGATGTACCTTCAGCAAAAGCTCCGTATTTAATTATTGAGCTTCAGGCCATGTCTACAAAGTTTTCCATGATGGCTTCTTATTATTCTACTATAGCTAAAGATAAAGCTGGCACAACAAACAACAATAAGAAAAATATTTATTATTCAGCAAAGGAGTCCATAGACAAACTTGTAGATGCACTTAAGTATGTCGTTAGGTACAATTCATAATGGGTAGAGATATAGTAAAAAACCTTAAGTTTAAAAAGCACACAGGCAAGCACTTTGATCCAGAGCTGTTTGCACAGTTGCTTGATGAGTCATACCGAAATACAAAACGTGCAGACGGAGAGATGACCAAGAAGTCATTCAGTCCAAGCTCTTTAGGATATGGTCATGGCACATGCCCTAGATACTGGTACATGGCATTTAGCGGTGCAATGTTTATTGATGACAATGACGCTGTGGCTGTTGCTAATATGGCACAAGGAACTCAGGCTCACGAAAGACTTCAAAAGCTTATTGCTACTATGCCAGAGTTTAGAGCAGAAGAAGAAGAGATTATTAATGAGTATCCACCTATACGTGGATTTATAGATTTAATTATGGAGTACGATGGCGAAACCGTAATTGGAGAAATTAAAACGGCTAAGCAAGAGGTATGGGATGCTAGACAGTCAGAGATGAAGCCTACAGCCAACCATTTGCTACAGCTTCTGACATATATGAAACTAAAGAATGCCAAAGAGGGATTTTTCTTATACGAAAATAAAAATACCCAAGAGCTGATTGTTATTCCAGTATCTATGAATGAAAAAAATACTCAAATAATTGAAGAGACATTCTTGTGGATGTGTGAAGTATGGGATAACTTTAAAGAAGGCGATCTGCCAATGCGTCCAGAAGGAGCATCAAAATCTAAGATGCCTTGCACATATTGCCCAATTAAGAAAGAGTGTTACTCTGGATTAATAGGAACAGTTCAAATAGAAACATACAAGGTTCCAAAACTATGATATGTGCTAATAAAGAATGTGCTAAAGAATTTAATCCAAAAACTCATAATCAAAAGTACTGTACAGATGAATGTTGCAGAGTTGCAACAAATAGACGCATTATGGAAAAGTATTATGAAAAAAAGGCTATACGTAATGGTGCAACTCGTGGGTGTAAAAAATGCGGATCTCAATTAAGTAGATATAATGATACGCCATTGTGTGCTTCATGCCAGAAAAAAATAGATATAACAAAAAGAAGTAAAATTAAAGGAATGCTAGATGAAATTAGCTGACCTAGTAAAAACCAAAGCAAACAGGGTTCTTGGCATAGACGCTTCTACGAACTCTGTAGCATTCTGCCTTATGGAAAATGATAAGCCGTTAAAATGGGGCAAGATTAATTTAGTTGGATCAGATATATATGAAAAAATATATGATTCTAAAAAGAAAATGCACGTAATGCTTGATGAGTTAAAGGCTGATTATATTGCAGTAGAAGGAGCAATCCTTGTCAGATCCCCTGACGCTGTGATAAAATTATCATATGTCTATGGTGTTGTCATTGCTGAGCTTATGTCTACTGGCGCTTCCGTTATTACTATATCCCCTAGTTCTTGGCAGGCATATATCGGCAATAAGAACCCAACAAAAGATGAGAAGCAGGCAATAAGAGTAAAGAATCCAGGTTATGCCGATTCATGGTATAAAACTCAACTACGTAATATGCGTAAACAAAGAACAGTAGATTATTTTAACAATAAGTATGGGATTCTGCTAAACGATTTTGACGTAGCAGATTCATTTGGAATTGCTCATTATGCCAATAAGGTGTTGACTGAACGATGAAATTATACCAAAGTCAGATATGGCTGTATCGTAGATATGT
>Ga0192647_102030_pt1 | contig 12850 bp, 12 predicted proteins | sample LauGreFa1BDMLBSN_2_FD_133046 | JGI IMG/M metagenome (GOLD analysis project Ga0192647, IMG submission 133046) | Freshwater lake microbial communities from Lake Michigan, USA - Fa13.BD.MLB.SN - reassembly | ecosystem: Environmental > Aquatic > Freshwater > Lake | place: Lake Michigan, USA...
AACGTCTATCCCTTCGTTTTCTCCTACGTGGCCGATCACTTCCAGTATTTGGCGAGCCTCGGCATGATCGCATTTCTCGCGGCGGCGGCGGTGCGCGGGTTCGCGCGGCTGGCGTGGCCGCGTTGGAGCGGACCGGTGGTCGCGACCGGTTTGCTGGTGGTCCTTGGCGGGCTCACGTGGCGGCAGAGCGGGATGTATCGCGACGTTTTTTCGCTCTACGAAGCGACGCTCGCGCGCAACCCCGCCAGCTGGGTGGCCCACCTCAATCTCGGCACCGCGCTCGACGAGGCGGGGCGCACGGACGAAGGCCACTCGCACGTGCAGCGGGCGCTGGCGTTGAAACCCGATCGCCCGGAAATCCTCAACAGCCTCGGCAACATCCTCAACCGCCTCGGCCGCGCCGACGAGGCGCGGCCCTTGCTCGAGCGCGCCGTGCGGTTGCAGCCGCGCTTCGCCGCGGCCCACAACACCCTCGGCGCCGCGCTCATGGCGCTGCGCGAGCCGGACGCGGGGATGGGGGCGTTTCGCCGTGCGCTGGAGCTCAATCCCCGGCTGACGCAGGCCCGCGTCAATCTCGGCTGGGCCCTGGCCAACGCCGGGCGCCCCGCGGATGCGCTGGCGGAACTCGCGCAGGCGCGGCGCGAGCAGCCCGACTTGGCCGATGCGGAACTCAAGACCGGGCTGGTGCACGCGATGAACGGCCGACTGGCCGAGGCGGTCCCGCATTTTCGGCGCGCGGCGGAGTTGCAGCCCCATGACCCCGAGGTGCGCCACCTGCTCGGCCGCGCCTTGCTCGATTTGGGGCGGGCCGCCGAGGCGGTCGTCCAGTTCGAGGCCGCGCTCGAACTCAACCCCGCCCACGCGGGCGCCCGCGACGGACTGGGCCGCGCCCGCGGGCGCTGAACGGCGGGCCCGGCGCCGGCGCCGCCGCTGCCGCCGTGGCGGCGCGGGCCGAAGCCGGGGGCCTCGGATCGCGTGGCGGCCGGCGCCGATCCCGGTCGGCGGGTAGGTAGCCGTCGGCATTTTCAAGCCGCGCTGCGGACCGGCGCGGGGATTGCTAATATGCGGGGGAGCGCCGGGATTGTTGGAAAAGCGACTTGCGCGGCGCCCCGCCGCTCCCAACCCTGCGAAGGATTTTCTCTCTCACCACCCACGCACAACATGGTCACCGCGAACTCTGATTTGGGCTACAACACCAAGGTGGAAGGCGGCGTGATCGTATCGCAGGCGGACGCGGTGATTAACTGGATCCGCACGAATTCCATGTGGCCGATGCCCATGGGTCTCGCCTGCTGCGCCATCGAGCTGATGGCCGTCGGCGGGGCGCGTTTCGATATCGCGCGCTTCGGCGCCGAGGTGATGCGGTTTTCCCCGCGCCAAGCCGACTGCATGATCGTGGCCGGCACGGTCACCTACAAGATGGCCCCGCAGGTGCGCCGCATCTATGACCAGATGGCCGCGCCCAAGTGGGTGATCGCCATGGGCGCCTGCGCCAGCTCGGGCGGCATGTATCGCAGCTACGCGACGTTGCAGGGCGTGGACCGCATTGTCCCGGTCGACGTCTACGTGAGCGGCTGCCCGCCGCGCCCGGAGGCCCTGCTCGACGCTCTCATCAAATTGCAGAGCAAAGTGAAACGTGAACCGTCGGCCAGCCGCCTGTTGTCGGCGTGAGCGCGAGCGTGAAGCCCACTTTCACCCTCACTTTTCCTTTCACTTCCTGATGTCCGCCGACGCCGTCATCGCGCTCAAAGCGAAATTTCCGCAGGCGACCGACCGTGCCTCCGCCGATCACCCGGCGGTCAACGTGCCGCTCGCCGACCTCGTGGCCGCACTGCGCTACCTGCGCGACGAATGGGCGTTCGACCTGCTGATGGACGTCACGGCGATCGATTGGGCCGAAGGCGCGTCGCCGCGCTTCACGGTTGTCTACCACCTGCTCTCTTCGACCCGCGCCGGCAGCTACGTGCGCGTGGCCGCCCCCTGCGCCGGCACCGAGGCCAAGCCCACGGCGCCGAGTGTCGTCGACGTGTGGCCCGGCGCCAACTGGCACGAGCGCGAGTGCTACGACTTGATGGGCGTCACCTTCGAAGGCCACCCGGACCTGCGCCGCATTCTGATGTGGGACGGCTATCCCTACCATCCGCTGCGCAAGGAGTTTCCTCTGGCCGGCATCGAGACGGACCTGCCGGTTGCCGATATCGCCGAGGCGACGGGCACGCGCGTGATCGCCGCGCCGATGGCGGGCGGGCCCTTCGTCGCCTCGCCGGGCGAAGTGAATCTTACCGAGGCCGAGCCGCGCGCCAAGGACGAGAGCTGGGCAGATCGCACCGCCCGCCCCGACCAGACGCCGCTCCGCCAGATGAAGGACTAACCGCGCATGGCCACCGAATACTCCTTTCCCGACAGCGCCGCGAAGTCCGCGGCCGGTGCCAAGGCGGCTCCGGCGGAGTTCCAGACCGAGACGATGTCCCTCTCGATGGGCCCGTCGCACCCGTCGACCCACGGCGTGCTCCGGCTCCAGATGGAGCTCGACGGCGAGATCCTGACCAAGGCGGATCCGGTCATCGGCTATTTGCACCGCGGCGATGAGAAGATCGCCGAGAACATGACCTACAACCAGTTCGTGCCCTACACGGACCGGTTGGACTACTTGGCGCCGCTCGCGAACAACATGGCCTACGCCATCGCGGTCGAGCGCTTGGCCGGGCTCAAGGTCCCGCCCCGTTGCGAGGCGATTCGCGTGCTCACCGCCGAGATGGCCCGCATCTCGTCGCACCTGATGGGCCTCGGCGCCTTCGCCCTCGATGTCGGCGCTTGGAGCGTGCTGCTCTACTGCCTCGAGGAGCGCGAAAAACTCTACAAGCTCTTCGAAGAGCTCACCGGCGCGCGCTTCACCACGAGCTACACCCGCATCGGCGGCGTGACCCGCGATATCCCCGACGGCTGGCTCGGCCGCGTGAACACGTTTTGCGACCAGTTTCTCCCGATCCTCGAGGAGATGCTGCAGCTGCTGACCCGGAACAAGATCTTCATGGATCGCACCGTCGGCATCGGCGTGATCCCGAAGGACGTCGCGCTCGCCTACGGCCTCACCGGCCCGAACCTCCGCGGCTCCGGCGTCGCCCTCGACCTGCGCAAGGACAAGCCCTACTCCGGCTACGAACAGTGGGAGTTCGATGTCCCCGTCGGCACCAAGGGCGACTGCTACGACCGTTACCTCGTTCGCGGCGAAGAGATGCGCCAGTCGGTCCGCATCATCCGCCAGGTCGCGGCCAAGATGCCCGACGGCCCGTGGTATGCGGTCGACGCCAAGCGCATCTTCGCTCCGCCGAAGGACAAGGTCCTCAGCTCGATGGAAGAGCTGATCCAGAACTTCATGATCGTCACGGAGGGGCCCCAGATCCCCGCCGGCGAGGTGTATTTCGAAGCGGAAAATCCCAAGGGCATCCTCGGCTTCTTCATCGTGAGCAAGGGCGGCGGCGTCCCGTATCGCCTGAAGATCCGCTCCCCCTCGTTCTGCAATCTCTCGATCCTCCAGAAAATGTGCGTCGGCTGCCTCATTTCCGACGTCGTCGCGATCCTCGGGTCGCTCGACTTCGTGATGGGCGAGTGTGATCGCTAGCAGCGAGCATCGAGTAGCGCGTAGTGAGCATGACCAACCTTCAAACCACTCTTCCGCAGCGCCCGCCAGCTACTCGCTCCTCGCTGGCCGCTACTCGCTACCTTTCGCGTCAGCCATGAATCTCAAACCCGAAACGCTGCGCCGCATCGACGACGTGATCACGCACTACCCGGTCAAACGGAGTGCGGTCCTGATGCTGCTGCACGCCATCCAAGAGGATGTCGGCTACATCCCGCCGGAAGCCATCGATTGGGTCGCGCAGAAACTCGAGCTGCAGCCGATCAACGTCTACGAAGTCGTGACGTTTTACCCGATGTTCCGGCAGAAGCCCATCGGCCGCCGCCACATCAAGGTCTGCCGCACGCTCTCCTGCGCCCTCATGGGCGGCTACAAGACCTGCGCGACCTTCGAGGAAGAGTTCAAAACCCACCGCGGCGAAGTCTCGCCCGACGGCGAGGTCACGATCGAGTTCGTCGAGTGTCTCGCCAGTTGCGGCACCGCCCCCGTGGTCATGATCGACGACGACCTCCACGAGAAGGTCGACTGCGCCAAGGCCAAGCAACTGAGCGACCAAATCAAGCAGGCCGCCGCCCAGCGCCGCTGACCCGACTTGTCACTCGTCACACGTCACTTGTCACTCTGACAGACATGCCCGCTCCCCAACAACGCCGGATCATTTTCAAGCACATCGACGAGGCGGGTTACACCAACGACCTCGCGTGCTACGTCCGCCACGGCGGTTACGAGATGCTCAAGAAGGCGGTTGCGATGCAGCCCGCCGCGATCATCGACGAGGTCAAGAAGGCTGGCCTGCGCGGCCGCGGCGGCGCGGGTTTCCCCTGCGGCGTGAAGTGGGGCCTCGTCGACCGCAAAAGCGGCAAGCCGATCTATCTCGTCGTCAACGCCGACGAGTCGGAGCCCGGCACGTTCAAGGACCGCTACATCATGCACCAGGACCCTCATCAGCTGATCGAGGGGATCATGATTTCCGCGTGGGCCAACAACGTGAAGCAGGCCTACATCTACATCCGCGGCGAGATGCCGCACGGGGCCCGCATTCTGGAGCAAGCCATCGCCGAGGCGCGCGCGGCCAATTTCGTCGGCCCCAACATCCTCGGCACCGCCTACGGCTGCGAGATCTACGTCCACCGCGGCGCCGGCGCCTACATCTGCGGCGAAGAAACCGGTCTGATCGAGTCCCTCGAGGGCAAGCGCCCGTATCCGCGCATCAAGCCCCCGTATTTCCCCGCCGTCCTCGGTCTCTACCAGTGCCCCACGATCGTGAACAACGTGGAGACGCTCTGCCACGTGAAGCACATCGTCGAGATGGGCGGCGACGCCTACGCCAAGATCGGCACGCCCAACAACACCGGCACCCGCATCCTCTGCGTCAGCGGCCACGTGCAGAAACCCGGCTACTACGAATACGAGGTCGGCAAGATCACGATGGGCGAGCTGCTCAACGAGGTCTGCGGCGGCCCGCTGCCCGGGCGGAAGTTCAAGGCCGTCATTCCCGGCGGCTCCTCGGCGAAAATCCTGCGCTTCGGCGAGACCTTCAAACTCAAGAACAAGGACGGCACCGAGCGCGTGCTCACGGTCGAGGACATCCCGATGGACTTCGATACGCTCGCGGCCTGCGGCACGATGGGCGGCTCCGGCGGCGTGATCGTGATGGACGACTCCGTCAACATGGTCGAGGCCCTCGCCAACATCAACGCGTTCTACGCCCACGAAAGCTGCGGCCAGTGCACGCCCTGCCGCGAGGGCTCCCTGTGGATGAAGAAGATCACCACCCGCATGGTGCACGACAAGGCCCGCGCCGAGGACGGCGCGCTGCTCAAGAGCGTCGCCGACCAGATCGCCGGCCGCACCATCTGCGCCTTCGGCGAGGCCTGCTCGTGGCCCACCCAGAGCTTCGTCGCCAAGTTCGGGGATGAGTTCAAGGCGTATCCGGAAACCAAGAACGCCGCCAAACCCCCCGGCGCCCTCGATCTGGTCTGATCGTGGTTCAACGCACTCTCTCGCCATGATCGCATCGCCCAAACCCGACCTCGTCACCGTCAACGTCGACGGCAAGGAGATCGCCGTGCCGAAGGGCACCAACGCGATCGAGGCCGCGCGCCTCGTGGGCGTCGACGTCCCGTATTACTGCTACCACCCCAAGCTGAGCATTGTCGGCAACTGCCGCATGTGCCTCATCGAAATGGGCATGCCGGCCGTGGATCCCGCCACCAAGGCGCCGATCATGGACCCGGCGACGGGCAAGCAGAAGATCAACTGGATCCCGCGCCCGCAGATCGGCTGCGCCACCAACGCCGCGCCCGGCCTGCACATCCGCACCAACACCCCGCAGATCAAGGACTGCCGCGAGGGCGTGATGGAGTTTCTCCTCGTCAACCACCCGCTCGACTGCCCGATCTGCGACCAGGCCGGCGAGTGCAAGCTCCAGGAGCAGTCCACCGGCTACGGCCGCGGCTACTCCCGCTACATCGAGCAGAAAAACGTGAAGCCCAAGCGCACGCAGCTCGGGCCCCGCGTCACCCTCGACGACGAGCGCTGCATCCTCTGCTCCCGCTGCATCCGCTTCTGCAAGGAAATCGCCAAGGACGACGTCCTCGGCTTCATCGACCGCGGCAGCTACTCGACGCTCACCTGCTACCCCGGCAAGCAGCTCACGAACAATTACTCGCTCAACACCGTCGACATCTGCCCCGTCGGCGCGCTCACCAGCACCGATTTCCGGTTCAAGATGCGCGTCTGGTTCCTCAAGCAGACCAACTCGATCGACACCGAGTCCTCCGTCGGCGCCAACACCGTCGTCTGGTCCCGCGAGGGCGTCATCTACCGCATCACGCCGCGCCGCAACGACGACGTGAACGACACTTGGATGGCCGACAGCGGCCGCGATCTCTACAAGGCCGTCAAGGCCGCCGACCGCCTCGCCGGCATCAAGGTCAACGGCGCGGACAGCGCCCTCGACCTCGCGGTCGCCGCCGCCGCCGACCTCCTCAAGGCCGGCTCCGTCGCCGTCGTCGGATCGGGCCGCAGCTCGGTCGAGGAGCAGTTCCTCACCAAGAAACTCGCCGCGGCACTCAAGGCGCCGGCGCACCTCGTGAGCCGGGTGGGGGAGGGCGATCGCCTCCTCATCAGCTCCGACCGCAATCCCAATGTCCGCGGCGCGCTCGTCACCGGCCTCATTGCCGCGCTGCCGACCCAAAAACTCTCCGCGCTCGCCGCCGCCATCGACGCCGGCCAGGTCAAGACCGTCGTCTCCGTCGGCGAAGACCTCGTCGCCGCCGGTCTCACCGCCGCGCAGCTCGCCAAGGTCGCCGTCGTTTACCTCGGCACCCACGCCAACGCCACCAGTGCCGCGGCCAAGGTCGTGTTCCCCACGCTGACTGTCTTCGAGAAGAGCGGCACGTTCGTGAACCAGCAGTTCCGGATTCAGAAATTCCTGACCTGCGTGCCGGGACCGACCGGCACCGCGGCCGACGCCGTGGTGTTGGCCAAGCTCGTCACCGCCGTCGGCGGCACCGCGGTGGCCGGCGACCTCGGCTCCGTCTGGACCGCGCTCGCCGCCGAAGTCCCCGCGTTGGCCGGCTTGAGTTTCTCCGCGCTGCCGGAAACCGGCGCGCCGCTCGACGCCACGCCGTTCGCCGGCCTGCCGTTCGTCGAGGGCGAGACGCTCCACTACAAACCCGCGGCCAAGACCGCCGCCGCCTGAACCCCATGCGCTCTCCCGCCTTCATCGCTCTCGGTCTCGGCTTCATCGGCATGGGCGCGGGCCTCTACGCCCTCACGCTCCGCAAGCCCTCGAAGCCCGCGCCCGCGCAGCCCACGGCGCGCCAGCAGCGCGAGATGGCGGAACTCGCCGAAGAAGTCCGCAAGATGCGGCTCGGCGCCGGCATCACCGCGGGCTTCGGCGTCGCCCTCGTGATTTTCGCGCTCTCCCTGAGATGATCGAACTCTGGCAAAACCTCCACCCGGTCGTCCAAGGCGTCCTCAAGGGCCTTGCGGTGATCATGGTCATTTTCCCCATCGGCGGGGCCTGCTCGATGGCGGAGCGCAAGGTCTCCGCGTGGATCCAGGGCCGTCCCGGCCCCAATCGCGCCATCGTGCCGTGGGTCTCGTGGATTCCCGTCGTCGGTCCGTTCCTCCAGCGTCTCGGCATCTTCCACGTCATGGCCGACGGCGGCAAAATGCTCTTCAAGGAAGACGCGCTGCCCGGGCACGTGAACAAGTTCTACTTCGTGCTCGCGCCGATCGTCGCGATGATGCCCGCGCTCACGACCGTGACCGCGGTGCCCTTCGGCGCCTACCTCGACGAAGCCGGCAAGGTCATCCCGATCGCCCTGGCCAATGTCGACATCGGCCTGCTCGCCGTCTTCGCGGTTTCCTCGCTCGGGGTGTATTCGCTCATCCTCGCGGGCTGGGCCTCCAACTCGAAATATCCCTTCCTCGGCGGCGTCCGCGCCTCCGCCCAGCTGATCTCCTACGAGCTCTCGATGACGCTCTCCATCGTGCCGCTCTTCCTCTGGGTCAACGCCCCCGGCCTCGAAGCCACGCTCGGCCTCGGCCGGCTCGTCGAGTTCCAGAGCCAGCCCGGTTTCCTCGGCGGCATGTGGTTCATCTTCCTGATGCCCGTCTCGGCCTTCATTTTCATCACCGCGCTCTTCGCCGAGACCAACCGCCAGCCCTTCGACATGCCCGAGTCCGAAGCCGACCTCGTCGGTGGCTTCCACACCGAATACGGCGCCTTCAAGTGGGGTCTCTTCTTCGTCGCCGAGTATGCCCACATGGTCATCGGCTCCGGCGTCTTCACCCTCATGTTCCTCGGCGGCTGGAATCCGCTCCCGTGGGTATCGCTCGCCGATCTCGTGGGCTGGCTTTCCGCCCTCTCGCCGCTCCTCGCCCACCCGATCGCCGTCGGCCTGCTCTCCATCGGCATCTTCCTCGGCAAGGTCCTCGCCCTGATCTTCTTCTTCATGTGGGTCCGTTGGACGGTCCCGCGTTTCCGCTACGACCAAGTCATGGAGCTCGGCTGGAAGAAACTCCTCCCGCTCTCCATCGCCAACCTCGTGTTCTACGCGATCGCGATCGCGGTGATCCAAACCAAATAAGAAAGTAGAAACGGCCGAAAGTAGAAAACCCTCCCGACGTCCTCGTCCTTCCGTTTCTTCCTTCTTCTTTCCCTCCGTTTCTTCTTTTCCGCCAATGGCCACCGGCACTCCTCTCGAACGCAAGCCGCTCACCTTCGCCGAGCGCACCTACGTCCCCCAGATCGTCTCCGGTCTGAAGACGACGTGGAAGCACCTCGTGAAGCCGAAGGAGACCCTGGAGTATCCCGAGCAGCGCCCCGCCATTCCCGTCGGCTACCGCGGCGTCCCCACGCTGGTGAAGGATCCCAACGGCCGCGAGAAATGCGTCTCCTGCCAGCTCTGCGAGTTCGTCTGCCCGCCCAAGGCCATCCGCATCACGCCCGGCGAAATCGCCCCCGACGCCCCCACCGGCCACGTCGAGAAGGCGCCCAAGGAGTTCGAGATCGACATGCTCCGCTGCATCTACTGCGGCATGTGCCAGGAGGTCTGCCCCGAGGAAGCGATCTGGCTGCAGAACCAGTTCTCGATGACCGGCTACACCCGCGAAGAAATGGTCAACAACAAGGCCCGCCTCTACGAGATCGGCGGCACGCTCCCGGATTCCCACTTCAAGTGGGACAAGAAGAAGTCCGCCGAAACCCACGGCAACGACCGGCACTGATCATGAGGAGCTGCGAGCATGTCATGGTAGGGCGGACCGTCCTCGGTGAGCCGCGGCTCGGCGGGGACGCCTCGCCCTGCCTCCCGCTACCCGCTACCCGCTACTGACCGACCACCCATGGGCCACTTCCTCTTCAACGTCTTCGCCCTGTTCACCCTCGTCGCCGCCCTAGGCGTCGTGCTGAACAAAAACGCCGTCAACGCCTCCCTCTGCCTGCTGCTCTCGCTCGTCGGCGTCGCCGGTCTCTTCACCGGCCTCGAGGCCTACCTCCTGGCGTTCCTCATTCTGCTGGTCTACGCCGGCGCCATCGCCGCGCTCTTCCTCTTCATCGTCATGCTGCTGGATTCCCGCGGCGATGCGCGGCCCACGCTGCACAAGCTCCCGATCGCCGCCCGCGTGCTCGCCATCGGCCTCGTTGTCTCGGGCTTTGTCTCGTTCCTCGCCCGCGGCCGCCTGCCCGAGCCCGACCTCGCCAAGCTGCCCGCCGTCGGCGCCAACCTGAAGCTCTACGCCTACCAGCTCTTCACCACCTACCTGCTGCCCGTGCAGATCCTCGGTTTCCTCCTCCTGATCGCGATGCTCGGCGTGATCGTGCTCAGCAAGAAATTCGACGGCATGGAGGACATCAAATGATCCCCGCCACGCTCAACGGCTACCTCGCGATCTCCGTCGCGCTCTTCGCCATCGGCCTGCTCGGCGTGCTCGTGCGCCGCAACACCCTCGTCGTCTTCATGTGCCTCGAGCTCATGCTCGTCGCCTCGACGTTGGCGCTGGTCGCGTTCTCGCGCTTCAACGGCACCGCCGACGGCAACACCTTCGTGTTCTTCATTCTCACTGTCGCCGCCGCCGAAGTCGCGGTCGGCCTCGCCATCATCGTCGCGCTCTTCCGCAAGCGGCAGACGATCCAGATCGACCAGCTCAACGCGCTTAAAAACTGACGCGCCATGACGATGCCCCAGCACGCCATTCTCGTCTTGGTCCTGCCGCTCCTGTCGGCGGCGATCATCGCGCTCTTCTTCCGCCGCGCCGGCGGCATCGCCTCGGCGATCTCCACGGCCACGGCGACCGCCATCGCCGCGCTCGCGCTCATCCTCGCGTTCAAGGGCGAGCGCTTCGAGGCCTCGCTCGAGTGGCTCCGCTTCGGCGACTTCTCGCTGAAGCTCGGCTTCAAGTTCGACGATCTCGCCGCCCTCATGCTGACCATCGTCGGCATCGTCGGCCTCTGCGTGCACGTGTTCTCGCTCGGCTACATGCACGACGACGCGCACCGCGCCCGCTACTTCGGCGGCCTCTCGATCTTCATGTTCTCGATGCTCGGCATCGTTTTTGCCGACAACCTTTTCATGATGTTCATCTACTGGGAGCTCGTCGGTTTCAGCTCCTGGCTGCTCATCAACCACTACCTGCACAAGCAGAGCGCCGCCGACGCCGCCAAGAAGGCCTTCATCGCCAACCGCGTCGGCGACTTCGGTTTCCTGCTCGGCATCGTCTGGTGCTACGCCCAGTTCGGCACGACCAACCTCTCCGAACTCGAGAAACTCGCCGACGGCGCCGCGTTCTCGTTCTGGATTCCGCTCTTCCTCTTCTGCGGCGCGGTCGGCAAATCCGCGCAGCTCCCGCTCCACGTCTGGCTGCCCGACGCCATGGAGGGCCCGACGCCCGTGTCCGCGCTGATCCACGCCGCCACGATGGTCGCCGCCGGTATCTACATGCTCTGCCGCATCAACGTCCTCATGACGGCCGATGCGCTCCAGGTCATCATGTGGGTCGGCGCCGCCACCGCGCTCTACGCCGCGCTCTGCGCCATCGTGCAGAGCGACATCAAGAAGGTCCTCGCTTACTCCACGCTCTCGCAGCTCGGCTACATGGTCGCGGCCTTCGGCCTCGGCTCGCTCTCCGTCTCCCACGGCGACCACTCGCACCTGATGGCCGCCGGCGTCGGCGCCGCGATGTTCCACCTCACGACGCACGCCTTCTTCAAGGCCCTCATGTTCCTCGGTTCCGGCTCCGTCATCCACGCGTGCCACCACGAGCAGGACATCTTCAAGATGGGCGGCCTCGCGAAGAAACTGCCCGTCACCTTCGCCACCTTCACCATCGGCGTGCTCGCGATCATCGGCATGCCCGGCCTCGCCGGCTTCTTCTCCAAGGACGCGATCCTCTATCTCGCCTACGCGAAAAACACCGGCGTGTTCGCCGTGCTCGCGCTCACCGCGGTGCTCACCTCGTTCTACATGGTCCGCATGTGGAAGATCACCTTCCTCGGCACCCCGCGCAGCGAAAACGCCGACCATGCCCACGAGGGCGGTCTCACCCTCACCGCTCCGCTCGTCGTCCTCGGCGTCCTGTCGGTCATCGGCGGCTACGGCTTCTTCTACTCGACGATCTTCGCCGGCAAATTCGACGGCGTGATCGACCAGATCGTCCACCCGCACGGCACCGATCACATGGTCATCCTTGGCGTCAGCCTCGCCGTCATGCTCGTCGGCGGCCTCGCCGCCCTCGGTCTCTACAAGCCGGCCGCGACCGACTCGCTCGCCGACAAAGCCCCCGGTGCCTTTGCCGGCCTCTCCGCCCTCAAGGCGTCCTTCGACCGCGCCTACGATTACTACGTCGCCAAGATCCAGCAGCGCTTCGCGATGGTGCTCAATTTTATCGAGCAGATCTTCCTCGCCGGCCTGATCGTCCGCGGCCTCGCCGGCATCTTCGGCCTCTTCGGCCTCGGCGCCCGCGCCCTCCACGTCGGCAACGTCAACGCCTACGCCTACTGGTTCCTCCTCGGCGCCGTCGCGCTCTGGGCCTTGGCCGCCGGTGTCCTGAAATTCTGAAGACGCGATGAGCAATTTGCCCTTCGATCCGCTCCTGGCCTCCATCGCGATCCCGCTCGCGGCGGCCCTCGCCATCGCCCTCGGCCTGCCCAAGCGCTGGTCCGTGCGCCTCGCCTACGTCGCCTTCGCCGCGCCGCTGCTTCTCGCGTTGCACACGTGGTGGCATTTCAACGCCGTGCCGCAGACCGCCGGCTACGCGTTCCTGATCACCTATTCGACCGGCCTCACCAAGATCGGCATCTCGCTCAAGCTCGGCCTCAACGGTATCTCGATGCCGCTCTTCGTCATGGCCGGCATCGTCGGCTTTGCCGCCGGCCTCTACGCGCTCCAGTCGCAGGCCGAACGCCTGAAAATCTACGTGATGCTGCTTCTTATCATGCAGGGTGGCCTCATGGGTGTCTTCGCCAGCGTCGACATCTTCTTCCTCTACTTCTTCCACGAACTCGCGCTCATCCCGACCTTCATCATGGTCGGCATTTGGGGCGGCCGCGACCGCAGCTACGCGGCGATGAAGATGACCATTTATCTCACGCTCGGGGCGATGCTCTCGCTCGTGGGCTTGATCGCGCTCTACGTGAAGAGCGGCGCCAACACCTTCGACCTGATCGCCCTCAAGGCCCACCTCGCCGGCGCGCCGCTT
>Ga0192647_102034_pt1 | contig 12828 bp, 12 predicted proteins | sample LauGreFa1BDMLBSN_2_FD_133046 | JGI IMG/M metagenome (GOLD analysis project Ga0192647, IMG submission 133046) | Freshwater lake microbial communities from Lake Michigan, USA - Fa13.BD.MLB.SN - reassembly | ecosystem: Environmental > Aquatic > Freshwater > Lake | place: Lake Michigan, USA...
GAGCGGCGCTCGATGGTCATGCCCGAGCATGAGCGCAAGAACACGGCTTATCACGAGTCCGGCCACGCGGTTGTTGCGAAACTGCTGACCCGGACCGATCCGGTGCACAAGGTCACCATCATTCCGCGCGGCCGCGCTCTGGGCGTTACCATGCAGTTGCCGACCGAAGACCGTTACAGCCTGGATCGCGAGCAGATCCTGCAGAACATTGCCGTGTTGTTCGGCGGGCGTATCGCCGAGGAAGTGTTCATGGGGCAGATGACTACCGGCGCCTCCAATGACTTTGAGCGTGCTACGGAAATGGCGCGCAACATGGTTACCCGCTGGGGCATGACCGAAAGCCTCGGCACGATGGTTTACGCCGAGAATGAGGGTGAGGTATTCCTTGGCCGTTCGGTGACCACCCACAAGAACATGTCCGAGGAAACCATGCGCAAGGTCGACGCCGAAATCCGCCGTCTCCTTGACCAGCAATACGGTCTGGCGCGCAAGATTCTCGAAGACAACCGCGACAAGGTCGAAGTAATGGCCAAGGCGCTGCTCGACTGGGAAACTATTGATGCCGAGCAGATCGACGACATCATGGCCGGTCGTCCGCCGCGTCCCCCCAAGCCGCTGGCTGCACCGGTGCCGAAGCCGCCGAAAGACAATACACCGACGGCTTCCGCCACCAACAAACCGGCTGCAGAGGCCTAATTCTTCAGCGTTCTAACCTGATGATAAAAACGAGGGTGCTACGGTGCCCTCGTTTCATTTCTGCCAGATGATTCTTCAATGCGGCAAATACCGGCTTGATCTTGATCGGCCGCTGATCATGGGTGTGGTCAATGTCACTCCCGATTCTTTTTCCGACGGTGGTCACTATCTGAGTCTGGACGCAGCGGTTGCACATGCGCTGAGGCTGATTGACGAGGGCGCCGACCTGCTCGATATCGGCGGCGAATCCACGCGTCCTGGTGCCGCTCCAGTGAGCCTCGAAGAAGAGCGCCGCCGCGTGCTGCCGGTGCTGGAAGCACTGCTGACTTCGAACATTCCGTTGTCGGTCGATACCCAGAAGCCGCAACTGATGCGTGAAGCCGCAGTCGCTGGCGCAGCAATGATCAACGACGTCAATGGTTTTGAGGCCGCGGACGCACTGCAGGCCGTGTCGGGAAGCGACTGCGCTGTGTGCATCATGCATAAGCAGGGGCAGCCGCAAACCATGCAGCAGGCGCCGCAGTATCGCGACGTGGTCGCTGAGGTGGATGCCTATCTGCGTGCACGCATTGCGGTGGCTGAGTCGGCGGGCATCGCGCGATCACGGCTGGTGATTGATCCCGGTTTCGGTTTCGGCAAGACTCTGGAACATAACCTGGCACTGCTGCGTGAACTGGATCGGGTGGCTGCTGCCGGTGTGCCGGTGCTGGCCGGGCTGTCGCGCAAATCGATGATCGGCGCGCTGACCGGGCGCGAAGTGGGTGACCGCGTTTTCGGCAGCGTTGCCGCGGCGCTGATTGCCGCCCAGCGCGGCGCAGCGATCGTGCGGGTGCACGATGTTGCTGCAACACGCGATGCGCTGGCAGTGTGGAAGGCTGTAGAATCGAATAAAAACAAAGACTAAGCGATGCGCTTGCGCATCAGGGAGTGTGGCCATGAGCAGAAAATATTTCGGTACTGACGGTGTGCGTGGCACGGTGGGTGAGGCTCCCATAACTCCGGATTTTGTAATGCGTCTGGGATATGCCGCCGGCAAGGTGTTGGCGGGCAAGGCTGCCGGCAGCGGCCGTCCCACGGTACTGATCGGCAAGGACACCCGTGTCTCAGGCTATATGCTCGAATCCGCGCTGGAGGCGGGACTGTCGTCCGCCGGTGTTGATGTCCTGCTGGTCGGGCCGATGCCGACGCCGGGTGTGGCTTATCTGACGCGTGCGCTGCGACTTTCCGCCGGCATTGTGATCAGCGCCTCGCACAATCCCTATCAGGACAACGGTATCAAGTTTTTTTCCGCGGACGGCAACAAACTGGCCGACGCTACAGAATCTGCGATCGAGGCGGCGCTCGGCCAGCCGCTCCAATGCAAATCTTCAGCCGGGCTGGGTAAGGCGCGGCGCATGGATGATGCCGCAGGCCGTTATATTGAATTCTGCAAAAGCACCTTCCCGGCGACTCTCGATCTGCACGGCCTGCGTATTGCGGTGGATTGCGCGCACGGCGCCGGATATCACATTGCCCCGCATGTATTTCATGAACTCGGCGCCGATGTTGTGACGGTCGGTGCGCAGCCGGACGGTTTCAATATCAATAAGGGTGTGGGTGCGACCCACGCCGAGTCGCTGCAGCGTGCGGTCAAGAGAGCCAGGGCCGATATCGGGATCGCGCTCGATGGCGACGGCGACCGGCTGATCATGGCTGATGCCAAAGGGCGCATTTATGACGGCGACGAACTGCTTTACGTCATCGCCTCGCATCGCAAGAGCGCACGGAAGTTGCGCGGTGGTGTGGTTGGAACGCAGATGACCAATCTGGCGATGGCGCAGGCGCTGGCGAAGCTGAAGATTCCTTTTGAGCGCGCCAAAGTCGGTGACCGATATGTACTGGAGATGCTGCACAAACGCGGCTGGCAGATCGGCGGGGAGAATTCAGGGCACCTCATCTGTCTCGACCAGCACACCACCGGTGATGCCATTGTGTCGGCTTTGCAGGTACTGCAGGCGCTGATCACCGCGGACAAAACGCTGGATCAGGCTGTTGACTTCAAACTGTATCCGCAGGTGCTGGTGAATGTGCGATTGGCCGGAGGTTCCGCCCGCGACATCGTTGCGGCGCCGGCGGTTCAGAAGGCGGTTGCCGCGGCAGAGCGGGCTATGGGCAATGCCGGACGCGTATTGCTGCGGCCGTCGGGAACCGAGCCTGTAATCCGGGTCATGGTGGAAGGGAAATCCCGCCCTGCAGCTACACGCTGTGCGGCTGCAATCGCCAAGGCTGTTCGCGGTGCTGCCGGCTGAAGGGGAATTGCCCGCCTTTAGCCGAAGCGTCCGGTAATGTAGTCTTCTGTCGCCTGCTTCTGCGGCTTGATGAAAATCTCGTCAGTCTTGCCGTACTCGATCATTTCGCCCAGATACATATAGGCGGTGAAATCGGAAACCCGTGCAGCCTGTTGCATGTTGTGGGTGACGATGGCTACGGTGTACTCGGACTTCAGTTCGTTGACCAGTTCTTCAATCTTGGCGGTCGATATCGGATCAAGCGCCGAAGTGGGCTCGTCGAGCAGGATGACCGACGGTTTGACGGCAACCGATCTCGCAATGCAAAGGCGCTGCTGCTGGCCGCCTGACAGGGCAAGGCCGCTCTGGTTGAGTTTGTCCTTGGCCTCGTTCCACAGGGCCGTCTTGGTCAGTGCCCATTGCACCCGTTCGTCCATCTCGCCCTTGGGCAGGTTTTCATAGAGCCTGACGCCGAATGCAATGTTGTCGTAGATCGACATCGGAAACGGTGTCGGTTTCTGGAACACCATGCCGATACGGGCACGCAGCAGATTCAGATCCTGCTTGGGGTCAAGGATGTTCTGGCCGTAAAAATTGATTTCGCCTTCGGCCCTTTGCCCCGGATACAGGCTGTACATGCGATTCAGGGCACGCAGCAGCGTCGACTTGCCGCAACCGGAAGGACCGATGAAGGCCGTGACCTTGTGTTCGAGGATGTCGAGATTGATATTCTTCAGCCCCTGAAATTTTCCGTAGAAAAAATTCATGTTGCGGATCTGTATCGCGATCTTGGTATCTTGATCTTGAGTCTTCGTCATGACGTGCTCTTTTGGCTGGATTGGGTGAGGTTGCGGTTGACTGATGCGGTCAGGCGGAGATCTTCTCGCGGAAGAACACGCGTGCCAGGATGTTCAATACCAGCACCGTCAACGTAATCAGCAGCGCGCCGCCCCAGGCAAGGCGGACCCAGTTGTCGTAAGGGCTCATTGCAAACTGGAAAATGACAACCGGCAGGTTGGACATCGGACCATTCATGTTCAATGAGAAGAACTGGTTGTTCAGTGCAGTGAAGAGCAGCGGGGCGGTCTCGCCGCTGATGCGGGCAAGTGCCAGCAATACGCCGGTAATCACTCCGCTTTTGGCGGCGCGCAGTGTTACCTGCGTGGTGACCTTCCAGCGCGGCGCGCCGAGGGCGAAAGCCGCTTCGCGCAGGCTGCCCGGAACCAGCCGCAACATGTTTTCAGTGGTTCGCAGTACCACTGGAATCGCGATCAGCGACAGTGCGACGGTTCCCGCCCAGCCCGAGAAATGCTTGACCTGGGCCACCAGGATTGCATAGACAAATAAGCCGAGCACGATGGAGGGGGCGCTCAGCATGATGTCGGTCATGAACCGGGTGATTTCCGCGGTCTTGCTGGTGTCGCCAAACTCGGCGAGGTAGATCCCTGCAAGAATGCCGATCGGAGTGCTGACCAGTGTCGTGAATCCCACCATCATCAGGCTGCCGACGATGGCGTTGGCCAGACCGCCGCCTTCGGAGCCGGGGGCCGGCGTCGAGTTGAAGAACATGTTCCAGTCCAGCGCCTGAAATCCGTTCTTGAACAGGATGAACAGAATCCACAGCAGCACAAAAAGGCCGAGAGTCATCGCCAGCATCGACAACGCGATGCCGATGCGGTTGGTCAGGAGGCGCCGGCGGTACAGGTTTTCATTCATGGAAGGTTGCTCGTTCGATTGGGTAAGGTCAGGTTTTCAGGCCCTTGGCCCGTTCGGTGCGGATGATCAGGATTTTTGCGCAGGCCAACACCACGAAGGTAATCACGAACAGCAACAGGCCCAGTGCGAACAGCGTGGACAGGTGGAAATCGTCGGCCTCGCCGAATTCGTTGGCCAGGGTCGAGGCAATCGAAGTTCCCGGGGAAAACAGCGACGCGCTGATGCGCTGGGAGTTGCCGATTACGAAGGTGACGGCCATGGTCTCGCCGAGCGCACGTCCCAGTCCCAGCATGACGCCGCCGATAACGCCCTGCTGGGTATACGGCAGTACGATGTAACGCACCACTTCCCAAGTCGTGCAGCCGACGCCATAGGCAGATTCGCGCAGGATGGATGGTACGATCTCAAACACGTCACGCATCACTGCCGCGATGAAGGGCAGAATCATGAACGCGAGGATGAGACCGGCGGCAAGTATGCCGATGCCGTTGGTGGCGCCTCCGAACAATGGTCCGATGATGGGCATCTGGCCGAGGGTTGACTGAAGCGCCGGTTGGCCATACTGGGCAAACAGCGGAGCGAAAACGAACAGGCCGAACATGCCGTAAATGATCGAGGGTACTGCGGCAAGCAGTTCGATTGCGGTGCCCAGCGGGCGGCGCAGCCAAGCCGGGCAGGTTTCGGTCAGGAACAGGGCAATGCCGAAGCTGAGCGGCATGGCGATGAGGATGGCAATGGTGGCGCTGGCGATGGTGCCGAAAATCGCAATGGCAGCACCGAATTCTTCATTGATGATGTCCCACTCGACGCGCCAGATGAAACCGACGCCGAATTTGTGCAACGCAGGCCAGGCAACGATTGCGAGAGAGATCAGGATCCCGACCAGCGAGACCAGCACAATCAATGAAAAACTCAGGGTGATCTTGTGAAATATGAAATCCTGAATACGCTGCTTTTTGATGATCTGCAGAAGACGGAGGTCACGCATTCCGCTGTCGGACACGGGTGCACCGCCTGACGTTGCTGCGCTTTCTGCCACGGACGTATTCATTAATGCTCCGGAGATGATGCTGGAATGCCGTAATTTGCTACAAAAAAAGAAGGAGTGCCCGTGAAGGGCACTCCGTTCCTGGTTTAAAACTTACTTGGCAATTTGCGACCAGACCTTTTCGGCAATCGCCTTGGTCAGCACATCCGGCAGCGGAACGTAGTCGAGTTCCAGCGCCATCTGCTTACCGTTTTTGAACGACCAGTCGAAGAATTTCAGCGCTTCCTGTGACATCGCCTTGTCCGTCGGGTTCTTGTACATCAGAATAAACGATGCGCCGGTGATGGGCCAGGAATCATTGCCCTTCAGGTTCACCAGCGAAATGCCCATGCCCGGAACGCTGAACCAGTCTGCACCGGCGGCGGCGGCGGCGAACGTTGCATCATCCGGATCCACAAACTTGCCGTTGAGGTTGCGCAGTTGCAGGTGGGGGATGTTGTTTTTCTTGGCGTAGGCGTATTCGACATAACCGACAGCGCCCTTGACGCGGCCGACGTTGGCTGCGACACCTTCGTTGCCCTTGCCGCCGACCGAGGTGGCTGCCGGCCACTTGACTGCTGCGCCTTTTCCTACTTTTTCTTTCCATGCGGCGCTGACTTCGTTGAGGTAGTCAGTGAAGATGAAGGTGGTACCGGAACCGTCGGCGCGGTGCACTACGGTAATCGCCATATCCGGCAGTTTTTTGCCGGGGTTCAATGCAGCAATCTTCGAATCGTTCCATTTCGAGATGGTGCCCATGAACATTTCGGCCAGCACTTCGCCCGTGATTTTCAGTTCACCAGCTTTGAAGCCGTCGAGATTGATGACCGGCACAACGCCGCCAAGGACGGCGGGAAACTGCACCATGCCGTCCTTGTCGAGGTCGGCACCGCTTACTGGCGCATCGGTGCCGCCGAAGGTCACTGTCTTGGCACGGATCTGGCGGATGCCGCCGGAAGAACCGATCGACTGATAGTTAAGACCGACATTGGTGGACTTTTTGTAGGCTTCTGCCCACTTGGCATAAATCGGGTAGGGGAACGTGGCGCCAGCACCGGTGATGTCGGCAGCATGTACTGCGGACGCCAGCGTGAGCGCGGAAGCAGCAACGACAGCAAATTTTTTGAGAATGGAGATCATGGGGCCTTCCTAGGTAAATTAGCGCAACAAAACAGTAATAAGTACTACTACTCAGGCTCACCGGACTTTACGGTTCAATTGTTGCAGCACTATGACAGCTGTTGAATTGAAAATATTCTTTTAAATTCATATGTTTATAATTTGCCCGGTACCGGAAACAGTGATCAATAAACGCGTTAATCCGAAAGGGGCTGAGCGGTCCGATCTACTGGGGTTGTCCGACCGGTTCATCGGCGGGGTGGGGGCGGGCGTTATCGTGATTTGAATGGTACGGCCATCAAGGCCCGTGGGGGCGCCGTGCATTGATCATGGCCACCAGCGCCAGCATGACCGGCACTTCTACCAGGACGCCCACAACAGTCGCGAGGGCGGCGCCCGACTGCATCCCGAACAGTGAAATGGCCACTGCAACCGCCAGTTCAAAAAAGTTGGAAGTGCCGATCAGGCAGGCCGGTCCGGCAACGTCATGCGGCAGTTTCAGCCATTGCGCAGCCCGCCAGGAAATGAGGAATATTCCGAAGGTCTGAACGATCAGCGGCACCGCGATCAGTCCGATGACCGCCGGCTGCGTCATTGCTTGCGTTACGCTTTCGCTGGCAGCATTTGGTTTGAGTATTTCAATCGATTAACACGTAAGGCCGGTACATTCGATAGTCGGCATAGGGATGCAGGGTTCACCGTGACAGCAATGTGCTGTCAGAAATTCAATGAGCTGTTTCATCGCATTCATGTCGGCCCGGTAGCGCAGGAAACGACCCTCCCGTTCCTGCGTGACAAGTCCGCAAAGGTGCAGTTCTTTCAGGTGAAATGACAGTGCATTTGCGGGGATGACCAGTTCGTCGGCGATCTGTCCGGGATGTAATCCGTTCAGTCCGGCACCAACCAGCAGGCGAAAAACCCGCAGGCGTGATGTGTGCGCCAGCGCTGCCAGCGCTTTTACCGAGTGGTCTTCTCCGGATAGTTTTTGATCGTTTTTCATGCAGTGGCTACAGTTTTTTCTGGGGGCATCCGACTTTCGGGTAGTCGCAGGGTAATCAGCCAGCAGATGAACAGCATCAGTGCCGAACCGGTCAGCGCATAGATCAGGCCGCCCCACTGGTAGAGCAATCCCGACAGCAGGGTTCCGATGAATCGGCCCAAAGCGTTGGCGGCATAATAAAACCCGACATCCTCGGCTGCTTTTTCCGACCCCGCATAGGCCAGCACCAGATAACTGTGCACGGATGAATTCACCGCGAACACGAAGCCGAAGATGCTCAGGCCGCCGACAATCACCCATTGCAACTGCGGTACATCCAGGTAAACCGCTATCGCCAGTGCGGCGGGTATCAGTGCAAGTGACGCGGACCACGAGCGGGCCGCCGGTACTTCATGGCTCAATCCATCGCTGCTGCGGCGTACCAGTTGCGGCGCGAGGGCCTGGATCAGGCCGTAGCCGATAGTCCAAAGTGCAAGAAAACCGCCCACCATGGAAAACGTCCAGCCGGCCGAATAGAGGTAAACCGGGACGCCCACGACAAACCAGACATCACGTGCGCCGAACAGCACGATCCGTGCGGCGGCCAAGGCATTGATGCCGGGATTTTTGGCAAACAGTTCCCGCGCAGATTTTGATGCTTTGCTTTTTCCCATCATCGGCGGCAGCGAAAGCACGACACCGAGAAGGATCACGCCCAGCAGTGCGGCCATGCTCCACAATGACCACTGGAATCCCATCTTCTCCAGCATCATTCCGCCCAGAAGGAAGCCGACGCCTTTCATCGCATTTTTGCTTCCGGTAAACCAGGCGACCCATTTGAACAGCTGTCCGGCCTCCTGATTTTTGACCTGTTCGGCGGTTACCTTGATTGCCGACTTGCTGGCGGTCTTGGTCAGGTCCTTGGCTACGCCGCAGATGCCCTGTGCCACCAGCACCCATGCGACTGACACGGCGGCCGTCCACTCGGGGTTGAGTTGGGACAGGAGGCAGAACCCTGCAATCTGGGTTATCAGTCCGACCATCAGCATTTTGGCAATGCCGAAGCGGACGGCCAGCCAGCCGCCCATCAGGTTGGCGGCAATGCCGGCGGCTTCATACAGCAGAAACAGAAATGCCAGTGTGAATGGAGAGTAGCCCAGCCTGTAGAAATGCAGCAGGACCAGCATGCGCAAGGCGCCGTCGGTGAGGGTGAATCCCCAGTACGCAGCTGTAACGATGACGTAATTGCGGACAGCGTGCTGCATCTCAGATGCCGGTTGCTTCCATGTGGCATGCCAGATCGACCATGCGGCAGGCATATCCCATTTCGTTGTCGTACCAGGCGTAGATTTTGAGTAATGTGCCGTCGGTAACCATGGTCGAGGGTGCGTCGACAATACTGCTGCGGGTGTCGCGTGCATAGTCGGCACTGACCAGTGGTCGTGTTTCATAGCCCAGAATGCCGGCCAGAGATCCTTTTGCCGCTGCAGCAAATAGAGTGTTGACCTCTTCAGCGGTAGTCGCGCGCTGCAGTTCGAATACGCAGTCTGTGAGCGAGGCGTTCAGCACCGGCGCACGAACGGCATGGCCATTAAGCTTCCCTTTCAATTCGGGGTAGATCAATGCAATCGCTGTGGCGCTGCCAGTGGTCGTAGGCGCGAGACTAAGCATGGCGCTGCGCGCGCGGCGCAGGTCCTTGTGTGGTGCGTCCACTACCAGATTGGTGTTGGTGGGATCGTGGATCGTGGTGATCTGTCCGTGACGGATGCCAAGATTTTCATGCACGACCTTCACTACCGGCGCCAGGCAGTTGGTGGTGCAGGATGCTGCGGTCACGATGCGATCCCTGGCCGGGTCGTAACGCTCATGATTGATGCCGACAACAATGTTCAATACATTGCCGACCTTCACTGGCGCTGCGACGATGACGCGCTTCGCGCCGCGCTTGAGATGGCCTTCCAGCGTTTCGGGCGTGAGAAATTTGCCTGTGCATTCGAGGACGACGTCCACACCCAGTTCGCCCCAGGGAATGTCCTCTGCGGTGGGGTGAGCACTGAACGAAAGGCGTTTGTCATTGATGGTGATGGTTTTTTCGTCCGGCGCGGCGATTGAGGAACGCCATTTGCCCTGCACGCTGTCAAAAGCCAGCAGATGCGCGGTCGCGGCTGCGCCCCCTTTGAGCTCGTTGACATGGGCTACATCCAGGCGATTTCCGGCGCGCGGGTCGTCGTCGGGACGTTCGGCGGCTCCGAGTGCGGCGCGAAGCGCCAGACGACCGATTCGTCCCATGCCATTGATGCCGACTTTCATGCGCTGCTCCTGTGAATAATCCAATGTTTCAATTAATGTTGAAATGAGGCGTAAATTTAATCCACCAATATGACAAACATAAGTCCGCTGACTGGATTGTGAGTGCAGGGATTACTGTTTCCGGGAATGGATTCGGGTTGACGCGGTCAGACGGGTATCCTAGTACCTTGGGCTTCGGGTACAATTGCAGGATTACTTAGTGAAATGATATTTTATTGATGAAAAACAATGACTTGGCTCTGGTCCGCGGCAGCTTGGTGGCAATTGTCACGCCGATGGAAGAGGACGGCAGTCTGGACCTTGCCGCATTTCGTAAACTGATCGACTGGCATATCGCAGAAGGCACCGACGGCATCGTTGTTGTCGGCACCACCGGTGAGTCGCCGACTGTTGATGTGGAAGAGCATGTTCTGCTCATCGAAACCGCGGTTAGCCATGCGGCCAACCGCATCCCGATCATTGCCGGTACCGGTGCCAATTCCACCCGCGAAGCGATCGAACTGTCGAAATTCGCCAAGAGCGCGGGCGCGATGATGAGTCTTTCTGTCGTGCCGTACTACAACAAGCCGACGCAGGAAGGCCTTTACCGCCATTTCAAAGCCATCGCCGAGGCGGTGGATATTCCGCAGATTCTCTACAACGTGCCGGGCCGCACCGTGGCCGACATGTCGAATGACACCGTGCTGCGTCTGGCGCAGGTGCCGGGTATTGTCGGCATCAAGGATGCCACCGGCAATCTTGACCGCGGCACCGACCTCCTGCGTCGCAAATCGGCGTCTTTCCGCGTGTTCAGCGGCGATGACGCCACCGGAATCGCGCTGATGCTGCTGGGCGGTGACGGCGTCATTTCGGTGACTTCCAATGTGGCGCCGCGCCTGATGCGTGAAATGTGCGATGCGGCACTCGGCGGCAACGCGGCGAAAGCGGTTGAGCTCAACAACCGGCTGCTTGGGCTGCACCGCCATCTTTTCTGTGAGGCCAATCCGATCCCGGTCAAGTGGGCGGTCCAGCAGCTCGGTTTGATGAAAGGCGGCATCCGTTTGCCGCTGACAACGCTGTCCCCGGATTGCCATGAACTGGTGCTTGGGGCGATGAAACAGGCCGGTATTCCGGCCGTCGCAGGAGGTCAGCGTCATGCAGTGGCGTAAATTATCCGTCATCACAGTTGCCTTGGCCGCAGGTTTTGCTCTGGGCGCATGCAGTTCCTTTGATGTTCCCAGCAAGAAGGTCGATTACAAAACCACCACCAAGCTGCCGCAGCTGGATATTCCGCCGGATCTGGCGCGGCCGGGTGGCGATGACCGTTTTGTCGTGCCGGATGGTGCCCCCAAAGGCACGGCGACATTCTCGGATTACAGCAAGGATCGCGCCGGAAAACCCGCGATTTCGTCTGCAGGTGGTACCGCCGTATTGCCCAGTGTTGACAACGTGCGTATTGATCGCGCCGGCACGCAGCGCTGGCTGGTAGTACCGGGAACGCCGGACAAGTTGTGGTCGCTGGTCAAGGAGTTCTGGCAGGAAACCGGTTTTGTCATCAACATGGAATCGCCGGAAGCCGGTGTCATGGAAACCGACTGGTCGGAAAACCGCGCCAAGATTCCCCAGTCCGGCATTTCCGGGGTGATCGGCCGTGCGCTGGACAGCCTTTATTCAACTGCAGAGCGTGACAAGTTCCGCACCAGGCTTGAGCGCGGTGCGCAGCCCGGCACTACAGAGATCTACATCAGCCATCGCGGCATGGAAGAGATTTTCATCACCGAGTACAGGGATCAGATGCGCTGGCAGCCGCGCAAACCTGATCCGGATCTCGAAGCCGAAATGCTGCGCAAGCTGATGGTGCGTTTCGGCGTTGATGATAGCCGCGCCAAGACCCAGATTGCTGGTGCAGCCCCGCAACTGCAAGCGAAAATCACCCGCGGCACGGAGGGTGACCTGCTTGCGCTGAATGATCCTTTTGACCGCGCCTGGCGGCGTGTCGGCCTGGCGCTGGACCGCGTGGGATTCACCGTTGAAGACCGCGACCGTTCCAAGGGCGTTTATTTTGTGCGTTACATCGACCCCGATGCCGACGTCAAAACCACCGAGGACAAGGGCTGGTTCTCCAAGCTCAAGTTCTGGGGTAGTTCCTCGAAGCCGCAAAGCAGGGAGCAGTACCGCATTCTGGTCAAGGAAGCGACTGCGGGCGCCGAAGTCCTGGTTCTCGACAAGGACGGCGGGCGTGACAAGTCGGATACCGCAGGCCGGATCCTGACCCTGTTATTCGATCAGCTGAAGTGAGCCGTGCTGTTGGCTTCATGATCCTGCGGCCGGCGAACCGCCGTGCCGCAGCTTATTGCCGATGATCCGTTTTGCGTCGCTGGGCAGCGGCAGCGAAGGCAATGCGCTGCTGGTGGAGTCGGGCCGTTCGCGCCTGCTGCTGGATTGCGGTTTCAGTGTGGCCGAGACTGTGCGGCGTCTGGAGCGGCTGGATATCGCGCCGGAATCACTGGATGGCATCCTGGTCACGCACGAGCATGATGATCATGTCGGCGGTGTTGCCCGGTTCGCACGGCGCTTCGGTACGACGGTCTTTCTTTCCCATGGCACCTGCATGGCTGTTGCGGACAAGGAGCAATTCGCTGACAGGGTCATCATCGACAGCCATACGCCGTTTGCCGTTGGCGATATTGAGGTCATGCCCTATCCCGTACCGCACGACGCCCGGGAACCCACGC
>Ga0192647_102041_pt1 | contig 12806 bp, 5 predicted proteins | sample LauGreFa1BDMLBSN_2_FD_133046 | JGI IMG/M metagenome (GOLD analysis project Ga0192647, IMG submission 133046) | Freshwater lake microbial communities from Lake Michigan, USA - Fa13.BD.MLB.SN - reassembly | ecosystem: Environmental > Aquatic > Freshwater > Lake | place: Lake Michigan, USA...
TTCCCTAGGCGAATTCTGATGAACTTTTCTGGAAGCTGGTCATCTTCGACGGTTGCCGAAAGATCAAGTTCAGCCTGCCACGGCATCTCTCGGGTATTGCACCCGTCACCACAAACAAAATGTGTGGATAATCTCAAAGGAGAAGAGCTCTTGATCTTGCCGCCACCCGAACAAAGGCACAGCATTCCAATCATATCCAAGAACCTTTGTTGTAACGCTCCGCATTTTCCGGCGTACAACAATCTATACCAGGGCTCGTAGGCTTTCAGAGACACGTTGCCTCCCTCCTTGAAATGATTGAGTAGATCCGCAACGTTGTCCTTGCACAAGGAATTTTGATCCAAGTAATTCCCCAGGAGACGCCTGGCAGAATGACCATTGCTACCCACACACGGTGGTGAGGCTTGACCCTTCTGGACTGTGAGTTTGAGCATAATAATGTTTGGTTTGACAGCAGGGCTGTCCCTCACCTCCCTGTATTCCAGTAGTTTCCTTTCGACAGTGACTGTCATCCAATTGTTACCGGATGCGGTCTGAAAATTAAAATCAGCTGATTGCAACAAACCGCGATAGCCGTCTTCGGTAAATTTAACCGTACGCTCCGAGGAATAAGATGGGTATCCTATTTTGTTATCAGGCAACGCGCCTGCTGCCAGAAGCTCAACAACAGGAATAAATAATTTCAAATCATCCCAGTCTTGAATAAGTCGATTCATCCAGTACGGTCGATCATTCCTTTTTTGAAACCATTCAGTTTTTGCAGCTGGACGAATAGTAACAGGTTTGCTAGAAAGGCCCATCGATAACCTCATTGCCGTCATCAACTGCTGACTGCCATCGGATCCCAGCAACTGGTCCACGATTCGAACATCGAGTGATGAACATGAACTGGGACCATACCCTGGAGCGGGTCCATGCTCTCCTAAATACTCGAAATCTACTTGGGCAATTAGCATATTCTTGGCCAATTTTAGTTCGCACTTGAGGCTTGCTCCACTATCCTTGTCGACGCCAGGAAATCTCACGTTTACGGGAAGACGTTGTGCTTCAACAAGCTCGCCGAAGGATATCCAGTTATGCAAACAGGGCCACTTATGATGTTGCACGCGTATTTTGGCTTGATACAAAACCTCTTCGATGTGATTCGTAACAGCATGGAGAAATCGACGCATTGCTGTCGGATCCATGCGCTCATAACCTTTACTACTGCCTGTCTTTATAATATCAGCCAATTGTTTGCAAATCTCCTGGTTTTCGATTTCAAGGGCGAATCTTCCGCTGTATATTCCCTCCCTCAATGCCCTCACGGACCTAACTTTCCATTCCATTCCATTTTCAACCTTTACAGGATGCATGGTCATCACAGGTTCTAGGGGTTTCCTCCAATAGCCAGGCCGGGCAGGCCCGGATATACCGAACCAATGAAAGGTTCCATTCTTTCGCCACACGACCTCTGGGTGCTCTGCGTCCGGCGGATAGCAGTGCTTGCCGTCATACATACGATGAACGGCACCACCAATGTCAGCAAATTCTGGATCACTGTCGTCGTCATCTAATTCGATATCGGAACGGTCTTCAAGGTCGCTATTATAGTCGTCTTCTATGTCGTCGTCGGAGTCAGCAGTCCGAACTGCGAGGGCATACATTCTGTCATAAGACCCACAGGTTATTTTTGGGGAATTTATCCATTCCCACTTTGTCAGACCCACCACCAGCATCATCTTAGCGCCGTCGACGAAGGTAAATAAGTGCGCGTGCTCGGCTATGCGTCCAGGCCTATATTCGTGGGAATAATACGACATCGGCAGTGTCGAAGTGTAATGTACGGGAAGCCAACCCTGCCAACCATCGAAAGCTGCTTCCAGTATACGGACCCAGAATCCCCCATCAGGAATCAGACACATCATCTCGTCAGGAATGTCCAAATGCTTTGATATGAAGTTTGCGTTTCTGTTAATTAGGGTTTCAACCTCGGAGTCTAGCCACGGACGCTGCGGCGGAGGCCATTCTTGCCTGTCTTCGGTTTTGGCCAGGAGGAGTACACGGGCTAATTGTTCTGCTAGTTTGAAATGCTGACGCGGGTCCATACCCGCGAGTTCCATAAGCACTGCCTCTATTCTTTTGGTTGATTTCTTCAACTCTTCGAAGAACACTAATACCTTGGCCTGGTAGGCTTGTTGTGATCTCCGCTCCGCCGAATCTTCATCTGAGCAGAATTCGACAGACTGGTCAGACTCGTCTGTTTCCCCAGTTGTAGACTTTTCGATTGGAGGGTCCCCACGCAAGCCAAACGTTTTGCTGCGCCCCGTTTGTTTGCAGGGTGGTTCGCCATCTCCGAGACAGCCAGCAGATGGTTGAAATAGGTCATACAGTCTCCTCAGCATCGAGTTCGGAGGTAAGCGAGGGCGCATTGGTTTCAGTACCTCCTCACAAAGCAGAGCCTGTATGTCGGCGAACACGAGGCCGTCCAATTTTGCTCTGTTTTTGAATAGTTTGGGAAAGTATCTGAGCAGCAATCCCTTCGTGAATTCTTGGGGGAGAGCCGTGTTGGTCCGCGGCGCTGGACGGGATGAGGGTTTGGAATCTGCACTGTGTTGTTCCTGAAAAAAGTATCGATGGTTACGGCACCAGTCGCACGGGGAACAGGCATCGGCTGAGCCGCCGGGTCCTGACATCTGTTCAGAGAAAGGCGAATTATTGGCCGAGCCGCCTAATCCTGACATGATCTTTTCCTGTTCACAGAAAGGCCTGTGTCAGCAAAATTTGGAGATACCACGTGCACGTGGCAACGTGACGACATCAAATACATGATATGCACAAGATATCGCGCATCAATCGAAAAGAAATTTGCGGCAGCGATGGTCTGGATAACCGTGCGTAGATTTTGGAGGGACTGCGCGCTTTCTACGGCCCAGAAAAGCGACAACATTATCTAAACAGATGAGTGATACACGGTTTTCGTTGACGGAATCGCGTCCTGACTGCAGTGGAGCGCAACTGGAGCTCACCTGCGAATTCCAGCCTGTTCGGCTCGTCGAACTGTGGGGTGATGACATAATTCTGAGCCTGCAGAATGGAAGATCAAAGACACAGGCATCCGCTCCTTTCAGTTTTGAACCTGTTTGAAACGGTAGGAATAGCGCAATGGATCGCGTATCCCCGAAACGAAATTTGAGGGAGCTAGTATGGGCTTGCGACGGGCTTTTAGAAATTGGAGGCACATTGTGCTTTTTGTTGCAGAAAAACGACACAATTATCTCAACATATGATATTAACAACTTTAGCTTGATCGAATCACGTCTGGAGGGCGGTAGGGCGCAGCTGGAGCTTGCCTGCAAATGGGGCGAATTTCGTTCCTCGAAGTTTTTCTGAGCAGCCAGAATTCAACACCACAGATTTTGCACACTTAAATGTTAATATTTGATCATGCAAGGTATTGAAAGGTATGAACAACGCTTGGAAGGTGTTTGAACAGGAATGGAAGGGCACGAAAATGGCCAGCGCAGGGAACAGCACCTTTGGAATCCAATCAGGGCACGAAACTTGGGAAAAAATCAGGCCAGAGTTTGGATGATACTGAAAACAAATCATATTATCAGTGCATATTCCGATTGGATCGCGGCAGAGAAGGGGGGAATCGGAAAAATGCAGAAAGTTCGTACCCCTGCATCGAGTGAGTTGACGGGCTTGAACGCGGAAAATTATTTCACGGCTCAAGATCCCCCCCCCCCTCCCCCCCCGCCCAGCCCGGACCCCCAATGAAAACTCATCCTGCTCATTACAAGAAATTGTTGCTTAGTGGTTAATACACCATCTCTTGAGTCATGTGACATGAGTTCGATTCCGAAGTAGGGCATTTTGCAGAACTTGGTTTTGACCGGATCGTCTCAGCTGAGGGCACCGCTGCTTGCTCGGGCTTCCGAGTCATGACTGGCTTCAGGGTCACGGGCGAGGCAGACCTCCGAGTATAACCCCGCTAAAACCCCTCTATAATCCACTGACTCGGCAAGGACTCAGATGAAAGACTAGGGCGTTTTGGGGGTCAACGGTTCCATTGGCCTGTCTTGTTTGGACAAGGTTCTTGTCGCGCTGCAGGTCAATGGCCGCGAATTTATTGACTTTGGGACAGGAGACGGGCGAGTGCTAGTTGCCTCTCTCCTCATAGGGGCAACCAGCGCTTATGGGTACGAACTTGCAGCCAACAAAGCGCACCAATATGTTTTGAGCGCAGCCATTTCAAAATTCAAATGGTGCAGGGCGTCACATACCAGATTGTGTTTGGTGATTGGGGCAATGCACGATGGTCGGGACAAGGCTAGGCCATCGTGCACCGAGTGAGCCTTAGAGCGGGCGCGCGCTGAGCGAGAGTGCGCGCGCCGAGTGAGAGCGAGACAGCACTGCAGAGCGCCGAGCGAGACTCGACTGTAAGAGCAGGCTCTTGACTCGTGCACCGAGTGAGCCTTAGAGCGGGCGCGCGCTGAGCGAGAGTGCGAGCGCCGAGTGAGAGCGAGACAGCACTGCAGAACGCCGAGCGAGACTTGACTGTAAGAGCAGGCTCTTGACAAGTGAGAGCGGACGCGCGCCAAGTCAGAGTGCTCAGGCTGAGTCCACTCGCCGGCGGGTGGCGCACGGCGCACAGCCCCCGCTACGCAATCGACAGCGTCGAGCTTAGCTTGCTCTCCTGCGCAAGGCGTACGGCGCACAGCCCCGGCGCCGCCCCGCAACGCAATCGACGGCGTCGAGCTTAGCCCGCTCGCCAGCGCACTGCGCCGCGCAGCAATCGATGGTCTCGAGCTGAGCCCGCTCGCCGGCGCACGGCGCACGTTGCAAAGCGCCGCGACGCAATCGACGGCGTCGAGCTGAGACTGCTCGCCAGCGCACGGCGCTCCGCGCCCACGTTGTGCCGCAATCGAAGCTCAGCTTGCAGGCGCACGGCGCAAGGCGCACAGCGCCGCTCCGCAATCGACGGCATCGAGCTGAGCCCGCTCGCCAGCGAGTCATGCTGCCATCAGTCGCAACCACTTGGACCGTCACTTCCGAGGCAAGATTCTTGATGCATAGCAAAATTGGATGTCATTCACGGCAGCGACCCATATCTGGAATGTTGCCTCTATACCATGCCCTGGTCTGAAAAATCCTGCGCCAAATAAACCCAGTCGATCTCGTCAAGCCGTTTGATCAAGGATTCACCCGTGCTCCGCAGAGTTAGCTTTTCTTTCACTGTTTTGAGCAGATCTTTTTCAACTTCTGTGGAATTTCCAGCGAGCCTGCAGCCTAGAGGGCCGCAGGGTAGACTGTCCCACGCAATGAAACCAACGATGTATTGTGCTTTAGTTTCCCTGGGAAAATCCCCCCTGTGAAACACTGTACGTTGGAGCTTAAATTCATTTTGCTGCCGAAGACATTTCCGTAACGAATCAGCTCCAAGTGAGCTATTGCGACCAGTCCCTGAGCCAGGTGTCACGGTGCTATGAAAGTCACTATCTGACTTGCACTCGCGCAGAGCCAGCTCCGTGCAAAGGGCCCGCGTGTACGTAACACACCATTGTTTTTCGGGACTCCGACGTCTTCTGGTTATTAGTTCATCGGAAGCAGGGACCTTGAACTCAATTTTCTCGACGTTAATTGCCTCCAGCCCATCGTCTCCATACAAAATGTAGAAAAGCCTATCGGTACTTGAAAGAGGAAACTTTGCTCCGTCGAGCCGCTTAAGAGTAAGGATTTTCCCGTTGTTCGATTCAACCTCTGTGTCTTTCCAATCATGGTGCATGAGCAGGTACCAGATGTAGGACAGCTTCCATTCACTCTTGTGTTTGAACTGTTTAGCTGTGAGTTCCTTAGCATTGGGGTACACCAGGTTTGGAACATGGTTCGGTTCTTGACCTTGTGCTCCAGCAGCCTTTATTTGATGGTGCGGGGTATTGCTTTCAGAGTCCGAATCGAAAAATTCAGATCCTACATCGCATTCGTCGCTCGATCCACAGTTTTGATCTTCAGAAGATTTGTCTTTTGGTTCGGAATGGCCGTCCTCCATGAAATCAGCGCCGCCACTGGCAGCCTCTAGTTGTTTGCTGCCGCTCAGCCGCTGGACAGCATCAGAGCTCTCATCTTTGCTTTTTGAGCCCGACCTAAGGTCTTGCTGCAGCGCTTCACCCTGCCTAGAAGGAATCGAAGTCTCAGACCCAAACTTGCTCTTTTCAGTGCTTTCGCCGTGCCTTGCTATCGTTGTGGCGTCCTGTGCCCGAATAGTCGAGTCTTCTGCATGGGACTCACTTTCACTGTCCTTGTTCTGTGACCCGGCGCGACTTTTGCTGCTTAGCCTGGACAGAGCATCTTGGTCTTGATATGAGTCACAACCTGCAGAATCGTCCACTGGAGATGAGACTGTTTTTCCCGCCCTCGCTGATTGCGCTCGAGCCCCATCGTCCCTTTCATCGTGATCATAGCTACTATCCGATTCATCACTCTGTCCGGCTGCATCAATCTCGGAAATCTCTTCCACAGAACAGTCAGAAGCCTGCTCGGAGTCTGAGGAGCTACGAGAAGCATCGGAATCACTGTCACTGGTATCTCGTCGAGTCATTTGATCTCCAACATGCCTTCTTGCACGTTTGCCTTTTTCCATTCTTCGTTGCTTTTCAGAACCCGTACTAGTACTGGCCGTTTCTTTGGTGTTCAATTTCGCATACTTCTCCCTCGGGTTTGAGCTCCGATGCTCTCTTTCTTCCGCCTCCTCCTGCCGCGGTCGGTAGATGTTTCGGTATCCGTGAATGTTCTGTCGCCTAAACTCACGAGCAGCAGCAAAGATATGGCCAAAATTCTCATTACCCAGATATTCCAGGTGGTTTGTCGTTTCAAAGTCCTTTTGTCGGAATATTGCACTCATGTATTCCGCAGTGACATGGCGCACATGCGCGTGATATCGATAGGTGAGAAGACTCCATCGGCTTTCGACGTTGTTGTTGTTGGTGGTCAGAGCGCAAGCCATGAGCGCAAGATGCGCCAAGGCGGGAAACGCAGTTACGGGCTTAGGATACGACGCCCTTGCTGACTTGGGATCTACCTTTCCAAGACCTTCCAAGCCCTCTCGCGATTGGTTTGTCGATCTGCCGTAAAGTTTCTTTCTGCTGGGAGTTTTACCATTAACTTGCGGTGCATTTGAAAACTCCAGCAGCGTTGACATCATGTCTGCTTGGTACAGGCTTTTGAGCGGTTCCGTCATGAATTCGTGCAGTTGGTCTCCGTGCATTTGAATCAATTCCCGTCCTTGACGATGCAACAGCTTGGCGTACAAAATAGCCTCGTCCGTCGCGATGTCCACTGTTCGGCGCTTCCTGCTCTTATCCAGAGACTCGCCGGGAAGTGTTTCAGCGTCGTCGTTCGCGACATCTTTAGCACTGCCCCCCTTGGCGGTCATCGATTCGTCTACCGCAAATGGAGCCTCGTATCCCAACGGAAGCAGTTCGACCTGCCAAAAATCGTACAGTTTGCTCAGCATAGTGAGCGGATGGCTTACAAGGTGGGCCATCTTCAGCCTGATTGCCTCAACAGCTCTTTCTGTATCACGCGCAAACAGCCATTGGGCAGCATATACCCTTGCATAGAAGTTTGAGCTCAGATCAGCGTGATCACCAAACCCGTCTCCGTACTTCTCGGCCGTATAATTGCTGTATGCGGACCTGTCCGCGTCAGACAGGATCGGGCCAATCATCTGGCACGATTCTTGCATCACCTTGAGGAGCCGGCTTGCCGCTGTTGCCATATCGGGATGGTAAAACTGGGTGTAGAGGTGCAGAAGAGCCGGCGGGACTTGGCTTTTCCATCCCTGTGGTTTTTTCTCAAGACGGGTGGAGAGGAACGTCTCCCCTTTTCTCCGACAGTCTGGCAATCCACGATGACACAGTCTCCAGAAAATGTCCCAGCGGGTCCTCTCCCTTTTCAGATGATGCAGCCTAGGAAGCTGCACCTTGCATGCTCGCCCCAGCACATAATCCACCACACGCAGCATGCGCTCCACAGCAGACGAAGCGCACTCCCGACGATGAGCACATGCACTCAAAAGCGGCTGCCACGCCATTGTATAGGTGAAGCTTTGCACGGCCGCTTGCAGGATCATCTGGGGCGAAACCAGCCTGAGGAAGCACGCTTTGACACGCTCTGATTTGAATCGAATGCGGCCATCGTCAGAAAACCCTTCCTTTGAGCAGACTGAAGCCGTAGCACCAATTTTGTTTTCTGTTGTGCCCTCAGCGAGTGCGAGGGGCATGGCGCTTGCGATGAGCCTACCTCTGAGGTCCATGTCCCGCACGGTCTTCTGTATTAGGAGCCATCGGCTTTCGACGCCTGTCTCCTGACGAGGCAAGCCGTTTGGAAACCTCTGTTTATATAGCTTCATCTGATCTTCTCCGAGAAGCTCACGAGCCTTTTGATGACACGGTTCTGGCATTCTTGCGCCCTTGATGCCAAGAATGCGGCCAATATGGCTCTTCAGTGGCACATGGTTGTTGATTTTCCGGAGTTCTGTGGCATTGGCCATGATCCCTTTCAGAAATGGCTTGAACATCTGTGTGTACCATACAGCGGCCCGCATCAGAGCGTGCTTATCGCAATAGTGCACAAAGCAATTCAAGTCTTTGCAGGCAGCGTCGTACAAAAAGGGGTGTTGGGTGACGGTCTCCCGTGATACTACCGTCTCGAGGCGTTCCGAGATGATGCTGTATTTTCGTTGTGCAGCATCCCAGGCGCGTTTCACGACCCGAATCTGGAAAGGGACAGTCCGCATAGTTCCACTCGTGTCTAACCGCTGCGGAAGGCTTCTGGTTTGAATGATCGTGTCTGCCTCCGGGTCCTTCAGAAAACGCATCACCTTCGTGAGGAAAGGCCAATACTCGCTGCGCTGTACATCTGCTATGGCCTCTCGAGTTCCAAAGATCTGTTCCAAGGGTCCACCGCGGCCTAGGAACGCCTTTCGCAGGGCAGCCCATTTCTTACCCTCTCCGGAACCTACAGCCTCGGACCCTTTGTCTGCCCCCAGGGTCTTGCAGGGGTGACTTAGAAGGCTATGCAGATGGCCAGACATGGCCAGGGAGAGCACCACGTTGAACGGCACCTCCTTGATCATGAGGCTGCCGTCCTTGCCCACTACATCGACACACTTTTTGTCCGCGCTCACAAAGCTGTTGCAACAGATGGTCTTCCTTAGCACCTTGTGGCGCTGGTGCCCTGCGTCGTCCTTTCCATCTTCGCAAATGTAAGATAGCTCCAATACTAGGCCCGTCATTGCGAGGTCATTGAAGGTGCTGCCATCAAGGTGCATGGACACAACGTCGGCGTCTTTGATGAGGTTTTCCACCCTTGCAACGTAATCAAGAGCCAGTAACGACGCATGGATGGCCTCGGTCATGACAGATCGGCTGATTCGGCCGATGGCGTCGACGGGGTGGGCCGTACGTGCAAGTCGGCGAGTGCTGTGGCCAGCAAGGGGGGCGTACTCTGCACGCACGGTTTCCGCGGAGATAGCAAGGGCAATGCCTGCCTTGCACAGCGTCCTGACCGATATACTTTGAGTGAAGAACAGCGCCAGTTTGCCCATCAGCATGCCTTCATCCTTCGTCGTGCCTTTTCCACCCTTTCTCTTTCGATTCGGGCCAGGTACTATGTAGTGTACTTTATCGATTGCTACATTGCTGTAGCTTTTCGGGCCGGAACACCCCTTTCTAACGGTTGCTGCTGGCTGCCCGTCTTCTCCCGTCTTCTCCGAGTGTCCTGTGCCCTCTGTCGACTCCTCCGAAATTGACTCCTGTTCTCCAGCGTCCGAGTGCTGCTCACCCGCGACGGAATATGCTTGCCGTAGTCGCGCGGCATTGTCTTGCATAATGCTCATGGTGCTCATCAAAACTGTGTAATCCTCTCCTGGCAGAGAGGGCATCCAATTCTCCACAGGTTGAGCCTTGTGAGCGGCGAGCCCGGCGGCGTCGATCCCCTCCAGCTTCTTTTGCTGCCGCGCACACTTCTTGCGCAAGGCACCATTTTCGCGTCTGACGTTTTCTTTTTCGAGCTGGTGCGTTTTCTGTATGTCCTGAATTCTATCTGCAAGTGCAGCCTCCACCTTTGCCTTCACTTCTGCGTCCAGTTTTGCAGCGAATGCCTTTTCAAGTTCCTTCTCCTTAGCATTTATTTTAGCATCCATTTGAGCCTCTAGAGCCTTAATCGCTTCGAAGGCACTTGACACGTCAGAAATCGTTTGACTCCTGAACTCCCTAATAGCCCGGTTTTGATTGTAGTCATGTGCCCCAGATCCAAGCGATACAGAGGAGCCTGAGTCGGAAGGCATAGAACGGGATTCCAGAGGGTCACACTGAGGGTCTGGGCCAATATGCCTGGGGCGATTCGAAAGGCTGAATGAAGAACCGCCTCCATCGACGGCAAAAGTGCTAGAAGGACCGAGGTCGTTTGGGTTCTGGCCTGGAGATCTGGCTGGGGTTAACGGTTGCCTCCTTGCAAGGTCAGCAGCGGCAGAGAGCGACAGCGGTGTCCGATTCAGAGACGCCTGCAGCAACATCATAAGCGAACACTGCGACCTCCAGTCGTTCGGAAGTTTTCTTGGCGAATGCTTGCCTGTTTACTACCAAGGGTTGACGGCGATGGTGTAGCAGCTGACATGGTGGCCGGCGGGTTCCCGCGCGATGCGCTTTGCGGGGTCGGCATGGTGTGGGTCAAAACCCAAGCAGCGGTGTCGTTCAGCGGATTTCGGCCAGGGGTCGCCGCACCAAAACATGGCCCGCTCACTCTTGAGGATGCCTCCGATCCTTCGCCGGACGCGTACAGCTGCCGTCAACAGGGAACAGTGTGAGACCGTGAGACGATGCGCATGCGCAAAACGACTTGGCTGTGCACACGACTTGATGTTCGTAGCATCGCATCACACGCGGCGCAAGCAATTCTTCGGCTACGATGGCCTAGCGAGGGAGAAGGAGGCGCTGGATGCCTCTCCAGAGCTTTGTCCGCGTTGGCTGCCTCCGGAAGAGCAACGGAATGACGAGGAGGTGGCAGCGGATTGGGAGCTCCCGCTGCTCATCCGCGGCCTTTTGGGTGCTGATGCCGCGGATTCCGGCTGCCGAACAGGCGCATGCGCGCGTCAGGGCGAGGGCGAGGGCGACGAGGGCGCGGGCGGCGAGGCCGCGGCGAGGCCGCGGCAAGGGCGCGCATTGGGGCCATCGAGCAGTGGAGCGCCGAAGCCACGACAGTGCAAACTCGCCTGAGACTGAGAGGGCCGCGGCCGCCGCATGCGCACGGATGAGGAGGAGGAGGCCGCCGAGGCGGCGCCGCGGGAGGCGGCGGCCGCGCGCTCGACGCGTTCCTGCACGACAGAGGGTCAGGGGTGCGGGACAGCGGCTCTGAATGCTGTGCCTTGCGCTTGCCTGCTTCGCCTGCATGCGGCCGGCGTTGTTGAGCCCCAGCGTGCCGACGGTGTAGATTTCGAAGAGCGGCGACGAGCCGCCCGCGTCGAGGCGGGCCGCCGCCCTGTCCGACTCGAACTCGGCGCTCCCTACCAAGCCACCGCGCACGATATCCCAAGCGAAGGTGGGCTGCCATCTTAAAAACTTTCCTAGCTCGGAGTGCGTCGATTGAATGTAGCCTTTCACCTGTATTGTCACACTCCCCGATTCGCCATCATACAGCGGTTGCAGGTCGCCGAAGACTGCCATGAAACGAATTCCAGACGGGTGAGAGTCAGGCGGCACTGCAGTTTCGAACGCTTGCCTCGCGATGGCAAGAATGTCATCGTCAGCGCTTGCCCTCGCCCTTGCAAGAACGTCGCTCGTAGCGATAAAAGAGCCAGTGAAGCGCCAATTTTTCGCAAAAAGTCTGTGCGTGTTTCGGCGGCCGAGACTGGCCACCACCTGCCAATTACTGCCCGCCTGGTTGGCTGCTGTCAATTCTGTCTTTATTTTTCGTAATTCCTCCAGCATCCTGCTGCATGGAATCGCTCTGACGTTGAGTTCTGTAACAAAAGGCTCGAACCATCTTTTCAATGTATCGGCGCCGATGCTTTGCGAATGCACCAACCCATTTATTGGAGCAGTGAAGATGTTGTTCAAGACTCCTCCCACTCGCGCCTTCGAAAAATCCATGTGTATTTTCATTGATGTGATATGAAAAGGCGGTTTGTTGTAGTATTCAGCTTCCCTGAAATGGAGCTTTATTTCTGCAGGCTCTGGAACTTGGTCCTGGAAATCATCCAAATCGATTGTGAGGAAAAATGTCCCTTCGAAGTACCACCGTGCTGATTGCTCTTGACCGTCTTCTTCAGGTTGACATTTTCTATTTTCGCCACGTCCCCGATCTTGACCATCGGCATCCGAGAGCTCTGGCTCTGAAAAGTCAGACTCATCGTCGAAAGGTTCCTCATATTGAGAATCAATGGCAGACATGTGAGAAGGTCCGACGTATTTCTGAAATTTTAATCAAGCCAATTTGAATCTTTTGGTGTGAATGCGACGCAGTGTCTTCACGTGGAGATGGGAGCCCAACAAGCGAAAAAGTCACTCGTACGTCACCATCTCTTCGCAGATCTGGATTCAAAAGTTTGAAAGCGAATATGATGTTTATAATGTTTTAAACCTTTGCACTGCGGTATACCTCAGTGACCTCACAAAAAAAAGCTGCCGGAAGGTCTGGACGGCCGGCCACCGGTTCGTCGACATGCCTAACTGGCATCGATGCTACCTGGTGTATTGCTGTGCTAGTGTGCTTAGAAAATATTACCATGCATCGTCACTGTGCGACCAGGAGTCAACGCTACT
>Ga0192647_102045_pt1 | contig 12792 bp, 16 predicted proteins | sample LauGreFa1BDMLBSN_2_FD_133046 | JGI IMG/M metagenome (GOLD analysis project Ga0192647, IMG submission 133046) | Freshwater lake microbial communities from Lake Michigan, USA - Fa13.BD.MLB.SN - reassembly | ecosystem: Environmental > Aquatic > Freshwater > Lake | place: Lake Michigan, USA...
GCCCGTGAATTTCAATCCCTGTTCGAATTGCACTGATGAAAAAAAACCAGAAACTGTTCAATCACGCCCAGCTGGCCATTCCCGGCGGCGTCAATTCACCCGTGCGGGCTTTCAAATCGGTGGGCGGTACGCCGTTGTTTTTCCAGCGCGGCAAAGGGCCGCTGGTATGGGACGCTGACGGCAACAGTTACATCGACTATGTCGGTTCCTGGGGGCCGTTGATCTGCGGTCACGCCCATCCCGATGTGGTTCGCGCCGTTCAGCAGGCAGCGGAGCGCGGACTGTCCTTTGGCGCCCCAACCGAGGTTGAAATCGAGATGGCCGAATTGCTGCGGCAACTGGTGCCTTCGCTGGAACAGGTCAGACTGGTGAGCTCCGGCACCGAGGCGACGATGAGTGCCATCCGCCTCGCCCGCGGCTTCACCGGGCGCAGCAAAATCATCAAGTTCGAGGGCTGTTACCACGGTCATGCGGATTCCCTGCTGGTCAAGGCCGGCTCCGGTGCACTGACCTTCGGCCAGCCCTCGTCGGCCGGCGTACCGCCGGAAGTCGCCGCGCACACACTGGTGCTCGACTACAACAGCGAATCGGCGCTGGAAGAAACCTTCGCCAGACAGGGTTCCGAAATTGCTGCGGTGATCGTCGAGCCCGTGGCCGGCAATATGAACCTGGTGGCGCCCAAGCCCGGATTCCTCGAATTGCTGCGCCGCCTGTGCAGCGAACATGGCACCGTACTGATTTTTGATGAAGTGATGACCGGCTTCCGCGTCGCCCTCGGCGGCGCACAGGCGCTGTACGGCATCAAGCCGGACCTGACCACGCTGGGCAAGGTCATCGGCGGCGGCATGCCGGTCGGCGCCTTCGGCGGTCGCCGCGACATCATGCAATGCATTGCCCCGGTGGGCCCGGTGTATCAGGCCGGCACGCTGTCCGGCAATCCGGTGGCGGTTGCCGCCGGGCTGGCTACGCTGAAACTGATCCAGGCCCCGGGGTTTTACGATCGTCTGGCCGCCAGCGCCCATCAATTGTGCAGCGGCCTGACCGAAGCGGCTCAAGGTCATCGCATCCCGTTTTCGGCGCGCAGCATCGGCGGCATGTTCGGGCTGTATTTCCGCGATACGCCGCCGACCGGTTATGCCGAGGTAATGGAGTGCGACAAGGAAGCGTTCAACCGGTTTTTCCACGCCATGCTCGCCGAGGGCGTCTATCTGGCGCCTTCAGCTTACGAGGCTGGGTTTGTTTCCGCGGCGCACGGACCGGCTGAAATCGATCGCACGATCAAGGCCGCCGCCAGCATCTTTGCTGCGTTTTGATGCGCAACAAAATATAATATTCAATAAAAGCAACGGGTTATTGAATTTCAATTTGCTGCACTTTTTATAGCCCACCGCAATCCATCCAAATCACACCCTCATGGAAAAAATACGTCTGTCCAAACTGATGTCGGAGCAGGGTCTGTGCTCCCGGCGTGAGGCAGACAGTTATATCGAGCGCGGCTGGGTTCTGGTGGATGGCATTCCGGTCACCGAACTGGGCACACGCATCCTGCCAACCCAGACCATCACGCTGACTGCCGCGGCGCGCGAAAAGCAGCAATCCCGGGTCACCCTGCTGCTGCACAAACCGATCGGCTTTGTTTCCGGTCAGCCCGAGAACAATTACAAGCCGGCGAGCACTCTGGTCATCGCGGAAAACCACTACAGTGGCGACCGCAGCAAACTGCGCTTCGGCCCGCAGCATTTGCGCGGACTGGCACCGGCCGGCCGCCTCGACATCGACTCCACCGGCCTGCTGATCCTGACCCAGGACGGGCGCATCGCCAAACAGCTGATCGGCGAAAACTCGCGCATCGAAAAGGAATATCTGGTGCGGGTTAGCGGCAAAATGGGCAGGGACGGACTGGCCCTGCTGCAACATGGCCTGTCACTGGACGGCGAAGCGCTGCGTCCCGCCCAGGTGTCGTGGCAAAACCAGGACCAGCTGCGTTTCGTGCTGCGTCAGGGCAAAAAGCGCCAGATTCGCCGCATGTGCGAACTGGTCGGGCTGACCGTCACCGGTTTGAAGCGGGTGCGCATCGGCAAAGTAATGCTCGGTGACCTGCCCGTCGGGCAATGGCGCTACCTGCGCGACGACGAACAGTTCTGACGAAACAGGGATGTTGCGACGCGCCTCAGGCGCGGCCGAAGAATAATTCCGGCAAATCCGCCACGCTGTCGAGCAGATGGGTATGCGGCAGGGCCTGCATCTGGTCACGGCCATGTGCGCCCGACAACACCCCGATATTCCAGGTCACGCCGGCGTTGTACCCCGACTGCAAATCGAGCACGGTATCGCCGACATTGGCGACATGGCGCACGTTGTTCACTCCCGTCGCTTCCATGCAATGGAAAATCATATAGGGCGCCGGGCGACCCAGTTTGACTTCATCGCCGCAGATCACGGCGTCCACCACACCATCGCGCCAGCCGAGCGCATCCAGCAACAGCTCCGTGGTTTCGCGGTCAAAGCCGGTATTCAGTGCAATACGCACGCCGCGCGCGCGCAAGGTATCGATCATTTCCCTTGCGCCAGGCACCGGTTCTACCGTGCCGTTAAACACCTGCGCCAGATGCAGCACAAAGGTCGAATAAACCTGTTCGGCCAGGCGCTCGCGATCCGGGGACTTCAGCGGAATCAGATTGAGAATCGCCAGCCGTTTGGATGCACCGCGCAGACTGTTGATTGCCTGCGCAGTGACTGCAATGCCGTGCGCCGCCAGCGCCGAGGTGAAGGCCTGCGGCACCTGCCCGGCATCGCGCACCGTGGTTCCGGCCATGTCGCAAACCACCAGTTCAATTTTCCCGGTCAAGACAGGATCTCCGTTACATCAACTCAATGCCGAACTGCCGCAGCAGCATTGCGAACAAAGCAAAACAGACAGCGGTCATCACCACGCAAGCCAGCAGCGCCGGCCAGAATCCGATGCGCGGCAACAGCAGCGGGAAGGCCAGAAACATCGGCAGGGTCGGAATCACATACCAGAAGGTGTACCAGGCATGATTGGCGATTTTTTCAGCGGGCTGGTTTTCAATATACAGCCAGATCAGGGCCAGCACCGTCACCATCGGCAGCGCGGCGACCAGACCGCCAAGTTTGTCACTGCGTCTGGCCAGTTCGGAGACCAGCACCACAACAGCGGCCGTGAGGAAATACTTGGTGATGATCCACGCCATGATGCCTCCTCCGCGCGCCGGTGGCAGCGCGCCGTCAGCCTTCGATTTTCTTTTTCAGCTTTGCCTGATACTTGTCGAGATCGACGATAAAGCGGTCATGCTCGGCCTCGCCGACCTGCTCCACGTCATCGAACACCTTTATTTTGAAACTCAGCCGGCGGCGGTCGATGCCGGTCAGCTCGACCTCGGCGCGCACACGTTTGCCCATCGGCGTCGGCCCCATGTGGCGTATGGTCACCACGATGCCGACCTGGCCCTGCCCGGGCTGCAGATGCGGCGCGATCAATTCGCCGGCAGACGCTTCACAGAACTGCACCATCGACGGCGTCGAAAAGACCCGGTACTCGCCGCGCTTGGTGGTCATCGCTTCGGTGACTTCACGCTCCGCCACATGTTTCATGCCGACTTTCAACGCATCCATGCAACCGTCTCCGCAGTTCTTAACAGAGCCTTGATTCTAGCCGAGACCGGATGCACAGGACGTAAAAAAGCCGCCCCTTTCAGGGCGGCTGGGGTTGATCAGCCACGTTCATCAGTTGGCTTTTTGCCGATCGTGCTTCTGATGATGGATGCGCTGGCTTTCCTGATCCTGCGCATGGTGCAGTCGGGAACGCTCGTTCCTGGTCACGGTGCCGTCGGCCTTGGCCTTGCTCTCCATGTTCGCGATGTGCGTCTGATGGCGTTCAAGACGTCCCGCTTCCTTGGCGTTGAGCTGCCCGGACTGGACGCCCTTATCGATGCGCTTCTGCTGCACTTCCTGACGCTTGTCGACGCCGGGGGTTGCTGCCGGATCCTGCGTCTGCGCATGGGCGGTGGAGGCTGCCGCCAGTGCGGCGGCAATCATGATGGTCTTGATCTGCATGTTCGATACTCCTTGAATGATTGGCGGGTTGATTCCCGTATCAACCATAACGCTGCAGACCGGCGCAAATCGACCGCTTTGCGGTAACAATGTGTAAGGGTTTGTAAACTGCCGGGGAACATCCCGGTCACGACAATGATCATGCGGCTACTTGCAGCCGCAACAGCGGTCTACTGTTCGGGATAGGAATCGAAGTCGATGGCGTCAGCGACACAACCCAGCGCCTGAGCCATGCTGTTCAGGCTGTCTTCGGTCAGTGCGACGACTTTGTAGTCGGCATCAATGCCCTTGGCGGCGATGAAGGCTTTGGCTTTGGCATCGGAAGTCCAGGTCACGACCAATGCGGGTTTGTCATCGCCGGCACTGCGGCTCACCGGAAAACCATCGGATTTGCTGACGATTGCAAACATGATCAGGCTCCTCTCCAGCGCATTCCCCGCCAGGGGGAAATCACCGCCGTGAACAACAGCGGTGACGGCATCTTAACGGTGGGGATTTAACGTCGCAAGCCAGCGAACCCTGCCGCGACCGATCAGGGGGTAAGCCGCTCGAGTTCGATACCCCGCATGCGGACCCGGTCGCCCACCTTGAACAGCGCGCCGTCGCGTCGCTGGGCAACCGCATATGCGCCGTTGTCGAGCAGAACCGTGATTTCGTAGTTTGATTCGGTGAAACGTGCCCGCATCTCGGGCGTTCCGAGGCCGCCGACGAACGCCTGGTCACTACCCTCGCTCATCGGGATCGCAACCACCGCGCCGACGAGGACTGAGGTATCTGCCACGCCGGACATCGTAGACGGATTCTGCAGGCCCTGCGGAACCGTCACCGGCCGCTGGCTTTGCGTTTCGCGTATCGCGCGTATCACCCCGCAGTTGTTGCAGGGTTCAGCAGGCCGGGACGACACCGAGGGAACCGTTTTGCGGAAATCCGGTATCTGTATGTATTGTGCAGCGGCCGGCATCAGCACCAAAGCCAGCAGCAGACCGCCCCAGCGACATTGCCGAGTGCCCCGTGAATCGGTCGCCATCGTCATGTTATTCCGAGAGCGCCTGGACAAAATAAGCTGCCGACAGCAGCAGGCTGGGCGGACCAAGCTTGCCCAGCCATTGCGCGTAAATTTTGTCGATGCCGCCGTTGCGGTAAAGGCCCGCCAGGACCCGGTTCACCGCCAGGCGAAAATCGGCATCGCCGCGCGGCAGTGCAAATGCATAAGGCTCCACCGAAAAATCCTCATCCACCAGCTTGTAGACGCCCTTCGCATTGCCGCCGAGCACCAAACCGATCAGCACGATGCGGTCGGAGGCGAAGCCGTCGATCTTGCGCTGTTCCATCAACTGCAGTCCGGCTTCGCGGGTCTTGACGGCTTCGATACCGACCTTGATCCCGCGCTGTTTCACCGCTTCGCGCAACACTTTTTCGGTTGTCGTATCCGCGATCACCGCAATACGCTTGCCGTCAAAATCAACCAACCGCCGCAGTTCGGAGTCGCCGTGCGTGAGTATGCTGCCGCCATCGACGAAAGTGATCAGGCTGAAATCGACCTCGGCCTGGCGCGACAGCGTCCAGGTCGTTGTGCTGCACTCGATGTCGACCCGTCCGCTGCGAACGGCATTGAGACGATCCTGGATTGTCAGCGGCACCCAGCGGGTTTCGAGCTGGGCTAGTTTCAGCTGGCTGCGGATGCCGGCGGCAATTTCATTGCACAACGAGACCGAATAACCCTGGGGCTGTCCGCTGGCGTCCTTGAACGAAAACGGGATGCTGCCCTCGACATAACCCATGGTGATCACGCCGCTCTTGCGGATCTTGTCCAGTGTGGCGGATTGGGCCCAGGCAGAAGTGGCGAAAAACCCGGCGAGTACCAGGCACAGCAGCGCTCTTAATGGCATGTGCAGCCTTTCATGATCTGGTTTACGGCTCCGGCGTAGCGCCGGTCAGCCTTTATTTTTTGGCAGTCTTTGAGGACGGCGAGCGCAGTTGCCACACACCGGTGTCCGCTTTGCAGAACGAGTAGGTGCCGCGTTGGAAACGATCTTTGGCTTCGGATTCGATCGTGGTATCGCGGCATTTGCGTTTGCCTTCAATCACCGTGCTCACCGGCGTGATTTTGCTGGTGAACGGCGTTTTCGGCGCCTTCCATTCCACCGTGGCGCCGTCCGCGCCGGTTTCCAGCGTTTTCTGGATGGTGGAAGCGAAGGTTTTCAGTTCCTCGGAGGACAGCCGTGTCACCGGCTCGTCCTTGAAAACACTCATGTTCATCGCAAAAGCCGGAGCAGCCATCGCGGCGAGTACGATCAGGAGGTATCGGGGCTTCATGATATTTTGGGTTTCCGGTTATCAGAAATGCGCCTGCCCTGCGGCCTGTAGCCCGCAGGGTTTGGTCCGTGAAGTATAGGCGATCAAGGGGAATTCCGCCTACTGCAAGGTGCCCCGGACTGCCGGCAATCAGCCGTCGCGCTTGAGCACCGCCTCGATGTCTTCCACCGGCACCTTGATGTTCAGACCGGCTCGTTCCTGCTGCAAGATCAGGAAAGAACGTGAGTCGCGCTTGTCCCAGCCGCGGTTCAGTGCGTCGGTCATTTCGGCGTAGGTCATGTTGGCCAGCCGCATCGGCACACCGATCTCGCGTGCGAGTTCGGTCGCCAGCGTGACGTCTTTGTGCGCGAGCGCCAGAGCAAATGCCGGCGGATCGAATTTACCCTGAAGGAACTGGTCGCCCATGCGATCAAAAGAACGCTTGCGGCCGAGCGCGCCCTGGCGGATCGCCGCCCACAACGGCAACGGTTCAACACCCGCCTTCACTCCCATCGTGAACAGTTCAGCCAGCGCCAGCTGCATCGCATAACCGGCACAGTTGTGCACCAGCTTGGCCACGGAACCGGCGCCGATCGCGCCGATGTAGATGACCTGATCGCCGACGGCATCCAGCACCTTGCGGCAACGATCAAATTCCTTCTGGTCGCCGCCGACCCAGAGGGCCATCTTGCCGGATTTGGCACCGCTGGGGCCGCCGCTGACCGGGGCATCCAGCACCGAAATTTTCTTTTCGGCAAAGCGTGCATGCAACTCGCGCACCACGGTCGGCGAGTTGGTCGACAGGTCAAACCACACCGTCCCCGGACGCATGGTCTTGATCAGGCCTTCGGCGACCGCCTTCACTTCCTTCGGTCCCGGCAGCGACGTCAGCACAACGTCCGCATCGCGACCGACATCCTCGACGCTGTCCGCCCATTGCGCCCCGCCCTTGATATGCGGCGCACCTGCTTCCTTGCGCATGTCATGCACCGTCAGTGCAAAACCGCCCTTCATCGCATTCAATGCGATCGAAGCACCCATCGTACCCAGTCCTATGAATCCCACGCGCATGTTCTGCCCTTTCTTCTTCCGTTACTCAAATTGAAAAACAAAAAATCCGTCAATCCGCCTTGATACCGGCCGCAGCCACCACACGCTCCCACTTGGCGATCTCGGCGTGAATGTGTTTCTGGAATTCAAGCGGGGTCGAAGCAATCGGTTCCACACCGTCTTTCTGGAACCGTTCGGTCAATTCCGGCGTACGCAGCGCATCCACAATGCTGCGGTTAAGTTTTTCCAGAACAGGCTTGCGGATAGCAACCGGTGCCAGCACGCCATACCAGTTCGTCACCTCGTATCCGGTAACACCGGTCTCGGCAATCGATGGCAGATCAGGCATCGCCGGCGAACGCTGCGGACTGGTCACCGCGAGCGCGCGCAGTCGCCCCGGCTTGATGTGCGGCACCGATTCCAGTGGTGTGGCAAACACCATGCTGATCTGCCCGCCCAGCACATCGGCCAGCGCGGGGCCGCCGCCCTTGTAGGCGACATGCAGCAGATTGGTGTTGGTCAGTGTCGCCAGCAGCGCGCCCGAAAGATGTTGCAGGCTGCCCTGTCCGGCCGAGCCGTAGGTCAGGCTGCCGGGCTTGGCTTTCGCCAGCGCCAGCAGTTCGGCAATGGACTTTGCCGCCACCGCCGGATGCAGCACCAGCACATAGGACTGCTGGGTCATCTGCGTCACCGGCGCAAAATCCCGGATCAGGTCATAGGGCAGACGACCATGATGGGTCGCCCGTCGCGCGGTATGCGTGCCGCTGATCATCACAATGGTGTAACCGTCGGGCTGGGCTCGCGCCACCGTCTCCAGCGCAATGGCTCCGGTGCCGCCGGGCCGGTTATCAACCACCACCGACTGGCCCCATGCAGCAGTCAGTTTCTGTGACACCGCGCGCACAGTGATGTCGCCGCCGCCACCGGCGGCCAGCGGAATCAGGAAACGCACCGGACGCGATGGAAATTCCTGTGCGGCGGACAGGACGGGCGCTGCCGCCAATGCGACGCAAAACATCCGGATCACAATCGCTGATGTACTCATGCCAAGCTCCTCCACAATTCAGGCCTGCCGGAATTCGCGGGAACAGCGGATGCGCCCGCGGTTTCGTTGCGGGCTTTGTTGTTTTAAGGGATTCTTGGGAGCGCAGACTTGTGCGTCAAGCCTTGGACCGCACTATGGAGAAAGCCGTGGCAGTCAGGCTTTTTTGACGAACTGCGATTTCAGCTTCATCGCACCGATACCGTCGATTTTGCAATCGATGTCGTGGTCACCGTCGACCAGGCGTATGCCTTTGACCTTGGTGCCGACTTTGACCACGCTCGTCGAACCCTTGACCTTGAGATCCTTGATCACAGTCACAGTATCACCGTCGCTCAGCACATTACCCACAGCATCGCGAACAACTTTTTCGCCATCGGCCGTTTCAGCCACGGCGTCTTTGGCCCACTCATGCGCACATTCGGGACAGATATACAAAGCACCGTCTTCGTAAGTCAGTGCGGACAGGGCGGCAGGTTGGTCATGAATTCCTGAAGTGTTAAATGGAGAACCGGCGCGGCACAATTCCCTCGAGATTACGAGTTACAAAAAATTACTTAATAATCAATTATTTATTGATCATTACCAAGCAGCCTGCAAGGCGGCCATCAATGTCTCACGCTCGCGCAAAAATTCCCGCTGCGGATCGGCATTGAAATTTCTCAGTGAATTTTCGAGCACCGTGGCCAGGCTGTCGCGCGGAATATCGAGCTCGCGCAGTTTGGTCGGCATGCCGGCCCGGGCAAACGCCTGCTCGACGGCGTCGGCGGCTCGTTCATGCGCAGGCCTTTCATCGGTCACCCCGAAGGCATCGGCGATCAAGTCCATAGCCTCCGGATCGCGCGCGCCGAAATGGCGAATCACCGTCGCCGTCAATGCCGAGTTTGCCTCGCCCTGCCCGACATGGCCGTGCAAATTGAACAGCGCGGTGGCCAGCGCATACACCACACGGGCCGGCCAGTGTTTTTCCGTCAGCGCACCGCCATCATCCGCATCCCGGTTCTGCAGGAAAGCTGCCGCGCACATTTCAACGCGCGCTCCGGCGTCCAGCGGATCGCTCATGCGGGGGAAGGCTCCGCGCGCCAGCCGGAAGGCCTGCAGCCGGTCGCCTTCGGATAACGGCGCCATGCGCGGCGCGCCAAGGTTCATCAGCGAGCGCCAGAACACCGAAGTCCCGGTGGTGCGTGCCAGCGACACCGGCGCAGTCAGCAGCGCGTCTTCGTCCCAGAACACCGCGGCCGGTCGTGTCTTCGGATCAAAAAATTCCATGCGATTGGGCCTTGCCGGATCCTTGACCGCAGATCCGGCACGGTTCTGCGCGGTCGTCGCTGCAGTCAGCACATTGATGATCGGCAGTTTCGGCGCCAGCAGTTTGGGACTGATCGCCGGTGCATTGTCTGGATACTGCGTGATCAGTTGGTCGACTGGTGCTTTTTCAGCCAGCAGCACGGCAACCACCCGCGTACCCTGAATGACGCTGCCGGAGCCGACGGCGATCAACAGATCGGCATTGACTGCCCGTGCTGCTGTAGCTGCAGCCTGCACTGAAACCAGTGTGGTGTCTTTCTCGATTTCGTCATAACGGCCGGCATAGGCCGGACCGAGAATTCTTGCGATGCGATCGATCAGATCGGTTTTGCGCGATACGCTACGGCCGCAGACGACAAAAGCGCGCTGCGCTTTATAGCGCTTCAGTTCCGCCGGCAGGTTTTCCAGCGCATCCTTGCCGCTGTACAGCCGCAGCGGATAGCCGGTGGCGCGAAACTGATGTTTGTAAGTCATTTGAAGGAACTCAGGTCCGAGCGGCCTTGAAACGTTCGAATGTGGCCAGCGCCGCCAGCGGATGACCGGCATTGGCCATCTCATCATAAACCGGCACGCCCAGCGCCACCGCCTTGTCGCGGAACTCGCGTTTGCGCGCTTCCAGTCCGGGTTCACCGTCGGAACGCAGCACCAGAATGAAGTGCGACTGCCCCGGATACTTTTCCTGCACGCGCATCGCGGCAGCCACCAGGTTGTCGAGGACTTCGGGTTTGGTGCGGCCGACAAAAGCCGACAGGTTCAGGTGCATCACCAGCGCTTCGGGTTTGCCTTGGCTGTAAATGATATCGAGAATTTTTTCGGCAACCCGGCCGTCATCCTGCTGCAAAGTACCGACAGGACAATCCACGGGGTTGGTAATGCTGGTGCCGGGCGGAAGCTTCATGTCCGCGAGTGCATCGATGGCTTCCTGCGCAAACGGCGTCACGTCGAGACCAAGTCGCGAGTAATAATCCGTCGCCAGCACACTGGTGCCGCCGCCATTGCCGAACAGCACAACCTTTTGCGTCGGGCGTTGCGGACGCGGTGTCAGCGACTGGAATATCAGCAGCGTGTCGACGAACTGATCCAGCGTGTCGACCAGCATGCAGCCGGTCTGCCGCGCCAGAGCGACCCAGACGCGATCATCCCCGGCCAGCGAGCCGGTATGCGAGGCAGCAGCGGCGAGTCCCTGCTGCGTGCGACCGCCCTTAAGGATCACCACCGGTTTGGCGGCCTTCGCGTTGCGCAGGATATCGAACAGGCGGCGGCCGTCTTTTGCCGTCTCGATATACATACCGATCACCCTGGTCTGCGGATCGGCCAGATAAAACTCCAGCAAATCGGAAGGTGTCACATCGGCGCAATTACCGACGGTGACCAACCCGGAGAACTTCAGGCCACGCGCCAGACCGCGACGGATGATGTCGGTGCCGAGGCCACCGCTCTGCGACACGATGCCGACATGACCAGTTTCCTTCGGTCCGATCTCGGCAAAGGTCACCCGGCCGCGCGGCGTATAAATGCCCAGGCAGTTCGGACCCAGCAGACGCATACCGCCGGCTTGTGCGGCACTGACCAGTTCAGCTTGCAGGTCCTTGCCTTCATCGACTTCGCCGAAACCGCTGGAAATCACCTGCGCAAAACGCACATGACCTTTTGCAGCCGCGAGCATGCCGGGAATCTGCGCACCGGATACAGCGATATAAGCGTAATCCACCGGCTTGGGTGTGTCGGCCAGCGTTTTATACGCGGTCAGACCGTCGATTTCCGCGGCGGCAGGATGGATCGGATATATGTCGCCGCTGAATCCAAACTCGCGGATACGACGGATGAATACATTAGGCAGCGCATTGCCCTTGGTCGAGGCACCGATGACCGCGACCGTCTTCGGCGCAAACAGAGGGGTGAATTCTTCGATGATGTTCATTGTCTTAACCCAGAATAAAGCGCGCATCGACAGCAACCGCTGCAGTGTCGGACACGATCAGCGGATTAATGTCGGCTTCACTGATGTCGGCGGCATGCTGCATCAGCAGCCCGTTTTCGCCACCGACTTTCAGCAACACATTGATGATCGCGTCCATCGACGCAGGTTTGGTGCCCCGGGCGCCCTTCAGGATGGCGGCGCCCTTCAACTCGGCAATCATTTCCTCCGCATCGATGCGGGTGATCGGACACAGGCGGAACGACACGTCCTTGAGGATCTCGACGAAGATGCCGCCCAAGCCAACCATCACCAACGGACCGAACTGCGGATCGCGCAAACCGCCGATCACCAGTTCATGGCCGGCCGGCGCCATTTCCTCGACCAGGAAACCTTCAATACGCGCGCCCTTGATCTTCGGCGCGTTGAGCATGCCCTCAATCGCCGCTTTGACTTCGGTGGCAGAACGCAGATTGATTTTCACGCCGCCGGCATCGCTCTTGTGCAGGATGTCCGGCGACATCACCTTCACCACCACCGGCGTCTGCAGGCCGTTCATCACCGCATCGACGTCCGCCACGCCTTTCGCCACCCGCGACTGCGGCACTTTGACGCCGTGTGCAGCCAGTAATTGTTTGCCGGCGCTCTCATCGAGCGCATTGCGGCCGGCGCGTTTGGCGGCCACGACCGGGTTGTCCTGTGTTGTATTCATGCCCATTTAAACTTTCTTGCCGGTGACTTCACCGATGATGCCGGTGTGAACGCGACCTGAACGGAATTGTTCGGAGCGCAGAATATTGATGACTGCCGGAATATTGTGTTTAAGGCCCTGGATATCGAAGCCGCCCAGCGCCTCGACCAGTTTATCGATGGCCGCTTCGCGGGTCGCCGCACGGACGATGACCTTGGCGATCATCGGATCGTAATGCGGCGTGACATCGCGGCCCTCGGCATAACCGGTATCGACGCGGATGCCTTCGCCCTCCGGCGGACGGAACACCGTCAGCTTGCCGGGTGACGGGAAAAAATTCTTCGGGTCTTCCGCATACACCCGCGCCTGGATCGCATGGCCCTTGATTTCAGCCTTGCCCGGCAGGATGTCGCC
>Ga0192647_102047_pt1 | contig 12788 bp, 17 predicted proteins | sample LauGreFa1BDMLBSN_2_FD_133046 | JGI IMG/M metagenome (GOLD analysis project Ga0192647, IMG submission 133046) | Freshwater lake microbial communities from Lake Michigan, USA - Fa13.BD.MLB.SN - reassembly | ecosystem: Environmental > Aquatic > Freshwater > Lake | place: Lake Michigan, USA...
TAGATCCCTCATTCGATTTAGGGGTCATGAGGGATCTAGTCGTGTTTTGAGGTTCAAAGATGGGTGTGACACAGCTTTCCAATTGAAACCAGATCCTACTATCGGAAACACTGAACTGCCCTGTACCGAACGACGTACCTACAAGCCTGTACAAGGTTGTGGAGATAACGATAATTCTGGTACCGTTGTGCAGGCAGAAAGCCAAAAAGTAATTCGGCCAGCCGGGGGGGGTATTCAGTGCCTGAAGACGGCCCCAGCATACGTTAGGGAATGTCGGCTTGCTGAATTATAATAAACGTGGCGTCGCAGGCTGCGCACCTGGCCACGGACAAAGGTGCTGGGTGAGTGGGGGGGGCATGGTTGGAATTGCATGTGCATCAATGACGCTGCTGCTCGTGGTAACGCTGCTGAATCGAAATTGCGATATTGCTGCTACAATCAATCAACACGTTTCCTACCAAATCAGCCCATCACTGATACTTGCCCTACATGGGCAAAGCTTTTAATTCTGGTTGCCCAGGCAAGCGATTCATTCCCTCTGTCTGCGTGAATGGTTTCGCAAGCCTAACCCTTGCAAAAGGTGACCTCCCCCCCCCCTATGACCTGCTACAGAAAATTTTTCTTTTCTCTGTCCCTTTTCCTTGTATCCTTGTATCAACCCCTTCAATGATGGAACCGAAATTAAATTGATGTCTGGTCGCACAGTTGCAGCCTCTGCTGCCACCGCCTCCGCATTTCATTGTCGTACTCTGTCCCAGGTGTTGTTTTTCTTCCTGCTGCCCCTAGCTTCGCCACATCAGCAGCAGCTTACCGCGGTATTTGCAGGGTGTAGGTTCACGTACTCGATCAGCCGGGTCTCATGCTACCGTTGCCGCTGCAGAGCAGGTGCTGCTGCATTTTCCTGCTACCCCTAGCCCCGCAATTTATCACAGCAGCTGACACCTGTCTGTTGCTCCGCAGTGTCCAGGTGCAACTACGCGATCAGCTGGTACCAAGGATGCTGCAGCTCAGGAGTCGGCTGTGACCCGGAGCCAGGTGCTCTTTTTCATTACGTTGATCAAATTTAAACTGCTGCTGCTGACTTGACTTTTGTTTAGGGTCAGGCTCGGGCTGCCGATAGTAAACGTGCCCATCGAGTTACCATTACTTCTAGCCTTTCTCCTGTAAAGGATTACAAGGTATGCTGCTCTTTGCCCTTCCCATTTCGAACAGTACACCTCACCGTGATGCTTCACAGAGTCGGTCGAATAAACGGCGCGGCTTCACACCATACACGAAACGTGCCAAAGTAAAGCATTCTTCTTCGTCTGAGTCTATTTCACCTGCGAATCAGCTCCAGGTAGTGTTGTCCCTTCATCGTGGTCCTTGTCATGTCTTTTCTGTTTTAGCTGACCCATTTTCTTTGCGTCAGGATCGATGGTTGACGCGGGCCTGCGCTCAACCACTTGCTGCTGCGACCGTGTCGCCTTCCCGTCCCCCAGCGGCTAAACGTCAAGTGCTGGTTCTCCTTTCCCTCACCATTCTGGTACTGCTGACTTTGGCTGTTTGTTCTCACTGCCACAACCCAGAATTGTATGCAAAAGATAACAGCCAGGTGTGCACCCTCAAGATCAACCGGTCCGACGATGTGTAAACACAACAAGAGAAAAACTAGGTGTGTGTCAACGTTTGATTTGTATTCATTCCAGGTAATCATGCAAAGGTGTCCTGAATGTGGAGGTGGAAGTTTGTGTGAGCATCAACGCCAGAAATCATGGTGCGTTGAGTGCAAGGCGCAAGGAAGGTTTTATTATGGAGATACGTACAATAAACGATTGTAGTTGGTTAGGGTTCGGGGATTTTGTGTGTGTGACTGGTTCGTTTCGGAATGTGGTGACGTTAACAAGGTGATATGAAGGAAGAAGAGAGGGATGACACACGAAGCAACTGCACGCATTAATACATGCTGCTTCTTTTGCTGGGGGATGCAGACAGTTCTGCCCCCAAAGCACTGTAAATTTGCAATATTCCAGGGATTCTTCCCTTGAAAAGCCAATCCCAGTCATCCTTAAGGTTTGGGCCCGGCATCAAAGCCTGCATGGATCCACGTAACTTTTTGTCCCTCGCCAAACCAAATGATAACTTCCCGATGTCTTTTAACTTGTTATCGCAAGATGAGCCGCAATTAGAGTCATGCAGCTGTGTTCCTTCATACAGCGTCCAGATTGGTAACAGGCAACTATAAACAACAATGAATCATGTCAGCTTGTTGTTGCAACGACAACAACTTTCGCGCAACTCTCACACCTGCAGCAAAAGTGTTCAGGCACTTGAAAGTCTTCTGGTTTTTCTGGGCATTTTGATCTCGAATGTCCATGCCGTCCACACTGAAAGCAGCGACCGTATAGTTTTGGGCACGAATTGGTTGCGTGTGAGGACTTTGTACCACAATGAATGCATCCTGAACCCGTCCGCACGAGTTCCTGGCACCTGTGGATACAGCATGTGAGTTTGTCCTTTATCAGATGGTCAATGCCATTTTTTCGAGTGAGTGTGGATGCGTGCGCGTTAAAGAGTGTGTGTGTGTGTGTGTGTTGATGCGTGCACGGCACAGAGTTCAAGCAGTGAGTGATCGATTGAGGGAGCGAGTTGGGTCCAATGAGTACGAACGTTTTTGTTCCAGCCACAGCGATTCGCAAATCTTTGAGAGTTGGAACGCTAACGAGAGGCTGATCACTGTCGACATTTGCATCAAGGTGTAGCGTATTGAAAGCAATATGGTCCAGTGCAGCTTGACTGTGAAGTGCTCTTGCAATTTCCTGTGAGTCAGAGGTGCCTCGACTGAACATGGATAAGGCATCAGGAAAGGTGATGAAACTGCAAGTCCCAGACTGGCCAGGGACGCGTGCAAGCCGGCCCATAAACTGGGTCATGACCTCAAACGAGTAAACGAATCCCCAAATTACCGACCTTGTCAAGTTTGGTGCGTTCATACCCGTTATAAAACCTGTAAAACATGACTAAAAGAGACGATTTGAATTGATGCCTCACACCTGTCGTTGCAACAATGACAGAGTTTTCTTCACGAATCACGGCTCTGAATTGGTCTTTCTCAGAAGGGGTCAAGCCGCTGTGAAAGAAATGTGAAGTTTTTCCCATGTTCTTTAATTCTTTTTGAATATTGGTGCCGACCCCTTTGGTCATGACTAGAATCAATTGTGGATTCTCATGGGCCAAAGCTTGAAGTGCCTCTCCTTGGCTACTGCACAACATTTTTTTGAGCAATATTTCTGGGCGGGCTGGTGATGTCCTCAAAACATCTGTAAATGCATGTATTCCGATATGCTGAGCAAGATATTGTTCAAACTTTGGTCGAACGGTTGCTGATGTTGCAAACATCAGAACATCATAGGGTTCCAGTGATGCCATAAACGTCCACATAGGTTGAAATGTTCGGTATCCGTCTTTTTCAACCGAATCCAGGAGCACATGCAATTCATCAAGGCAAACAACCAATTTTAATCCCTCTGCCAGTACTTGTTTTGCCAGATTTGAATATGAATGAAGTTTTTCATAAGAAGTTACAACTAGCAATCCTTGCAAGGTCGATAAATCTTTGAGAGGCAAACCACTGCTAATGTTTGTAGAAATATTGAGCGTCACAGCGTCAGATGCGGTCTGTTGCATCAAGCTTACAAAAGGTTGAGCCAGTACGACAACTGTGCCAGGCTGCCTTGTAAAATGTGTGTAATAGTAACTCTTTCCTGAGGAGCAAGGCTGCACAATCAAGAAGCGGCCAGTTTTTTGATTGCGAATCAGTGCCTTCAACGTGCCGGTTTGCATATCACTGGGACTGTAAAGTGGCAAACCTTGTGACGATAGCTGTTGACGTTGACTGCCTTGTTGACGTTGACTGCCTTGGCTGCAAAAGGAACCTCCAGTAATGTGATCATGATGAGGTTGTAACGGGCACGGTTGACTTTTGTTGCCGCAGGCGACAGATGCGAAACGTGTTTGAGAACATGGCACTTCAATTCTGTTAAAAAGGCTTGCAGCACTGTACGCCGGATTCTCTGTCTGCGAAAGTGAGTTTGCGTTGCCGCTGTATTTCGTTACCGTCGTCTCTTGCGACTTTGTATCATGGCGAATATCGGGGGTACCTTGACCACCTTCAACACACATACGCTTGGAATCCGGGGGGCAACCAAGGGGATTAGATCCCCGAATTGACTTTGCAAGTGGTGTAAGTGGAATGGAGCTGGATGCAGGGCCCGGTTTCTTTTTAGGATCAGTAGTTCGGTCACACAAAAATGAGACGGCTTCAAGAGCAGCTGCTGCAACTTCTGGTCGGTGTTCTTGAGTCCACTTCCAGGCAAGACATTGTGTGTCTTCTGCGTACACACCAGACTTTGGAGCTGTTAGTTCAAGTCCAATGAAGACATTGAAGGTCCGTGCAGCTCGAAGGAATTTTTCAACATGGTGCGATGCAATCCCCGCTACTTGAAACTGGTCACCTGCGTAATGACCGTCTGAGGTTCTTGCGGAGTGCGCCGACAGCGAAATCATAGTGAACCTCATGTCTTCACGACAAATATCTGCGAATGTTTCAGTCTCTACCGCTTGAAACGAAACTGCTTCGATGACATGGCGCATACTGCAAACGTTCAAACCAGGCACCGTTTCCTCGAGGATAGCATTGAACTTGAATCTTAGACTGTCGTCAGACATGCGACTTCCTCGTTGGCATATCATCATTGCTCCATGAATCATTGAAGCCCTCGGTCCAAATTCTTTTGCGGCAACACTAATGGACTGGGGTTTGACACGGATCGCATGTGTGCACAATAGACAACTGAGTTTTTGAAAAGCAAACTTCATGGTCATTTCTACACTTGCAGCAGCGTCTACACTCATAAGTGAATCCATTTTGGTGTATCCGTAGGTGATGGCGCACAGACCACCCAATTTTCCGTCACGAAATCTAAGGCTCCGTATAGAACCTGCAGTCAGTCGAGAATACGATATTTCGTTTACCTCAGGAATGCGCATGGATCCGCCACCAGAGTAACAAACAGCAAAGCCAAGAGCAGTTCCAATGCGTGAGTCAAGATCAAGAAACTCTGCATTATTCCGAATCTTTACAGGTGGGATTCTAAGATGGCTGTTCATTGACCAAAGTCCTCCACCAATTTTGACATGGTCTGTGTCCTTAACGGTTCGCAGTTCGTCTGAAGTAATTATCGGAATTTCCATTAATTCAAAAATTTCCTCCGCAACTTTGATTTGATTGAGTATCATGCAGCATATTTGAATATTCGTCAGCTTGATCCAACTTGTCCCGTGCGTATTTACCTGAAGACTTTCATGGTCTAACCAGCGAATCTTTTCTGGTTTTACATACGTGTAACATCTGCGGGCCATTCGTTTGAAGTATTCCAGTTGCTGAAAAGAACAGATGCTGCTCTTGAAATATTTTGCTGCAAATTTCTGGTCTTGATCAGCTGTGGCGTTGGACTGCATTTTTCTGAACGCTGCGCACTTGAAGGCATACTTGACATGTACACATGCATGCTGGAATCGATCGGGATCTTTGAATCCATGTTGCGTTTGGTAAATCCACACTAACCAACTACGGAGTGTGCTTCTTTTTTTTTTGTTGGCAGCATCATCCATCAGGCATGCAAGCAGCAATTCTTCGACATGAACAGCATTTGGCTCTTTTTGGACTGATGTGAATTCAACCAAAAATTGAACTAGAAGAGCCACGTCAGAACTAAAATATTGTCAGTCTCAACCATGAAAAAAGCAGGGGCGATCACCTGTAATTCTCGTTGGCAGCATGCACTGCTCTGAATATTTTTCCAGATTCAGACAATGCAAGTTTGGTGGAAACTTCGCAGCTTTGAATTTCTTGAAAAATTGCTGCAAAAAAAGCTCCTGTTGCAAGCTTCCAAGGATTTGGTTCTGAGACCGTGATCGTCACTGCGACTGGGGCCTGAAATTCGAGTTCTGAACAACGCGCAAACCTACCAGCAGACCGAGAATCGATTGCACACTCGTTGTTCGTCAGCCCCATCATGACAATAAGATCGTTATCACTATGATCGGAAACCATTTCCCTCTGTTCGAGGGAATTCTGTTCAACCAGCAAGTCAGCAGCAATCAACGTCGGCACTTCGCCAGGATGTTTGCTCTGCCAATGTTTGCGAACTCCCGAAACAGTCCCAAATGCAGATGAGCAGCCCGTGTACGGGCAACGATATTTTTCCATCTTAACAGAAAGAATGGCGGAATGTGCAAGGGTTTTGTTTGTTGCTGCAAAAATAATTTATCGTGGATGAGTTTGATGACAATAAAGCGTTGGAAGGTAGCAACTTTGCTTCCTGTGGCGGTGAATTGTGAATTCATGTTGCGTTCAGGCGCAAGCCCAACCAAGAACGTGATGAATATAAGGCGGCAAGTGACACTTCGTTCAAATTCAAATTTGGATTCGGGGAGAATAGGGTACAGCGGTACAGCATTCCAACAACGAAAGCGAACATTGGTTTCATAGCCTAGGATAGGCCTTAGTTTGCTCACCGATTTGTGGCCGAGTTATACAAGGTCCACAAGGTTTCGAACCGGAAGGCAGCATTCTTCCATCACATGACATTCGTAACAACCTCCAGACCATGCGCAACCGAAGTCAAACAACTTCATTTGAACCGGGGGGCAGTACTCGCTCATAATGCGTCATACGAATCGCACAAGTTCTCGAGAGGTCGGACACAAGGTTTTTTGCCATGGTGGTCAGCAAAACCTTGTCACTCCCTATATATTTTATATATATATATATATGACAATCAGTTGTATTTTTACCAGCTTGCGCATGCCTACTCACTTTTTGGTAAAACAATAAATCAGTTTGGGCTTGCTCTTGTTTAACGGATTTGTCAACGGTCGGGGTTGTGATAACGGTACAGTACTAGGATTTCTGTTTTTCAAAGTGCAATGGCCCGCGACGTTGTGATGCCCCGCGACGTTGTGATGCCCCGCGACGTTGTGAGCGCATGCCTAATCCTAATTCCCGAGAGCAGTGTGGTTTATTAGTGACCGTTGACAATAAATGATACATCAAAGAGTTGTATTCACAGGACTGCGAAGTATGGGTGGACTGACTGATAGTGACGATGACGACGCCCCAATCATCAAGTCGCGGGGAACTACGCAGCCAAAGACCAATGCCAGCGACTCCCCAGCTCCCAAGGTATTTTACTCTGAGCCTTTAACTCCGCCCTCCTAACCTATTTAAAGTTTCGAAAGGCAGTTCCTCGACCACCACCGGCTATTCCTGAGACGCCCTCGCCCAGACCAAAAGTGAAACGGGCTGTTCCTCCTTCGCCAGCTCCTCCTTTGTCGGATCCTCCTTTGCTGGATCATTATTCGCCAGCTCCTTCTTCGCCAGGTTTACATAGTCCCACCCGTCGTGACAAAGCGCTGGCATGCCCTCTGCTCGACAATGAAGCCATTGAAGAAAATAAAGATGGAGATTCTCAAAGCGGGTCGAGTTTCAGTACCGATGATACGGACATGTCAAATATGTCTTACGTCACGGAAGGTACGGGCATAAACTGCACCTTATTATTAATTCTAACAAAGTCTTCGTACAGGCTCATGCTCAGATGGCGACCCCGCCATTTACCATGCAAGCTTGGGGAGCCAGGCTTCGCAATACGGATTTGGTACCCCGATGGCCCGTACCAGGCGAGGATTTTTTGAATCCTCATACGACCCTGGTGTTCGTCTAAGAGCCGGGTCCAATTTCAAAGGATCTGTATGCCCAAAAGGGCACATGTGCCTGCTCAAAGAGTACAGCAACTCTAACCGATCTTGCGACGTATGTGACATCGAAATCGAGTCAGGATCAATTGGAGACCGTTGTACACTATGTGATTACGACCTTTGTCCAAGTTGCTCCTACAAGCCTGTTGTTAGGATTAGGGTACCGTCACCTGATGCAGCTGCCACTCATGCAGCTGCCACCCTTGAACCCCTTGAACCCGTGACCCTTGAATTCAAAGAACCCGTGAGGTTGCACCCATTTTTTTTGACGAAGAATGACAAGCCACAATGCGTCAATGTGGATACAGAGGCCGATGCCCTCAAAAAAGCGGATGCAAGGAAAGAGTTGAAGCAGAAGCCTTCATCACCACAAGCCGGTATTTTGTATTTTTGTTTATCCAATGATGTGATTGAGTGACCTACCTTTGCCTCAGGTCGTCGCGGGTCCCGGTTGAAACTGCACCGACCGCCCTCAAAGACCGCAATGACCAAAGCGCTCCAATTAGATTCAGCCGCAGCTGCGCCATCAGTTGTTAGCCTACTACTCTCGATGAACTTGTCAGTAGCTTTGCCACCACAAACGGTCGTCACAGTAGCTTCGCCGCCACAAACGGTCGTCACGGAATTGCCATCACCTTCTGTCAGCACTGGAATTGAATGCTGCGTCCCAGACTTGGTGTCTGCCAACGCTTTGCCACCACAAACGGCCGTCACGGAATCGCCACCACCTTCCGTCAGCATTGGAATTCAATGCTGCGTTCCAGACTTGTTGTTTGTCGACGCAATTGTTCCCAAAACTTTGTTTGCAGCGGGGTATAGAGCATCTTTACCCCCTTTTGGCGACAGAAAACCGCCTACTTACAACGACCCGATCACAGACGGCAGGAGAGGCAGTGCGCGGGATCTGGGAAATATGGGTTTGAAGACTGTCGTCGTCTATGTGCAGAATGCAACGGTCATCCGGCAGCCCAGAGACGGCTCCTGCCTCTATCACGCACTGATACATGGCCTTGGTCACAGCCTTTCAATTTTGGAACTGCGAAAAGAACTGGTAGGGTTTGTACGGCAGAACTCCGCCATGAAATTTCATGGACAGTCCCTTGAGTCTTGGATCAAGTGGGAGTGTTGTTGCAGGTTGTTTTTGTACTGTGTGTGTTGATTGATGCTGAAACATACTCTTTCAGTGTCCCAGAGTACGCAAGGAAGATGCTTGCTGAGGGCGCTTGGGGCGGTGGCATCGAGCTCATTTGCTTTAGCCAGACCCGTCGTGTAAATGTGCACGTATACAGGGTAATATGAGTATTTATTATGCGAGACTACACTGAAGTAACCTTTCTTTCCTCCCCTCTTACTAGATGTGCGATGCCGGTCACGGATTCAGGAGAATGCAGGCGTTCAACTTCCCAGATGCTGTTCACACCATCGACCTCGTTTATTGGAACGGCAACCATTACGATTTTCTTCTTGTGAGAGACGGTCAAGGAAACCCAACCTATTAAACCCTAACCCTAAATTATCATACATGTAAATGCAACCACGTGTACAAGCGAAGGGGGGAAGGGAAGAGGTGAAACGGAGCAACAACCACGACAACAACAACAACAAAGCGAACGCGACGATGAGCGCAGAGAGTGCGGCGAGCGCCGAATTCTTTGATGTGGCCAGGTCATGTACAGAGGGAATCAATTCCGATGCGCTTTTCATTTTGATTGTTGAATGGGGGGGCGGAGCGTGAGACGCGGCAACAATATGCAAAAAAACAAGCGGCAGCGCGCACAGCATCAGCGACGACGTCGATGAAAGACGGCGACAGAAACGCTGATGCTTAGGAGGCGGCGAAGACGGCTAAGGTGCGCCCCTCCTGCGTTGCTGCTTGACATCCTGCAGCAACGATTAAGTCTGCGCGCGTTGGCAGCGCGCACAGCATCAGCGACGACGGCGATGAAAGACGGCGACAGAGACGCTGATGCTTAGGAGGCGGCGACGACGACACGACGACAAAGGTGCGCCCCTCCTACGTTGCTGCTTTGGCGTTATTATGTGGCGTTAGCTACACTGCTTGACATCCTGCAGCAACGATGAATTCTGCGCGTGTTGGCAGCGCGCACAGCTGCGCGCATGCAGCCAACACTGTAAAAACAACGACGAATCAACAACAACAACAACAACAACAACAACAACAACGTGTTGGCATGGGGGTGCATGCGGTTGTGTCGAAGCAAGGGTACGCAACGTCCAACGTTGCGTCGCAAAAGCGGGGGCTTGCGGTTATGCAGAAACCCAAGCTTTGTGGAGGGTATTCAACTAAAATAGTTAGCGCAAGCAATAAAATTTATCACCGAGCCGAGCGAGTGGTCCTGGCCTAATCATTTCCTTGAAATAAAAGACAGATTTTGAATTTCTCACAAGGTCTGCTTTCACGGCTGTGCGGCCTCATGAACATAACCAGAAGCCAGTTTTATATGCAGTTTACAAGGATACAAAAAAGGTTTTCGTACAAGGTTTTTTGTCACGGCCGTACGGTGTCAACGGCTTCATGTACATAACCAGAAACCAGTTTTATGCAGTTTACAAGGTTTCTGGTCCAAAGGAAAAGAATTCAGAATGTCATACCCAACGCCATGCTGGCATGATCAATTCCTACAAACTTCCATGGGCAATCCAAAGGATGCATCGAGAAAGGTTGGGCATATAAATTTTAAGCCATGACGTTGCCTGATTGGGGATCGGCCACCCTAGCCGATTTGGAGGGATGCAGCAGGAGTTTGCAGTTGCAGCACGACATTCTGGAAGAAGACGTCAGCCATCTCCAGGATCGGGTCAGGAACCTGGAGAAGAACCTGGAACGCTTTGTCGACCTGGAGAAGAAGCTGGAACGCTTTGTCTACGCCAGCGCGGGGCCCTCTGCAGCAGATTTGGGCGCGAAACGCAAACGGGACGACATGCAGGTTTCGGAAGACCGTCCTGACCTTGCAAGTGTTGCGAAAGTGGTGGCAGAAGGGAACCTGGCGCAGCACTCGCTGGACCGTCTCAAAGAAATGTGCAAGACTGCCGGGCTCAAGGTCAACGGCACGAAGGCGGTGCTGGCCGAGCGCCTCAAGCAGCGTATCGCGTTTCGCGTGATGGTGCGCTGACCTCCATCAATGGCATGTGCAAGCAGCTAGAGGACTGCCCTCTTCCCCACATCAACATGTATACCTGTGTCTCGTAAACACCTTCGCGCACTCGTGTTTGCGTCTTTCATTGCCGCCGCAGCGCAAATTTAGGGCTATCTCCGCACGCTGCTCGTGGCGTCAAAGTGGCGCGAGAAATTTCACTGATTTTATAGCTGCAGAATGCAACCGAGAGCGGGTGACAGTGACAGCGGGCGGCCGAGACTAGAAGAATGGTGGCGGTACGAACGGGCATCACGCATAATTGGGGCGCAGGGCTCAGGCGCTAATGGCATGAATGCCGGGGGCCCCCCCCGGGGGGTCGGCATTCAGCGCCAGGCGCCGGCCCGAGCATTCGTCACGGAATGTCGGCTAGTTCAATTATTGAAAAGCGCCGCAGGCTGCGCACTAGCCCTACGTCGCCTCCACTCCCACCACCAGCTTCACGTCTTCCTCCTCATCATCATCATCGTCATCCTCCTCCTCCTCCTCCTCTTCTCCTCCTCCTCCTCCTCCTCCTCCTCTCCTCCTCTTTCGGGGATTAGGGGTAGGGGGAGTGGTTTCGAAAAAAATTCAAACATGTTTTTTTGTTTCGAAATACCCTAACTACACTGGGCCTATCTGGAAAATGTGAAAAACCGTTTCAGTTGCAACGCAACGTTGGACCAGATAGGTTCGAGGAGTTGCACTTTCATTAGATTCCGCCCTCGCATCGTGTTAACTGCAGGTTATAAGGTTATCGCCAACAAGTCCCTGTGAAATGCAAATGCCAATCAAAGCTCGTATCAGCAACATCAAAAAGGCAAAGGTGTGCCTTGACCCGAAGCAGCCACAAATATTTTTGAAGGAGCGTTGTGAAGCATGGTTGATAAGAAATGAAGCACAGAGAAGAGCCCAAAAGGAAGCAAAAATAGCGAAAGCGGCTGCAGAAGCTGCTGCGGAAGCTGAGGCTGCAGCGAAAAAGTCTGAAAAGGTATGGTTGCATGACGCTTGATCATAACGTAAATTCGTGGCGTGTAAAACACTTATGGATATATGACAATTTATTTCAAAGGCTTTTATCGCTCTGACGGAGATGACGGATGAATTGTTGGAGCATTTCGACATTTCGGGCTTTCATTGGCCTCCCCGATGGGAACACATTCGTGGTGAGGATTATGTTTCTTTCAGTTGTGACGTTGAAGAAGCTGCTTGGGAAAATTATGAGCAAAGGTGTGCTTTATTTTCCAGAATTGAATCATGACGTCACCCATGGGCAGGTTTGGGTGCAGGCCACCCTTTCCAAACGAAGCCAAGAGTTGGAAGAAGAGGTACAATCGCTTCCAAGCAGAAAAACAACGGTCCAAGAATGAGAAACCTTTTTGTGAGAGGGCTGATGGGATCAGTTTCCCAGCGAAGCACTGGTGTTGTACCTATTGTACCCATCCTCGCTTGTGATTCGCGGAATAAATGTATTGGTCGATTTCTTTTTTGTTGTTTAAAAATCTCGCCTTGATTCATGCACATCTTCATCGCGGCTCGGAAGCACCGCATGCTCCAAAGCGCTTTTTTTTGAGCATTACAAAAATCAAAAACAGAGGGACGCCGCAGCCCAGCAGCTGCAGCTGCAAATTTCGATAGAAGAGGTAGGTGGTTTACCTCACCCTACACACGCAACATAATGGCACTCCGCGTGACCATAACCTCTGACGTGAAACAGCCCTCGAGGCTTGTTCGCGCGCGAGCGACCGAAGCCGACAAAGACGGAGTCGCAAGAGGGGGGCCAATGGCCATTTCTGAAGCCTTGAAGCCTCGAAAAACCGTCACACAACTCAGGAACTGCCATGTTACGCCCCC
>Ga0192647_102057_pt1 | contig 12757 bp, 17 predicted proteins | sample LauGreFa1BDMLBSN_2_FD_133046 | JGI IMG/M metagenome (GOLD analysis project Ga0192647, IMG submission 133046) | Freshwater lake microbial communities from Lake Michigan, USA - Fa13.BD.MLB.SN - reassembly | ecosystem: Environmental > Aquatic > Freshwater > Lake | place: Lake Michigan, USA...
TTGCACCGTTGACGGTAATAGGCGTAGCAAGGTTCTTCTGTTCCTAGCCACGTCTCTTCCGGCACCACCTGATCCGCAGCAGTTCGCAGGGCGGCGGCGATGGCGATCAGGTCATCGTCCACATGGCTTTGCCCCATGGGCGCCTTGAGGAACGCATCCAGCACCGCCTGCGCGGCGGGGGAGAAGTCAGTCATTGAAAAAATCAAAAATAGAACGAAGAAGCACGATTGATGCGCAGATCAAGACAGCAACCATCAAGCCAAAAGTGCCAACAAGGACGTTTTCCTGCATTGGAGTCAGCGGCTGTGTTGACGCTTCTTGGATGTTGCGAGATAGGTTTGTGATTGAGTTTTGAAGCAAAATTGATGAAGCTGATATAATTGCGGCGTTGGCAAACATTGGGTCAGTCATTGAAGTAGGCGTAAAGGGAGACGAGGAGTGAAATGCAAGCGCAGATCAGCGCGAGGAGTTCAATGGTCATCGGGCAGTGCCTCTAGGGCGCGGCGGATGGTGTCTCTACACGTCACAAAAGCTGTTGTGTCTGGCCCTTTGCATAGAAGGGTGAGGGCATCAAGCGCCTGCTCCTTCAAGCTCGGCGGCTTGGAGCGGCGGGCGGCGCGGAGCATTGCTCGCATTTCGCCAACATCAGGCAGCCACTCACAGCACGCCTCCAGCTCCTGGTCGGCGCCCCACTGGGCGGCGCGGGTGGCGATGCGGAACCACAGGGCTTCGGGGTCGGTGTCGCCCTGAAACCGCGACCAGTGACGCACCAGCTCCGGCGGTGGGGTGATGGGGTTAGGTGTTGTCATTAGTTCTCCTCACTTGTGTGCTGGGCCAGGTAGGCGTCGACTTCCACCATCAACGGTGACTGCTTTAGGCGCACCAATGGAATACCAGAGTCGATGGCATCAGCTAGCTGCTGGATAAGACCACGGGCATAATCCGCACCATTTACGGCTGAATCTTGGCTAACCATGATTTCCCAGTTAATGATGTCGTTAAGAGCTTGCTTTGGATCATTCTCATTTTTCTCATTTAGAAGGAATCTGCAGACGAGCGCATCATCTAAGACGGCGTGCCAAGGGTTGTCGACTGTGTTTGCCATTAGTCTCCTTCACTTGTGGGGTAGTAGCGAGGCAGTGGGCACCAATGAGTAGGCGCAAACCGATGCGGCCAGCGAGCAAAAGATCCGTCGGCTTCTCGCCAAACGCAATATGGATCAGATGTGTAGGGAGCAGAAGAGGGCTGAGGTATGGATCTGATAGCAATCACGACAAACATCTCAAATGGTTTGCGTGATTGAGGTGCGGTGGTGATGGGCAGCCAGTTCATTAGTCTCCTTCACTTCGATGCCAGCAGGCAGAAGACCTGCGCTGGCTTGTTGTCATAAAGCCGTTCACATGCCTGCCACTTTTGGGGGAACCACCACCAGGCTGTTGCAGTCACCAGTAAAAGCACTAGGACAATGGCTCCAAGTGCTGTGTAGTCATCAAGGCTTTTCATGGTGATTAGTCCTCCTGGTTAATAGTGTTGGCGGGTGTCCCCCAGCGGGCGAGGGCTGCACGGATTGTTTCGCTGAACTCTTTGGCCGTAAAGCAGCGTTGCCAGCCGTGAATATCAGGGTCCATCTCCTCCAAGGGCACTTCCGTAGCAGCGTCCGCCCATTCTTCAATCTCCTCATCCGTCGGCCCCTCCGGATCGGGCTGGGCCAAGGCGGCGCGGGCTTCAGTTGCCAACGCATGAGTTGCGCGGCGATCATCCATCAGGAGCTGGCGGTAATGATCCAGCTCATCAGCCATGCGGGCGCACAGCGCACGGAAGTCAGTCATTGCCACCCTCCAGCTCGGCGGCAATGGTCATCAAGATGCGTCGTTCGCGTGTGCAGTACACAGCAGCAGCGCGCAGGGCGGCGGCCACTTCCAATCGCGTGCATTGAAAAGCAACGACTTCGGTTTCCGGGTGACAAACGGAAGTTGCTGCATCCAGCACCGCCTGCGCGGCGGGGGAGAGAGGTTCAGCCATGGCCAACAGTTCCGATGTAAAGGATGCCGATTGCTACTGCACCGAAGATGCAGGCAGCGAGTGTGATAACGGCGTCACTGCGCATGACGCTGCTCCCATGCCCATGCCACAGCTTGCTTAGCGATGTGCTGGTCCGACTCAGCCAGCGTGGCCTCGCCGCCCATGCTCGACCACTCCTCAACCAAGCCACTCGGCAGCCCAGGAACAGGGCCGCTCAGCACATGCTCCACCCACGCGACGTGGGTCATTACTGCGTGCGGTCCAGGCGGCAGGCCATAGGACTCCTGCCACCACTTGCGGAACGCTTGCTCAACTGCAACACGATCCATCAACCCAACTCCTCGCTGTAAAACGCGCTAAGGGGTCCGTAGAGGTGCTGCAGATCAGGGAAAGCCGCAAACAATGTCTGCTTATTCGACGGATCTGCAGCCAAGCCTGCGTCAGCCAGCTTGCGCATAAAGTGGCCTCCGAATCTCTGCGCTGTAAGCAGGGTGTGGATTTGTTGTTCAGCAGTAAGGGGTAATGACATAAGCGGTAAGTGGTAAATGGTAAATGGTAAACGTAGAGCAGGGAGCGGCGCGGCTTAGGGGACGAACCACCTGCGCTGGCCCGTTGACTCGATCCAAGCCTGGTACGTAGCGCGTGCTTTGTCAAGCACTTCCTGTTCGATCTCCCGAAGCTCGGCTTCGCCGAACTCCTCAACGAGCATAGCACGAAATTGTGCCTTGTAAATACGGTCGTATTCCGACCGCTGCAGCACCGTCGTACCGCCCTGCCGAAGGCTGTGCGCCTCGGTGGCGAACTTGAGTGCGATCCGCTTCTTGGTGCCGATCTTGTGCAACCAGTTCTGGTCCAGAGGAATGCCGCTGGAACGCTCCTTGGCCTTGGCCTCGGTCACAGCATCACTGAGCGCCGCAACAACGTCGCTCAGCTCCTTATGAAACTCCGTAAGTTCCAAGTCGCTCAACTCGCGCAACTTGTCGAACTGGATTTCCGTGGACAGAGCGTTACTAAAAAACGTAAGCATTAACGGTAAGTGGGTGTGGGTAAGGGAAGGCCGCACATCGTAAGTGGTGTGCGGCTAAGCGGCGCAGTTAAGCAGCTCAGACAGGGCAGGCTGCTTCAGCCTTAGCTTCAGCCTTAGCCTTGGGCTTACGGCCGCGCTTGGCGTCGGTTTCGGGCGGTTTCGGACCAGCGATCAGATAGCAGCCGGTGCCATCAGCCTTTTTGCGCACGGAGAATTTCACCGTGGTCGAGTTGGCGGTCATGGTGCCAGCCACCTGGCTGATGGTGGTGGCGCGGTAGCCGGCCTCGGCGTCGTGCGTGTCATAGGCGACCTCGATGGCCTCACCGACCTGCAGAGCGGCGAGCGCATTCCGCAGAGGGGTCGTCTTCGATGTGCGCGTGGCACGGCCCGGCAAATCCGCGGCCGACAGAACAGAGAACGTCATAAGTGGTGCGTAAGACGCATGGAAAGCAGCAGCTTAAGCATGGCACAGCCCGATGTCAAGCCTGGAGTCTTCCCTGCACCTGATTCTGAATGCTCTTGCGTCTAAGCGCCTGGTCTTGTGCCTCGGCCAGGTTGTAGGCCGCGGCCTCGGTCGAACGCTTGATGGCCGAGTACAGCAGCTCCCGCGCATAAGCCGTGGTACGCATCCCGGCATCCTGCGCCAGCTGCTCCAACAGCTCCGCCCTGTGCGGATCCAACAGGAGCTGGTAGTACCGCTTGCTGCCGTGCAACCTCGCCATAAGTGGGTGTGACAATGTACTAAGCCTACCACCGTGCGGCGGGATCGACATGCTTCCGCCACGCATTGCTCTGCTGCCTCCGCGCCGAACCACGCTGCTTAGCGCACCCCTTCCTCACCAACCTGGCAAACTCCAAGAACTCCGCAGCCCGCTGCAGATCCGCAACGCTCGCCTGCCGCATCTCAGCCTGCAGCCACGCAACCATAATTTCGCGTCCCGTCCGCACTAAGCCGCGCTAAGCCCCGCTACATCGCGCTACAGGCTAAGCAGCGCTGTACGCCGCCGCTTAGCCCGCCGCCCCACCCCTACTTAGCGTCGGCCCAGGTCTTGCCGTAAGCACCCTCAGCCAAGGCTGGAATATCGCCAAGCCACTGTGCCTCCGCTTCTTCCATACACCGCTGCAGTGTAAGCAGCCATTCTTTCTCTAAGCCTTCACGCACCAGCAGCACTACTTCGTCGTGTACCACAGCAGCTAAGCGGGCAGCTTCCTCACCAGCAGAGCACAACTCCGTCCACAGAGAGGCAAGCGCAACCTTCAGCACCGCCGCCCCCGCTCCTTGCACCGGCGTATTGCACCGCGTCGTAAGGCGGTTGAGGTCACCAGGCAAATACCGCCGCATACCGCTAACAGGAATCCTTACCCGAGCCCACCTATCATGCTTGGTATCATCAGCCTCACGCGCATTGCGCATCTGCCACTTAGTAATACCCACGTAAGTGTCTCTGAAGGTGTTGCGGATCTGCTCAGCTTCCTCAATGTCCATTGTAATTCCCATTGCCCCTGCATAATTACGCAGCCCCTTAGCGCCCGATCCAAACAATAAACCAAAATTAGCGCTCTTACTTACCTGCCTCCTCTGCTTCATTTCTGCAGCATCCTCTACAGGCTCTCCATAGATGGCGCCAGCCGTAATAGTATGAAGATCCTCTCCATCCTGAAACGCTTTAATCATCCGCGCATCCTTACTAATCGCTGCAGCTAAGCGAAGCTCCATCTGCCCAAAGTCACACACCACAAAACTCCATCCTTCCGGTGCCTCAGCAGCAGCCCTGAACCCCTTATCCCGAGGCACCTGCTGGAGGTTCGGATTTCTACAGCTCATGCGGCCTGTATCCGCGCCTAGCTGCATATATCCAGAACGAATAAAACCATCCTCCTGTTGATGCTCCAACAGAGCGCACACCATCTGCCTACGCTTCTCCGCCTTCTTCCACGCTAAGTAAAGCTGGATAACAGAATGGTCTGCAGCATAAGATCGCAGCCCTGCTGTACTTACACTGGGCTTATTAGTCTTCTCATCAAGAGGCGCCGTACCCAGCAGCACCGTAAACTTCTCCACCAACTGCTTAGGAGAGTTGAGATTAAACCCCGCCAAGCGCTTCGTCCCGGCCCGTACCGAGCCTTCCGCCTTAGCACGCAGGTTGAAGCTGCCATCTTCGTCACGCGGCAGCTTCTCGCTTTCAGGCATGGCCTCGTCGAGCTGCTCAACAAACTTGACCCCCAGCTCAGCAATCTGCTGCTCATAAGTGGCCTGGAGATCCAGAAGCTTCTGTCTGTTAAACGGAAGCCCGGTGCGCTGCATGTGCGCAATAGGCCGCAGTGCAGCACACTCAATCTCATAAGCCTTAAGCAGCTCGCCCTTAGTCAGGCGTTGCATAAGCATGGGGTAGAGCTGCATCAGCACCTCCACGTCCTTGGCGGCATAGGTGATCTGCTCGGCACTAAGCACCTCAGCGCCCCAGTTCGACGCCTGTTGCTCCTTGCTCAGCTCAACCTTAAGCACACGCTCTACAACAGCCGCCAGACCATGCCGCTGATTCACTTCACCATTGGTACTTAGCCGCGAAGCCACAAGGGTGCAATGCACGTCCCCTGCTAGCTCGATGCGGTGCTCCTGCAGCCACCCCAAATCAAACGTGGCATTATGTGCCACCCAGGTGCGTGGCTTCGTTGCACACCACTCCCGCAGAGCATCGAGGCCCTGCTGATCTAACTCCCACAGATCCACGACAACAACAGGGCAGCCCTCCCCCGTCATCTGCATAAGGCGAAGTCCGCCGTAAGTAGGAATCAGGCCGGTTGTTTCTGTATCGAACGCAATGATCGGTGCGTCATCGAGACAGGCGAGGTTATCTAAGCCGAAAAGGAGACTCATGGGTTCAAAGAAGAGGGGTCCAGTCGATGTGAGCACGTTGCGTTCGCGTAGCGTGCTCTTCATGCGAAACGGTTTCCAGCACGGCAAAGTCCTTATGAAAGGTTTGCCAGCTAACAGACTGCTCAAATGACGCGAAATACCGCGCCACTTCACGACCGACACCATCCCTAATCGGGACATCGTTGACCGTAAGTTGCATAAGGGTCATCCAGTCATAAAGCAGTTGCTCAAATGTGTTGGGATAGACGTGATCAACGGCGTGCCCAGGCTTACGCAACGAGGCCACCTGCGGCTCCACTGCTTGCCTAGCAGCAAGCCTAAGCTCACTCAGCCGCGAATCCCAAGCAGCAATAGGCGCATTGATCCCCTTCTGCAAAAAGGGCAACAACTTAGCCCAGCTAATATCCACCACCTTATCCGTACCGTCAAACAGAATCGCAATCTCCTTAGTAGGACGCGCCTTAGCAGGATGGTCGATCATCGCTGTGCCTACCCAGCCTCCGCCCTCGGTCTTCTCGTCCCACTCAGGATGAAGCTGCAGCAGCGCTATCACCGCTTCATCGCGTATCAGCTGTCCCAGCGGAGTCTCATCCCGCACAGCACGGACATGCGCCTGAATATCCGCCTTAGTACGAAAAGCACGCCCACCTAGGATGTAGTTCTTGGCGTCTGCTTCAAGGCCCAGCCGCACTAAGCGCGTCACTTCACGGCTTTCTGGCCGATCCTCTTCCAACGCCCTGCTCCTAATGATCTCAGCCAGTTCGGGCTCCAAGTAAGCCTGAATCCTGGCGCGTTTTGGGGATGGCACCAACGGACGGGGCAACGACCAGCAAATCCTACTGCCCATTGCGAGTCGTGGCAACTCCCCCTACGGTGGGCGAACCTCCCGAGCGTCCCATGGTGGATTGGTCCCAGGCCGAAGAGCAGCTCACCCACCTGGGCATCAGTGCTGACGAGGGGTTTGTGCTGGCCCTATTCCCGCCCAAGCACAGCCGGGGAGGGCTCCCCTGTGAACACATCCACGTAAGCGGTGCCCTCGACCGCGAAACCGTTGAGCGGCGCGTGGCCGCTCTGCCCGGCTACGGGTTCGGTTACATCCCCAACCACGGCGGCACCAAGAACGCGGACATCACCTACTGCCGCGCCCTCTTCTACGAGGATGACAACCCCGATACCGACCTAAGTCACAAGCGCAGCCAGTGGGAAACGGCTGGCCTGCCCCACCCCTCACTGCAGATGTGGACAGGTGGTAAGTCGGTACACAATTACTGGATCCTTGAGACGCCCTGCAACGGCATTGAATTTCGCCAAGGACAGAAAGCCCTATTCGCACACGTCAAGTCCACCGTTCCCGGAGTCCAGCTCGACGAGAAGCTTTGCAACCCCGCCCGCGTCATGCGCCTCGCTGGGGGCACCCACCCCGAAACCGGCGAGCTAAGTCGCGTTGTTAGCGCCACGGGTGAGCGCTTCTCCTTGGCCCAGCTCCTTGCCCTGCTAAGCCCCGGTCCCGCGGCCTCGGCACCCCACGCCCCTAAGTGGGCTCAGCAGCACGGCGGCCTGCTTAGCTCTGCGGCACGCGCCCACGTCGGCAAGGCTCTGCCGCGCACCGAAGCCCCGCGTACCGCCTCCCCTTTACCCGAGCGCGACATCGACGCCTCGGCTTACGCCGCCTTCGTCGCCGCCCAGGAGGCATACGACACCGAATACCGCCCCGCGGCCCCCCACTACAGCGCCTTCACCCACGACGAGAAGGTCCGCACCGTCACCGCCGCCCTGACCTACTGCCCCCAGCGCCTGGAGCCAGGCAGCAACACCTATGGTGCCGCCTTCGCCATCTACGCCGCAATCGTCAACGAGTTCGGCGCTAAGCAGGCGGTAAGTATTGCGGAGAGTGCTAATTGGTCTACGGAGCACTGGAACTTGGAAGAGCAGGCGGAAGCGATCCGCCGTAGCAGCGAAGACCGCCAAGGCGCGGCTTACAAACGCATCTACCACGTCTTCGATACCGCCGAGTTCAACGGATGGCCTAGGCCGTGGCCTGTACTGAGGGAGCTTCGTAAGGAACAGCGCAACACCGAGGACGATGAACTGCTGCGAGAATTGCGGCATAGCAGCTTTAAGCAGTGGTCCAAATCTGCTGCGGCGCACCTCACCTTGGATTCCGTCTTCCACCCACGCATCGCAGAACTGCTCGGCGGACGCGCTGAAGCCTTCCCCGTGGCGCACACCGCACTCATCGCGCCGTTCATCACAACGATGTGCGCCGTAATCGGAAAGCGGTTTCGTGTGCAGATCAAGGAGGGGTGGCGCGAGCCCCTCGTCTTCTGGATGGGCACCGTCGCCCCCGCCTCATCACTGAAGACACCTGTTGCCAACCAGTTCCTAGGCCCGCTCCTCACCTTGGACGCCAACGACCAGCGCACCTATAAGCGGGAGTTGATGCGTTACAAGGCACTGCCTAGGGAGGACCGCGAGGAGCCGCCCGAGCTACCACGCCAGCGCGTGGTGATGGACGCAACCCTTGAAGGCTTATGCACCCTGCTGGAACGGGAGAGCGTTCACGGCGTTGTCAGCTTCCACGACGAGCTGGCCGCCTTCATCGGCGACATGGACAAGTACCGCAGCAACAACTCCGACCGCGCCCACTGGTTGAGCATGTGGAGCGGCGGTTCCGTCAACATCGTCCGCAAAGGCTGCGATCCCATCATGGTGGATCGCACCGCTGTCAATGTCTTCGGTGCCATCCAGCAAGACAAGCTCACCGAACTCCTTCACGGCGATGACGCCACCGCCAAATCCGGCGACGGCTTTTGGGCTCGCTTCCTCTGGATCGTCCCCGAATACGTCTTCCCTAAGCAGAACCTGAGTGAGGTGGAGATCACGCGGGAACTTGAGCAGTTAATTTACGAATTGGATACGTCAATCGGTAAGCGGAAGGTTGTGCGGCTTAGTGCTGATGCGTGGAGCTTGTTTGCCGAGGTATGCGACGAGTGGAGCGCCGAGGCCGACGCCACCTACGCCAGCCGCGCTGCCTTCCTGGGCAAGATGCGCGGCTACCTGGCCCGCACAGCTGGCCTGCTCCACGCCCTCGATTACGCGGCAGAGGCCCCCGGCTGCGCCATGGACGAAGTGATCAGCCGCGCCGTGATGGAACGCGCCGTCATCCTCTGCCGCTTCTTCATCTGCCAGTTCGACGTGCTGGCTCCCCAGGTCGGCGGCGGCGATCTTCCGCACTGGGTCGTCAAAATCGTCAACTTCGCCGAGACCAACGGCACCGGCGTCGTCACCCACCGCGACCTCGTAGTCAAGAAATGGGCGAAGAACGGCGCTGAAGCTCGGGGAATGCTCGACCGCCTTGTAAGCGACTACGGGGTAGGCCGCCTGGTGAATGCAGTGCGGCGAGACCAGATTCGCTGGGTAAGCCATTAAGCGCTAAGCGCCTCGACAGTCAGCACGCTTGCCCCTCGGCGCCTTACCACGGGGCACTCTGCGGCTTAGCGCTCAGCTGCCACACGGCAGCTTAGCACCACTGTATCGAAGCAGTCTCATGTGTCTCACCTAAGACACGCAACTTAGCGTGCAGCCTGCTGCACTTGCGTCGAGCTGCCACGCGGCAGCTTAGCAGCAAAAAACAGGCGCTGCCAACCCGTGAAAAGTCACGGGTCGGTAGGGCAACCCGTGAGTAGGTAGATCCATTGCGCTGGAATGGAAGTGATGCAACCCGTGAACCCGCGACCCGTGAGCGGGTAGGAAGGAAAAAAATCGACGGATGAGCGGGAGACAGCTGAGACTGACAGTCGATGGATGAGAAAAAGCTTCACGGGTTCACGGGTTACCTCTCTTTTCTCTCTAAACCCCTTCTCCTACCTAGGTTCTTGTGTCCGCCAAACCCGTGAAAACCCCACTCACGGGTTAGTCACGGGTTCACGCCTCTGCATCTAAGTCTCAAAGCACGTCGCATAAGTCCAACCTGGGAGTGGTGCATCCCCCTGTTGACCGCGCTCCCCTACTCGCCTACGCTTACCAAGCACTCGGCACCGCCCCTCTGGGCACCGCCTCCTGCATCCACACCCCACAACCTCTTATGGGACTCCTTTCCAAGACCGCCCAAGCCGCCGTCGCTGGCGGTGGCGCCTACCTGAACCCCGGCAAGATCGCCGCCGGCTCAGCCGTCCGCTTCTGCCTGCTCAGCGAAGAGCCGCTTGAGTTCTACGAGTGCTGGGGCGAAGGCGCCGACGGCAAGGCCAAACCCTTCCGCTTCGACTCCGAGCCCAGCCCCGACGACATCGCGCTGGCCATGGGCGACTTCAAGCGCCGCATGAACCGCGAGGGCAACGGCTTTGAGGCCGTCAAGTTCTGCCTCGCCATCCCCTGCTACAACTTTGAGGCAGCTCAGGTGCAAGTCCTGCAGCTCAGCCAGAAGTCGATCATCCGCGAACTCGACGCGGTAAGCCAGATGGAGGACTACTCCGACATCCTGGCCATCGACTTCCTGCTCGGCAGGGAGGGCAGCGGCCTGAACACCGAGTACAAGCTCACCCCGGTCCCCCGCAAGAAGGGTGCCGACAAGGCCATCGCCGAAGCCTGGGAAGAGACCCGCTCCGCCGGCTTCGACCTGAGCAGGCTGCTGGAAGGTGCCGACCCCTTCAAGCCCGCCGAATAAGCTGCGACACCGTAAGCGGCTCTGCGTAAGCTGTCGCACACATAAGTTGATGTGCGGTAGCTTCACCCTTACGCTTAGTTAGGAATGAGTACGCATGAGGAGTAGGTGCTTCACCCAGCACTTACTCCTTTTTTGTGTAAGCTGTTACAGCTACGTTGCGTTGCTGTCGTTGTCCACTCTTGATCCCACCGAAGCACTAAGCGGCTTAGCTAAGTGGAAGCTGGAGCGTGACGACGAAAGTGACCCTAATGGGCGTATTTACCGCGATAAGCAGGGTGAAATTTACCATAGCGTTACCCGTATTCTTAAGGAGACCAGTAATAGCAAAGCGGCGCTTGAGGCTTGGGCCGCCCGCTTAGGCGAAGAACGCGCCGCCCAGGAGCGCGACACCGCAGCGCAGCGCGGCACGCTCACCCACAACTGCGCCGAATATCTGCTGCGCACCGCCAAGCGCATGGCCGACTCCACCGCTAAGCGCCGCAACTCCTGGTACACGAAATCAGACGGCCTAGGCCGCTCCCCCGCCCCACTCACCAAATGGGCACTTACCCAGGTGCTCCCCAGTGTTCCTAAGGCCGGCCTTAGCGCTGCCGGCTATCGCCGTGGCTTGCTTGGTTGGATAAGCGAGAACGTAACCGCAATCCACGCAATCGAATTCAGCGTGCATCATCCTGCAGGCTTCGCCGGCACCTGCGACGGACTAATTGACTACAAAGGTAAGGGGCCTTTCGTCGCAGACTGGAAAACCTCCTTCAACAAACGCTCCGAAGAACTCCTTACCGACTACACCGACCAGATCGGCGCTTATAGCCTCGGCCTACGCCACCTCACCGGCATCCAAGCAGTAGGCGGCCTAATCGTCGTAGCACGTCGCGCCGGTAAGCCGGATGTGCGCGAACTAAGCGCCCTGGAAGTGCGCGGCGCCGAATGCCGCTACCTAGAGCGCTGCGAAGCCTACTTCGATGCGTTGCATAAGCAGCTAAGCGAAACCGCCAACGCTTAGCACCCGCACCCCTTAGCCTCTTAGCACTGCAGCGCCCCCACTTATGGCTCGCACAATCGAGTTCGACGTGGAGCGCATCTTCCGCAGGCTGAACGTGCTGGAAGGTACGCAGATCAAATACGCCGCTAAGCGGTCCTTGCAGCGCTTCGGTTTTGAGGCCCAACAGCACCTGGGCCTCCAGATGGCAGGCCGCTTTGAGAACCCCGTAAGTTATACGCTTAGCTCACCGCGTTATGACCGGGATATTGTCGAGGACGGCAGCACCCTGGCTCTTCGTCTCTTCATCAACCCGGATGGCTCTAAGGGTACGGCACCAGCCACCTACCTTTATCCCACAGATCGCGGCAGCGGTGACAGCACCGCCTACACCACACGCTTCGGCAAGGGCCTAAGCAAGATTGGCGTCACCAATAAGTTTCCCGTGCCTTACGCGGGCGGTAAGGAGGTGCGTACTAATAAGTACGGCAACATGCTGCCAAGCCAATATCAAGAAACACTTAGAGGCTTGCAGACCAAAGGTTCTACCATCTTCGCCCTGCCGAACGGTTCCCCAGGCGGCCTGCTGCCTCCCGGCATCTACAAGCGCCGCGGCCGCTCCGCCTACCTCCTCTTCTCTCTGCTGGACCGCCCCCCACAAGTACGCCAAGCCTTCGACTTCTACGGCATAACCCAGCGCCTCGCGCAGCAGCGCCTCCCTAAGCTGATAGGCGAAGAGCTGGCCAAAGCCCTGCGCTAAGCCGCGCCGCTGCTGCGCCGCTTAGCTTACGTTTTACAACACCCCTTACACGACCCCTTACCCCGCTTCAGCTTACGTGTGCTACGTTTACCCGTGTTCAACCCCTTAGCACCAATGCTTACACCCCTTATCCGCCTGGCCGACGCCGCCTACCGCGCTGGCGTCCCCCTTATGTCCGACAGCGCCTTCGATCGCCTGGCCAGCCTCGCGCCCAACGCCCTGCCCCCGCTTTCCACGCTCCTTAGCCTCGACTGCCACCCCGACCCGCACGACTGGCTGGAGCGCAACCCCGGCCCCTACGCCGTCCAACTCAAAGCCGATGGCGTAAGCGTGAACTTGGTGTACTTGAACGGCAGGCTTAGCCACGCGCATCTGCGCAGCGGCCGCGACTGCACCGACGCTGCCCTCCGCGCTGGTGCGCTGCTCGA
>Ga0192647_102059_pt1 | contig 12754 bp, 11 predicted proteins | sample LauGreFa1BDMLBSN_2_FD_133046 | JGI IMG/M metagenome (GOLD analysis project Ga0192647, IMG submission 133046) | Freshwater lake microbial communities from Lake Michigan, USA - Fa13.BD.MLB.SN - reassembly | ecosystem: Environmental > Aquatic > Freshwater > Lake | place: Lake Michigan, USA...
GTGGCATTCCAGGTCCGCCAGGTCCGCCGAATCCACCAGGAGGTGGAGGTGGCATTCCAGGTCCGCCAGGTCCGCCGAATCCACCAGGAGGTGGAGGTGGTGCGAAGTCGGTTGGAGGTGGAGGAGGGTTGAAATTTGTTGGAGGTGGAGGTGGTGGTTGAGGAGGAGGGTTGAAATTTGTTGGGGGTGGAGGCGGAGGAGGCGGAGGTGCGCCAGCGCCCGGATCCTGAGGAGGAGGTGCTTCTGTCATTTGTTCTCCATCTAAATAGTTGGGGTGAAGCGACCTCAGTCTAAGCCGGGGTAAAAAACGACCACAAGAGGAAGCGGCCCGCGATTTGCCAAACTCGAGATTAAATATGGGGTAACCCCAACTCGCTGAAGAGAAAGTTGAGTTTTGGTGCGGGAAGACTGGGCGGTAGATTGACCCGTCTTGACGCCACTTCCTCGCGTCTAGATATTGCGTCGTTAGCTCAGTTGGTAGAGCAGGTGACTCTTAATCACCGGGTCGGCGGTTCGAGCCCGTCACGACGCACACGTGAAAAAGTAGAGCAAGCTAATTGAATTCTTCTACTGAGAATATTTTTCTGATGAACTTTGTGGAATTTAATTCAATTAAGTAAAAAGAGAATTATTCACCTGCGATAGCGGATGAATAATTCTCTTTTTATTTTTAGTTGTTTTTAGAATGGTAAGGCAACAAGCATCACGTAGTTCGTGCCATCTGCAATTCCATTAGTTGCACATGTACCCAAGTACATAAATGTCTTGTCACCATTTTGTTTGGCACACATAGGTGTCTTCTCGTAAGGCGCAACTGATCCGGATGGTCCTTGAGGGCCGATTGGACCTTGTGGACCTGTTGCACCGGTTGCACCTTGTGGTCCAGGAATACCTTGCAGACCAGTTTCACCTTTATCGCCCTTGTCTCCTTTATCTCCTTGAAGACCTTGTGCACCTGTTGCACCTTGTGGGCCAGGAATTCCTTGTAATCCTTGCGGACCTTCTAATCCCTGAATTCCTTGAAGACCAGTGTCGCCTTTATCGCCCTTATCTCCTTGAAGACCTTGTGCACCTGTTGCTCCAGTTGCACCTGTTGCTCCAGTTGCACCTGTTGCACCTGTTGCACCTGTTGCACCTTGTGGACCAGGAATACCTTGTAATCCTTGCGGACCTTCTAGTCCTTGAATTCCTTGAAGACCAGTGTCACCTTTATCGCCCTTCTCTCCTTGTGGACCTTGAGGACCTTGTGGTCCAGGAATTCCTTGTAATCCTTGCGGACCTTCTAGTCCCTGAATTCCTTGAAGACCAGTGTCACCTTTATCGCCCTTGTCTCCTTTATCTCCTTGAAGACCTTGTGCACCTGTTGCACCTTGTGGTCCAGGAATACCTTGTAATCCTTGCGGACCTTCTAGTCCCTGAATTCCTTGAAGACCTTGTGCACCTGTTGCACCTGTTGCTCCAGTTGGACCAACTGGACCTTGCGCACCGATTGAACCGGTTGAACCGGTAGCACCTTGTGGACCCTGCGGTCCTTGAGCACCGGTCGCACCTGTTGCACCTGTTGCACCGGTCGCGCCTTGAATACCTTGGAGTCCTTGAGCACCTTGCTTACCAACTAAATCGCCAACGTTGTCCCATTTATTAGTTAGTGAATTCCACACTAATAACGAACCATCTTGAACGATGATCCAAGCATCGCCAGCAACTCCTGTAATTCCTGCTGCATCAAATGCTGCACGCGTAGGAAATGAACCTTTCATTGTGAGGACAACACCTGGAGTGCCTGGAACACCTTGCGGACCTTGAGGTCCAACATCACCTTTAAGTCCTGCCGCGCCATCAGCGCCCGACGCACCAGTTTCACCAACTAGACCTTGAGCTCCAGTAGCTCCTGTCTCACCAACTGCACCTGCAGGTCCTGTTAAACCCGTAAGTGATGCGGTGGATTGAATAGAACCGTCGGGAAATCTAATTGCGCGCGCAAGTGACAAATACCCTTGATCGCCTTCGTTGCCAATAGTTATGTCCTGAGCGGAAGCTACTGATGACAGTCCGGTGGCTGTGAACTGAACGTTTCCAATACGGAGCGAGTCAGTGCCATCGAGCAAGAGCGCACCATCATTTACAGTCAACCCAGCCTGTGCGCCAGTCTCTTGATCTTGAATATACAAAGTTCCCGGACCAAGCTGTAGCGATTTCCACCGCTTATCACTCGTGCCGAGCGTGTATTTATTATCTGCCGAAGGAACAATATTTCCATTCAATTTACTGTTACCAGAAATTAGTTGAGTTGCTCCTGTAGCTTCCGTAATAACAATTGTTGACGCTGCTCCAGCAATCAAAATTGCAATCACGCTCAGCACAAGCGCCGATTTACTTCTTGAAGCCATGATTAGATTCCAATCTTTGTTAGTTGATCTCGAAGCGTGGCAATACTTATTGCCTGCCCAGGTATCGGGTCGAATATTTCTATTTGGTAGTTCGTATTTGGAATCGCGACAAAAACACCGGTCTCTCGGTCTTTGGAATAAAAAACCAGATTTCCATTCGCATTTTTGAATGAAACGTTGTTGGCTTTTGTCGCAACATTTAATGAATCAGAAAATGCGCTTGGCGAAAAGTAAGTGCCAATCACACGACTGCTAGCTATAACTTTCTTATCTTTACTTTTTTGGGAGAGATAAGTGAGAATGCTTTGATTCTTTTTCGAGGTATCTAGTGTGTAAAGATTGTTAGCGATTGGACCTGTCCAATACACAGCGATTTTTTCTGTTATAACCAGATTTTTGAGTTGAACTTCCGTCATGGCAACTTTTCCTTTGAGAGCATTGGCGCGCCACTCCTGCTGGCTCTCTGCTCCGAATTGAAAAGTACCCAATAACGTTAATCCACCAACGAGCAACAAGATCACAAATACTCGAAGTCGCAAATTACTTGTAGGTGCGTTAATCAACTTCTGGTTAACAAATACTTCTTCAGTTGTAAGACTCATAGGCGAAATAGTAAAAAGTCACTCTTGCGAGGAACCTACGCTCTCTTCACAATTAACTAGCACTTTATTTTGGGGAAATAAGCGGCATTCACTTATTGCGAAGAACTGTTAATGCCCACAAAATTGATATTACGTCGATACCTTCTTGGATGAGGGCTCCCTCGCTGGCGTTAGTCACTCCAAATGCACCAGCAATCATCGCAACTATCGAGAGTCCCATCCCGATTGCTACTGCCTGGCTTGCTTTTTTCATTGTTAGCTTTGCAATTGAAATGGCAATGGCAAGTCGATCTATGGAATCCTCAACGATTACGACATCTGCTGCCTCGCTCGCGGCAGATGCACCTCGAGCCCCCATCGCCACACCAACATCTGCAAGAGCGAGGGCGGGTGCATCATTAATGCCATCTCCTACCAAAACAACTACTCCCATTTTGCTCTCTTTGTATTGGGCAGTGATGGCTAATTTCTGTTCTGGGGTGAGATCGGAAAAGACTTTTGATATTCCAATCTCTTGAGCAACTTTCTCCGCTGTAATCTGTTTATCTCCGGTAAGCATCGCAATTTCAGAAATACCCGCGCTTGAAAGGTCAGCCAGCAATTTCTTCGATTCCACTCGAACTGGGTCGGCTAAGCCGATAATCCCTATTAATAGTTGATCGGAGTAAATTGCGACTTGAAGTTCATCTCTTGATTTTCGCCATTCGGGTAACGCGCTAGTCAGCTGCCCGACAGTGATGCGCGTTCCATTTACCTCTCCAGAGATCGAATGCCCAAGAGTTTCATGAAGATTCTTTGCAGTCGATAATTGAATCTTCCGAGCATGAGCGCCGTTAACTAACGATTGGGCCACAACATGGCTGCTGTACTGATCGACAGATGCCGCAAGCTGCAGGACTTCCTGAGCGGTGTAGCTTGGCGCACAATCGATGGAATTTATCTCTGGACCTCCGTAAGTGAGCGTCCCCGTTTTATCGAGAAGAACTACTCGAGTTTTGGCAAGCGCTTCTAGAACTGCTCCATTTTTTATTACGGCTCCACTTTTTGCTGCAAGTGAAAGTCCCGAGACAACTGCGATTGGAACAGCAAGAATTAATGGACAAGGGGTTGCGGCAACTAAAACTGCCACAGCTCGGGAAACTTCGCCCGTGAATAACCAAGCGCTACCGGCAATGAGAAGCGCGAACGGCACAAAACGAATTGCCCACTTATTGGCAAGGCGAATACTTGGCGCACTTTTCCTCTGCGCTTCCCGAACCAGCGCGATGATTCCAGCGTAAGTGCTAGTGGCGGCAGTATTAGTCGCTTCGAGGGTGAAAGGTGAGCCAGCATTAACAATCCCACTTGCTAACAATGCACCTACTCCTCGGTGTTGCGGGAGCGGCTCTCCAGTTAGAGCTGATTCGTCTGTGATTGCCTCTGATAGCAAAACTCCATCGACGGGAAGAATCTCTCCAGATCGAAGAAGTATCTGATTACCCACCTGAATTTCAGGCACGTCAATCTCTTCGATTGAACCATCGGCACGAACACGACGCGCAGTGCGAGGAATTCGATTGATGAGCGACGAAAGCTCACGTTCCGCTTGCCCTTCTGCCCAACTTTCAAGCAATCTTCCTGTTGCGAGCATTAGCGAAATGATGGCCATCGCAAAAAACTCTGAGGTAAATAAAGTTCCTAAGAGTGAGAGGATTGCAAGCACATCAGATCCCATAGTGTTAATTTTGAAGTCATCTACTAACCATTTAAATGAGATCAGTAAGCCAATAAATCCAGACAATAACCAGAATTCTTTCTTGTAAAACCCAATTACAGTGCCGAAAACTGAAATGAAAAACAAAACTTGGTAGAAAGCTTTGCTAGAAAAGAATTTGGACACTCAGCTAGGTTACTTTGCTTTACCTGAGTAGTCTGTAGCAATGTCTGAAATTTCAATTACTTTTCTCGGCGCGACCGAAACAGTCACTGGAAGTCGCTTCTTGGTTAAAGCTGGAGATGAGCAAATTCTTGTTGATTGTGGCTTGTACCAAGGAAGTAAAGAAATTCAAGCGAAAAACCGTGAGCCTTTTCCTATCGATGCGACCACAATCAAAGCAATCCTCTTGACTCACGCTCATTTAGATCATTCGGGATATATTCCACTTCTCGTTCGACAAGGCTTTACTGGCAAAATCATGACTACAAAATTTACAGAGCCACTTCTTGCTGTTGTCTTGCGAGATTCGGCGAAACTCCAAGAAGAGGATGCCTATTTCGCCGCCAAGAAAGGTTACAGCTCGCATAAAAATCCTGAACCGTTATACCGAGTTGTCGATGTAGAAGAGGCGCTGAACTACGTTCATTCGGTTCCTTATAGACAACAATTTGAGATTGGTAAAAATTTCACTGCTACTTACTTTCCATCAGGACACATTCTTGGTTCAGCTTTTCTTTTGCTGACTATCGGCGATAAGAATGTTCTATTCACCAGCGATATGGGGCGAACAAACCACCCACTTCTCTCGCCGCCAGATGCACCGCCTGACGTTCCACTAACTGCAGTCGTGACTGAGTCCACTTATGGTGATCGGGTCCACGAATCCCCAAGTGGTGAGTTTGCGCGGGAAATCAATGCTGCAATTAATCGAGGTGGCTCTGTTGTTATTCCTGCATTCGCAATCGATCGAACTGAAGTAATTCTTATGGCGCTCCGGAGTTTGATAGATAACCAAGAGATTCCACCTGTCCCTATTTATGTTGACTCGCCGATGGCGGTAGCCGCATTAACGGAATACCGAAAAGCTGTTCGTGAAGGAGATGTTGGTATTCGTGAAGGAGTCTCCCGCACTTGGTCCAATCAAGATCCATTTGATCCAGGAACACTTACTAACGTCACCACAACAGAGCACTCAAAATCACTAAATGATATAAAAGAGCCGCACATAATTATCTCCGCGAGTGGAATGGCTACCGGAGGAAGAGTTGTCCATCATCTCAAGCGCGTGCTGCCAGATGATCGAAGCACTGTCTTGTTAGTTGGCTACCAAGCAATTGGGAGTCGAGGTAGAGCGCTGCAAGATGGAACTTCTAGGATAAAAATTCATGGCGACTGGATTGAAGTGAAAGCCCACATCGCCGCAATTGAAAGCTTTTCGGTTCATGCAGACAGTTCAGAACTATTGGAATGGCTTGGTAGATGCCAACGCCCTGAAGAAATTTTTGTTGTGCACGGCGAAGAGCAAGCGACCAAAATCTTTAAGCAAAAGATTCAATCAATTCTTGGATGGAAAACGATTATTCCCAGGAATGGCGAGCGATTTATCATTTAATTTTCCTAACCAACCTGGTTCACAGTCAAGATTAATGAAGGCACAGAAGGTCGAGCTGGAGCGAGTGATTCTGGCACATTGACGATAGCAACGGTGCTATCAATCGAATACCACATCAGTTGAAAAAAATCATTGGCTGCTAAATCAATCATGAAATTCCATGCAGCTACATATTTGTCATCTTTTCGCGCAAAGGTGAAAATTGTATTGCTTGCACTCAGATCATTTCCATTCACTCTAAGCCAAATTTCTGCTGTCGTTGCATCATTGGCTGAATGAAACATCTGAGCTGAAAATTGCACGTTATAAGTACCCGCAGTTGTAACTTTGATTTTTGAGCCGTCAATCACTGTTATTTGCCTCTGCGAAATAACTGTATTTAAATTCATTGGAATCGGCACACCTTGTGCGCCTTGCTCGCCTTTTTCACCAGGAGATCCTGTAGGGCCAGTAGGTCCAGGTAAGCCATTGCGACCGGCGGGACCAGAAATAATTTTTACTTCCCCCAAATGAAGAGGTGACCGAAGAAATTCAGGAACCCAATGCGTGTTATGTGTTGCAGATAAAAAATTAATGCAATCAATAAGAGTGAAAGTGAGGTTCCGATAAACAGCGAGACATTCGTGAGCCACCTGCGCATCTCGAGATAGTAAATTCCGAATACTTTCAATGTATTGCAAACTAAGAGAGTGTGAGTGAGTAGTGAGATGCTTCAACGTGACGAAGAAGTAAATGAAATTAGAGCAGCACACAAATTTCATCTTCGAGGAATCGCCGTTATGGTTTTTATTACTTATTGGTCGGTGATTTTTACCTACACAGATTTCTTTTGGTTCCAACCCTGGGAGAGCGAGGAGTTTGTAAGACAAATAACTCTATGGCTGAGTTTGATTGGATGGCTAGTCGCGGCAATATTTTCACCCTTTGTGCTTTTTGCCGTTTCTGCCGGATACACCAGGGCGCTCAGATACATTCCGATCACAGCTTTGTGGTGGCCGATATCAGTTCTTATTTCACAAGTCGTGGTCTACTCAGAGACAGGTGAAAGTTACCTGGGTTACCTCATTATCTATCCAGTTTTCATTCTCACAGATATTGCTATTCCTGTCTTCCTTATGTTCCAGTGGAGCAAAATCAGGGAATATCTGGTGCTACACGAGGGCAAATAACTACGTAACCTGATTTGTTACGATAGCGCTGTGGAACTCCAAAAGGTCATCCTCTATTACGGGTTTGCCCCTGTCACCGATCCCCTTGCTGTGAAATTTTGGCAGCAAACCCTCTGTGAATCACTGGGGCTTAAAGGTCGAATCCTAATTTCACCACATGGCATCAACGGAACTGTCGGTGGTGAGATGCAGGCGCTCAAGAAATATGTGAAAGCAACTCGACAATACCCAGGCTTTAAGAAGATAGATTTTAAGTGGTCAGATGGAACCGGAAACGATTTCCCAAGACTTCAAGTCAAAGTGAAAAAGGAGCTCGTCTCCTTTGGGCATCCAGATGAGATCAAAGTTGATATCAATGGCGTAGTAAATGGTGGAGTTCATCTCAAACCTAAAGAAGTTCATAAACTCGTGGAAGAACGTGGAGACGACGTTGTCTTCTTCGATGGCCGAAATGCCTTTGAAGCAAAAATCGGAAAATTCAAAAATGCAGTAGTTCCCGACACCGTCACCTCACACGACTTCGTGAAAGAGATTGAAAGTGGTAAGTATGACCACTTAAAAGAGAAACCTATCGTCACCTACTGCACTGGTGGCATTCGCTGTGAAATTCTCTCCGCAGTAATGAAGAATCGTGGTTTTCAAGAGGTCTACCAAATTGAGGGTGGAATCGTTCGCTATGGGGATAAGTTCAAGGATGACGGATTCTGGGAGGGCTCGCTTTACACATTCGATAACCGAATGACAATTGATTTTAGTAACACCACCAAAGTGATAGGTGAATGTGAAAAGTGCCAAACCCCAACCAAAGATTTCTATAACTGTGCGGAATCTGCTTGCAATGAGCTGATTCTCTTGTGCACTGCTTGCGGTGAGGCAGGCGAGAACTTACGTTGTTCCCATACCTCCGTGCGGAGCAACCGAAAAGAATTGATTGGGTAATTATGGACAATTTTTCAGAGCAACCACATCTCTCTGGGCGCAGAAAATTCCTTACGATAGTTGCTGGCGTGCTCTCTACATTTATCATCGGAGATCGCGCGCTCGCTTCAAAAAAGCCACCCGCTAAAAAAGTCGTAAAGAAACCGGTCAAGAAAGCTCCGGTGAAAAAGGCTCCAGCAAAGCCTGTTGCAAAATCAACGCCAACTCCCTCTGCGACTCCCTCTGCGACTCCCTCTGCAAGTGCCACTCCAACTGCCACACCCACGCCTTCAGCATCGCCTTCGCCGTCAGCAACGATTTCTGCTCCCCCGGCTGAAGCAAAGGCGCTTACCGTCGCTGGTAAAAATCTCACTACAGCAAATCTTTCTATTGGTTCCACCACAGCGGCAACTTTTCCTAAGAATGGCGTAACCACCTCGGTACTTGTTACCCGAGTTGATGAGAAAACTTTCGTCGCACTAAAACCACTCTGCACACACGCTGGTGGTCCTGTCGAGTTAAGTGGCGGTTCACTTGTGTGCGTATGGCACTTCTCGCGATTTAACCAGCGCACTGGAGCGGTTATCACTGGACCAGCATCGGATCCCTTGCCAAAAGAAAAAGTTGAACTCTATGGAGATACGGTTTATTTCATCCCGTGATGTAGTGATATTCCTCGACGTATTTCACGCCATATTTTGAATCAGCCTCTTTGAAAAATTCTTTCCTAATAAAAGTATCTTCATCCATGCCGTCCTCGGGATGAAGATCATTATGGGTTCGGACCATATTATCCAGCGGCGTTTTATGAAACTTTATTGCTTCAAATTTCTTATCAATCACGGGCATGATGTCCACCGCTCGATTTATTAATTGTGGCCCTCGCGCCACTAGATATTTAGTGGTAACAAATTTTGGTCTAAGGCCCATATCGGTTAACTCTGGTAAATCTAATTGGCGCCCAGAAGTCCAACATGCTTGCTCCACGGCATGGCCAGTGATGTAGTGATCTGGGTTCTCTTCATAATGTCCCCAGGGATCAAAAGAAATTACCGTATCAACTTTAAGGAAGCGAAAAAGAGTAATTAGTCGATGTCGTATCTCTGAAATTTGGCCATGTTCCAAATAATGATTCTTGTAATCGAGTGAATAAAGTTTTTTCAATCCAAGATACTGCGTCACATCTTCAGTTTCCTTATAAAGTCGATAGACAGTTTCGGCCATAGACAAATCGTAAGAATCCATCTCGTCATTTGTGGTCTTTATAAAATACCCCGTGTAACCCTCGGCAATCAGCTTCATGGTGAGGCCGCCAGCCAAAATAGCTAAATCATCCGAGTGCGCAAAGACGGCAGCAAATACTTTTCCTTGGTGAGGCGTTCCGCCATCCCACTTCTCTAACACCACGTTCTGATTAGAATCCATACAAATATTCCCTTATTCTTAAATAACTGAGATAATTAGGGTTCAAGCGAGAGGCTATCATGGATTTTTATCAATCACTTGGCGTCACTAAGAGAATAAATGCTGCCGCCTGCTACACCGCTCTTGGTGGTTCAATCATGCCAACTGAAGTGATTGCTGCGATGAACGATGCCGCTAAATCTTTTATTTCTCTCCACGAATTACAACAAAAGGCTGGCGAAAAAATCGCCAAGCTCACGAAGAATGAGGGCGCTTTCATTACGACTGGCGCCGCGGCGGGAATAGTTCTCTCAGTTTTAGCCTGCCGCACGCGCGGCAGTTTGATAGAAGTACAAAAGATTATTAATGGGACGGCGCCCGAATCAGAAGTTTTGATGTTCACAGGGCATCGCATACCCTATGACGCTGCAATCCGAGTGGCGGGTTCAAATCTAGTGACTGTTGGTGATGCCATTCAATCTTTTGAACATCAACTAGAGGCAGGAATTAACGAAAAAACTTCTGCAATCTTTTATTGTGCTGGCGAACATCTCAAATCAGCCGTTCTATCCCTTGATAAGACTATTAAAATTGCCAAGAAATATTCAGTGCCGGTGATTGTCGATGCAGCAGCACAATTACCACCACTATCGAATCTATGGCGCTTCACATCAGATTCGGGGGCAGATCTTGCAATCTTCAGTGGTGGCAAAGCTTTGCGCGGCCCTCAATCAAGTGGCCTGATTGTGGGCAAGAAGGAATTTATCGAAGCCGTACGAGTAAATGGTGCACCAAATCAAGGACTAGGGCGCGGATTCAAGGCAAGTAAAGAGGAGATTGCAGGCTTGCTAACCGCTATTGAGCTCTACGTAAATAGAGATCATGAAGCTTTCTGGCAGAAGTGGAGCAAAACGGTAAATCAATGGGTTTCAGCTCTTAGCGACAATAGAACCTGCCAAATTTATCGCGACGATATCAATGAGGCTGGACAACCTGTTCCACGGGTAGCTATCAAACTTCCAAGCGATTCAGCACTTGAAGTTGTCGCCAAGTTGCAGAAACTAGATCCAATTGTGGAAGTAGTCCACAATTCGCGCAACATGGTCTGGATTAGCCCTGATTCACTTCAGGCCGGAGAAGAAGACGTAGTGATTGAGCAGATTAAGAAAGTCCTACCAACCAAATAGTTATTATTTAGATGCTTGGTAAATACTTTCGATTGCGCTGTCGAGCACTTTGTCGAACTCAACATCGCTTTGTTGAGCGCTGAGCCCTTCGGTAAGTGCACGTGAAAAACTCGCAATCACGCCATCATTCTTTGAAAGCATCGCATTTGCGTCATCTCGTGAATAGCCACCCGATAGTGCGACAACTCGAAGCACCCGCGGATGGTCAACTAAAGTTTTATAGAAATTTGCCTCGGTTGGAAGTGTGAGCTTTAACATTACTTGTTGATTCCCACTTAATTTATCGAGCTCGCGAATTATGGATGCTCGAAGTAACTCTTCACATTTTGCCTTTTCAGCGCTCTTGATATCTACCTCAGGTTCAATAATCGGCATCAAACCGCCAGCAAGAATTTCTCTCCCAATCTCAAACTGCTGAGCGACAACCGCATCGATACCTTTGGGAATTGCTAACTTAATGACAGAGCGCATCTTTGTGCCGAAAACTCCATGAGATACAGCGCTTGCAATTCGGCCAGCCAGTTGTGGGATCGGCTTCATTATTTGGACGCCATCTACTTCTTCAGCAAGTCCATTATCCACTTTAAGAAAAGGAACGATGCCCTTCTTCTGCCAGAGGAACTCAGCGCTCCCCATGCCATCAATTTGGCGATCCATTGTCATTTCAAAAAGGATGACTCCAAGTATTCGCTCGCTTGTGAAAACAGGGCTTTTGATTATTCGAGTCCGCATCGCATGAACAAGGTCGAACATCTCTTGTTCGCCGCTGTATTGGCTCTCTTCAATTCCATATAACTTGAGCGCCTTAGGTGTACTTCCACCACTTTGATCAAGGGCAGCTATAAATCCTTCGCGTGATTTAACTTGCTCTAATTGATCTCCGAAAAGCGACATCTCTCTCCTTGGTTACCTCTTCGAATGACTTAGACCTCTTGGATGAAGTGGCCTGCCTATTTTTCTTCTCCTTTGGATTCTATCTGCGCAACTAATTTAAAGTCGCCGGATCCCAATTGCCCTTGATCTGCATAAATTTCAAGTTTCGCGCGAGTATCGGCAATATCTAAGTTACGCATCGTCAATTGACCGATTCGATCTTGAGGACCAAAAGCTGCGCTCTCGGTTCGCTCCATGGAAAGTTTCTCTGGGTGATAACTGAAATGTGGACCGCTAGTGTCGATGATTGAGAAGTCATCTCCTCTACGCAGACGAAGAGTCACAGAACCGGTAACAGCGCTGGCAACCCAACGTTGCAATGATTCACGGAGCATTAGCGATTGTGGATCCAACCAACGACCTTCGTAAAGCAAACGACCTAGGCGACGACCTTCGGCATGGTAATTAGCAATGGTGTCTTCGTTATGAATTGCTGAAAGTAGGCGTTCGTACACGATAAAGAAGAGCGCCATTCCTGGGGCTTCGTAAATCCCGCGACTCTTTGCCTCAATAATTCTATTTTCAATTTGATCGCTCATGCCTAACCCATGTCGCCCACCAATAGCATTCGCCTCACGCATTAGATCAACTGAAGAATCAAATTTCTTTCCGTTGATTGCAACAGGTCGTCCCTGATAGAAATCGACGCGCACATCTTCGCTCTCAATTTTTACAGAAGAATCCCAAAATCGAACTCCCATGATTGGTTGCACGATTTCGACAGAGGTATCTAAGTTCTCTAACTGCTTAGCTTCATGGGTTGCACCGAGAATGTTGGCATCCGTGGAATAGGCTTTCTCCACGCTATCTCGATATGGCAACTTGTGAGCAAGCAACCACTCA
>Ga0192647_102062_pt1 | contig 12727 bp, 12 predicted proteins | sample LauGreFa1BDMLBSN_2_FD_133046 | JGI IMG/M metagenome (GOLD analysis project Ga0192647, IMG submission 133046) | Freshwater lake microbial communities from Lake Michigan, USA - Fa13.BD.MLB.SN - reassembly | ecosystem: Environmental > Aquatic > Freshwater > Lake | place: Lake Michigan, USA...
TAAATAGCTGTCTTTATAATGTTATCAACATTTGCAGTTATATTACCAACTAAGAAATTGATTTGGGCGAGAGCAATTTTTAATGACATGGCAGTTTTTTTAATTTGGTCGATTAATAGTTAATAAGCTGTCTGGGAAATCATTATACTTATTTTACAGCCCTCTTGATTCCGACAATTCATATTACTATCTAAAATCATTACCTCCTTTTAATGTTACGTAATTCAGAATTCTCAATTAATCATCAAAGTAGTAAAGCAGTTTTCTCACTTGCTGATCTACAATTTGCACACTTAAAAAGCGCCATACATTTTTATAAAATTAACATTTACAGCAAGTTACATTAACGTTTCAGTAAAATTCTCAGTGGTTGAAAAGAAAGCCAAATATCAGCCCGTTTAAAAGCAGAACGCATCTGAAAATTATTAAACCACCTATCCAAGGGCGATTTTTTTTGAATCAAATCATACTCACCGATCATTTTTAATCGTCCACATAACACTGCAGTAACGATATCAACCGAACTCAATTTTTTCCCAAATAATTGATTGTGAGGGACAGGAAGCTTTTCAAGATAAGCAAGTACATTATTTCGCTCAATGTCCAGCTTATCAATACGATTACCTTCAGAAAAGTAAGCTAGCCGCTTTTGATTTAAATCAATTTTAGCTTGAATCGCTTCTGAATTACTCGAATCTACTATTTCAGTTTCGAGGTTTTTAATTATTTTATGAAGCATTCTAGGGACTAAAATGCGTAATGGTGGAATTGTAACTAAAGCCTTGCCAAAGGTCAGATATTCAATCGAAATAGAATAATGCTCTTTAACTAATTTTTCGATATCGGGCAAAAAGTTGGGGTCAGAATCACTCCATTGAGTGCCAGCTAAATTTGCTGATAACTTTAGAATATCTTTACTATCAGTCCATACATGACCACAATCAATCAATGTCGGAACAGTCATCTTAGGATTAATAGCTTGATACCATGAGGTAAACTGCTCTTTAGTAATATGAATATCTATACGCTTAGACTCAAATGGGATACTAGCCTCAAGTAGAGCTAAACGACCAATCATGGAATAATAAGATGATGAGGCGTTATATAAGATCATGAGTGTGTTTCTCCAAAACTAATCATATAAGCGATTAATTCTTAACTATTTACAATCAGTCAACGACACAGAAACTAGATAATACTATCTGACATTGCGTATAATTCCTTTTCACTTACAAACATGATCTTACTAAAAACAATAATCAAATGGCTTTAGTTATTTACAATCCAACTAAATAAGCTGCATTTAAAGCGTAATAACTAATAAGTTTCATAAAACCAATAATACTAAAAACAAAGGTAAATCATGGGGTTCAAATGGTTGTTATTATTTATCCCTCTTGGGATAGGATTATCTTGGTTGGAAATCAACCCAATTATAGTATTTTTAGCTTCCGCATTAGCAATTATACCGCTAGCCAAGTTAATGGGGGATTCTGTTGAGGAGTTAGCGAGATCATTAGGGCCTGCAAAGAGCGGAATACTTAATTCTACTATGGGGACTGTACCGGATATCATTATTGGTTTTTTTGCCTTGCAACATGGCTTAATTGAGATGGTAAAAGCTTCAATTACTGGCGCTATAATTGGCAATTTATTATTTGGTCTTGGTCTGTCAATCCTAGCCGGTGGACTAAAAACAAAAAATGAACTCCAGTTCAATCGAGCTAATATTCATCTATATAGTGGACTCCTTTTATTAGCAACCATTGGTCTGATTATTCCTGCAACATTTGAGCATACGGTAAAATCAGATGTGGAAATTAGCTTATTAATATCAATAATTTTAATTTTCATGTATCTAATCAGTGTGTTTTTTACACTAACCAATAATACAATTCAACCGAACTATTTAATACCAATTGATCAATCTGTATCAGAGAACAATAGAAATGTTAAAACCAACCCACTCATAACATTACTTCTTGTTGGAATAGGCTTAGCTGTAATGAGTGAAATAATGACTGACTCCATAGGACCTACAGCAAACAAATTGGGATTTAGTCCTCTTTTTGCCGGTATTTTTTTACTTGCTCCAGTTGGCATGGTATCAGAACTTATTAATTCAATTCGATTCGCCCGCCAAAATCAGTTGGATATATCTCTTGCTATTACTATGGGATCAAGCACTCAAATAGCACTTTTAGTAGCGCCATTATTAGTTTTCTTTGGTTTAGCTACAGGCCAACATATGGATTTATTATTTTCTAAGTTCGAGGTTCTTGCTATTATTTTGTCCGTTGTCACAGTTAACCATATTCTTCAGCTAGGATCTGTTCACTGGGTTTCTGGGCCTAAATTGATAGCTATATACCTAATATTGGGAGTAGCTTTTTTTAATATTCCATAACTATTTCAAGACCGATAAATAATTTGATTGGATACGACAAAAAATAATTGGCCCTGAAAAATAACACAGCCCTCAGCCCCTGATAACTCATGTTTCATCATACCCAAGAATAAGATCACAAAGCTTTATATTTCCCTTCGTGATCTTATATTTACTCGAGTTTAATAGTTGGTATTATTTGCTAGCTTATTAAGAATAACTATAAAGAATCACCAATTTCTGTTTTATAAAAGGGCCACTTTTTAACGTGCAAATGCTTCCTGATTGGTGATTTGATAACCGATACACATAAAGCTATAGAAAACAAACACCACACTGCCGCATATTCATTTGGATCGGTCGTAGTAATATCTGAAATAAACGGACCAATCAAATAATGAAAACCCACAAATCGCCATGATCCATAGATAAGAGGCATATAAAAAGCCACCAGAATATAAGTAAAGGCATGCAAACCCCAATCGAATCCAAACAACCACTTAACAGGGTCGGACATCAATCCATTTAAAGGCATTTGCCAAGCGATATGCCAAGAACCTGAGGTTGAACAGACACTAGGACCACAAAAACCCTCAATACCAATATTACAAGTACCCGCCCAACCAAATGGGTACATTTTCATTAGCATGGCAATCGAACCGATCGCACAAATAGTATAAACAGTAGTACGAATTTTTAGTTTCACACTAACCGGAATAAAATACATCGCTACCATATTGACAAAAAATGGTTGAAATGCGACATGCAAATACCCTAAAAGAGTGAGTATCTGATTATTCGGATTATCACATAAATCAATATAAACATAAGTTACTGCTTGCAGCAACTCCATTAAGGCAAAATACGTTAACGGAATCCAAAGCTCCTTAGACTCACCTTGTTTAAGTGCAACATAGGCTGCAGTACTAAGACCTGCGACGGCCAGAACACCTGACGCTTCACCACTCCAACACATAAATCCTTACCCTCTCTTTTTATAATTAAAAAATAACGCTATTACAACTGCTTTTGCGTTGTCTTGTTAACGTTAAATTATCAGTAACTTTTTTAATGACTAATGGCTTAATTAGCGTAAACCGGACTATTGTATTACAAGTTGAGATAAATTGAGAACGGCTTATACAATCATCTTCTGGCTATAGAGTTAAAAGTTTGGCACTGTAATTAGTTGAATCTCTATCTCAAAGGCTGGAATTATTTAGATGACTCATTCTTCTTGATAACCTTAATATTTCAAATACAAGGCTAAATTGGTATCCTGGCAAATGAATCATGATCAAGCACTGAAGCAACAGTGCGGCTTATAAGTTCGTAATTACTTTCCAAACTCATCATTCCTCCAATTCCAAGTGTCAAAATCATCGCTTCAAATGAATAAATGAGATGAGCTCGATATCTTTCTAAAAGAATCTTGACATCAACATCTCTAATACCATTAGCCTGAAGATTTTGGGCATAGAGCGTTATCAAATCAACCTCATGCTCTCGTCTGACTTTAGGGTCGAGAGATGTTGATAGGAAATAAGCAATATCGCTGATACCTTCACCAAAACGAACGAGTTGCCAATCTAGAAAACCAGGCTTAGATTTATGCCAAAATAAGTTTCCGGGGTGACAATCATGGTGAACTAAGGTTTGTGGAGCGCTATTAAGAAAACGCATAGCCTTTTTACGATTGCGCGCATAATGAACAGCTTGTGAATGCAGTTTGGCAGGTACAAATCCGCCAGCTTTTCGTAATCCTCGCTTCATTAAGGGAACTGCCAAAGCAGTCCCTAGAAAATCCTCAAGACGACGGACAGGGCCATCTAACCAACGATAGGTATGATCAAGGTGGATATTATTCCAAAAATGAGCATGAAAATTAGCCATTTGTTCAACTACCGAAGCAGCTTGCGCGAATGTTAAAACATCACTAGGCTCACCTAGAATAAAGTCAATGTCAGTCATGTCGGCAAGCACGAGTGTCGCTCCGCTACCAAATTTGCTCTGCGCCCCTAACGAACGAGGAGTTATGATCGATGCCGGCCCATTGACTTCATTATAAAAACGCACTTCTGTATGCAGTAATCTTGGTAGGGCAGTAATTATTTTTGCCCGCCAAGTAGTTGATGGTAACTTTACGAACCACTGCTCCGGAAAAATATCGGGGGCATTATGTTTAGTTTTGACGCGTATACGAGTTGTTGTCCCAATATCAACCGAAACAATATTAACATCTGAAACGACTATATTTGAATAATGTTGGTTAACCACTCGTTGAGCCCAATCAATGTTTAACTCACTAGGCTTGCTGACTAAAATGCTCGACATGCTTTTATATACTGTAATTTATTAAATCTAATAGTGTGTGAATAAATCTTCTTTTACACGACTTTGTTATGACTTAAAGGCATCTTTATCTATGTATATATCAATAGTGTTTTTTGGATTTATAGTAGCAACAGGTAAGTCTTGACCTGAGCGCCACGCATTAACTGCGTCTTGTTTATTTGCACCTGTTACCATAATTATAAGTTGATGCGTACTACTCAATGCTTCTGCACTGATAGACATTCTTTCTGAAGGAGGCTTAGGTGAATTATAAACAGCATGAACTAATTCATCTTGTTTATGCTGGTGTCCAGGGAACAAACTTGCCGTATGTCCATCTTCGCCCATCCCTAATAAAACCATGTCAAATGGAAGAGCATTAATAACAATTTCTCGATATTCTTTGGCTCCTATTTCTGGACCTAATTCAGCTGGCATTGTGAAAACATGTGCTTCAGGAATAGCAACGTTCTCCAAAAAACAATGCGTAGCCATTAAGCTGTTTCTCTCGGCATGATCCACCGGCAAACAACGCTCATCACCATAATAAATATACCATCTAGCCCAATCTGCATCAGACTTTGCTAGTAATTTATAGACTTTTTCGGGCGTACTGCCACCAGCCAGAACCAACTTAAACTTACCTTGTCGCTTAATGGCTTCTTGTGCAGCCTCGAGAATTTCATCATATACAGCCAACGCGACCTCATCGGCTGTTTCTAGTAGATGCCAACGACTGTTATGTTGCATTTATTTGCACTCCGGAGTAAGTGAACTTCGCCAAGATTGGGCACTTTTATCAAACAGCCGACTATCCTCAGGACCCCAAGAACCTGCAGGATAGGTTGCAATATAATCACGCTCATTAGCCCAAGTTTGCAATATCGGGTCAACAATACGCCACGCATATTCAACTTCATCAAAACGAAGAAATAACGATCGATCACCTTTCAAAACATCCTGTAACAAATCCTCATAAGCATCGATAGCTTTTTCATCTTCATTTCTAAAACTGGCATCAAGACTGCGAGTTCTTGTACGCATCTCTAGACCCGGTTCTTTTACCGTCATTTCAATACGAATACATTCTTCGGGCTGTATACCTAACAAAACCCAATTCTGATTCATACAATGTACATTAGTATCGCGAAAGAACTGTAATGGTGGGTGACGAAAACAAATTGAAATAGTTGATTGCGCTTTGGCCATACGTTTACCGGTACGCAAGTACATTGGCACACCACGCCAACGCCAGTTATCAATATAAAGCTTCATGGATGCATAGGTTTCTGTCACGCTGTTAGCAGGGATATTTTCTTCCTGCAAATAGCCATTTACCTTTTTTCCTTGAATATGACCCTGTGCATATTGACCTCTAAACGCATGTCCGTGCACTGCTTCTTTGGGAATCGGGCGAATAGACTTTAAAACCTTAACTTTTTCATCCCTCAAAGATTCTGCCTCCATTGATGCAGGAGGCTCCATTGTCACTAAAGCTAATAATTGAAGCAAATGACTTTGCAACATGTCCCTCATGGCACCGGCACTATTGTAATAATCACCACGACCTTCTATGCCAAGCTCTTCCGAATGGGTAATTTGAATATGATCAATATAATTACGATTCCATATGGGCTCAAGCATGACATTTGCAAAACGAAATACTAATACATTTTGCACCATGCCTTTGCCCAGATAATGATCGATACGGTAAATTTGCTCTTCTCTTAAATAATGACTGATACGTTTTTGTAGAGCTTCCGCACTATCCAGATCATATCCAAAAGGTTTTTCGATAATAACTCGCCGCCAACCGACATCTTCATTAAACAACTGATTATTACTCAACATTTCCATAACCGTTCCAAAGTCAGCAGGACTTATAGACAAGTAAAAAGCCATATTTTTAGGGAAATTATTTTTTTCATTTAGCAGCCCAGCAAGCTGTGAATAGCATTTAGCTTCTCCTATATCACCTTGATGATATTGTAGGCGTTCACTAAAGCGCTGAAAGACCGTCTCATCGAAATCGTCTTTTGTTTTTGCTACAACCATATCCCTAACTTCACTAAGCCATTTCTGTTGATCCCATGGTCTTCGCCCAATCGCCAAGATACGAGTTCCATTAGGCAATTGATTAGCCACATCAAGATGATAAAGGGCTGGCATTAATTTAATTCTTGAAAGATTTCCAGTAGAACCAAAAATAACGTATGTACAAGGATCAGCGTTCATAAAAAACTCAGTAAATGATATATGGTTAGTTACACAGTATAAGTAGAAGACGCTGTCTTGCCGCCATGGCCTGTCCAGTCGGTGTGAAAAAATTCACCCCTGGGTTTATCTGTCCGCTCATAGGTATGTGCACCAAAATAATCTCGCTGGGCCTGTAATAAATTGGCCGGCAAACGTTCTGTTCGATAACCATCATAATAAGCCAACGCAGATGAAAATGCTGGTGTTGGAATACCCAGTTCAATACCGAGTACCACAGCTTTACGCCACCCTGTATCAGCTTGCTTCATGGCATCTACAAAAAAATCAGCTAACAGCAGATTTTCCAACTCTGGATTACCTGTGTAAGCTTGCTTAATATCATTTAAGAATTGACTTCGAATAATACACCCACCACGCCACATCAAGGCAATTTCACCATAATTCAGTGATAAGTTATATTCTTTGGAAGCTTCTCGCATTAAGCGAAAGCCTTGTGCATAAGAAATAATTTTGGCAGCGTACAAGGCATCACGAATTGCCTCAATCATAACTTTTTTGTCACCAGAGAAGGCTTGTGTGTGCTTAGGTAATACCTGAGCAGCTTTCACTCTTTCTGATTTTTGAGCTGACAAACAGCGTGCAAACACCGATTCACCGATCAGTGTTAAAGGAATCCCCAAGTCCAAAGCGTTAATACCTGTCCATTTACCAGTACCTTTCTGGCCGGCAGTATCAAGAATCTTATCCACCAAAGGCAATCCATCTTCGTCTTTATACGCCAAAATGGCTGCTGTAATTTCGATTAAATACGAGCTTAATTCACCTTTATTCCATTCAGAAAATATCGCATGCATTTCATCCGCATTTAAACCTAACCCTTCAGACAATAATTGATAAGCCTCGCAAATCAACTGCATATCACCATACTCAATACCGTTATGAACCATCTTAACGTAATGACCGGCACCATTGTCACCGACCCATTCACAACAAGGATCACCTTCGACATGAGCACTGATAGCCTGAAAAATAGGTTTAACCACAGGCCAAGCAGCTTTATTTCCGCCCGGCATGATTGAAGGCCCGTGTCTTGCGCCTTCTTCACCCCCAGACACACCAGTACCAATATAGTTAATATTGATGGCTTTTAGTGCTGCTGTCCGCCGATTAGTATCTGTAAATAAAGAATTGCCGCCATCAACAATGATATCGCCCGCCGATAATAGCGGCACTAACTTATCAATATACTGATCAACAACCTCACCCGCCTTTACCATCAACATGACAATTCGAGGACTAGCAAGACTATCAACCAAAGCTTCAAGCGAATGTGTCCCAACCACCAGAGTATCTTTTGCCGGACCGTCTAAAAATTCATCAACTGTGCTGGTAGTCCGGTTATAAACCGCAACTTTAAAACCATGGTCGTTCATGTTAAGAACCAGATTTTGTCCCATTACTGCCAAACCGATTAAACCGATATTTGCTTTCATGCTCGCCTTTTAAAAAAATACTTTGATTGAAAATATTATCATACTTTAAAGCCAAATCGTTTATAGGTTCAATATCAAAATGTCTCATTAAATCTAGTGCTTTCCACCTTTATACTTTAGAAAATAGCAATCCTTTAAGTTCGACTGACACTAAAGTTTAAATAGTTCATTCTCAACAGTGAAAGTTTTCGAGTTCGTTATCAACTTTAGGGTAAGAAAAGCGAGTATTTTAGGAGTACCCTACTCGAATAAATTTACATTTTTTATTGACTAGAGCAACGTAATAAAGTCTAATGATCGTCTTTTGTAGTTACGCCCAGGTAGCTCAGTCGGTAGAGCAGAGGACTGAAAATCCTCGTGTCGACGGTTCGATTCCGCCCCTGGGCACCAATTACAAAAAACTAAGCAACACTTCTAAAGCCCAGGTAGCTCAGTCGGTAGAGCAGAGGACTGAAAATCCTCGTGTCGACGGTTCGATTCCGCCCCTGGGCACCATGAATTCTAAAGGCTCCGATCTGATCGGGGCTTTTTTTATGCCTGACGTATCAATCAGCTTCGAATTTTTTCCAGTTTCTTTCGAGAAACAGCGTTCAGATTTACCAGTATCCGATTTTATCTCAATGTTATTTGGGAAATATTATAAATTTATAGGCTAAAAATATAACGCTGAATTGAAAAGAAACAGATGCTGATTACCAAAATACGCCTTGTATAACAAATAATTGCTGTGATATCGTAGGGGATAATAACCTATGTCAGCTTTAATCATTCTTGGTAGTTTTTTAAGTGGCTCAGGTACTCTATAACTGGAGTGGTAAAATTTAACATGAGCATTTACCGAGTATTTTTATTAAGCTTTATAACCAGCTCATGGTTATTTCTGAGTGGGTTTGATAATTTGGTTGAAAAAGACGTTTTAGTTCTGGAGAGACAAAAAGCTACGATCAATTCCAAGTCTTATGAAATTAAGCAACCTCAAGGAATAAAAAAAATAAATCTGTCAGAAAGCACAGAAAAAAGCAAACACCAGAAAATTAAAGTTGATTCAAAAATAAAAAAACCTATTAGTGATAATACTATTGAGAAGAACGAGATCGAAAAAATATTAGATTTATCTATACCTTTTAGAAGCACAGGAAGTACTGATTTATTACTTGATCAACAGCAGGTGGAAAAAAATAAATCTGCTAATTATTTTGATACTAAAGCAAAAAAAGAATCTCGGCATATAGAATTAGATGGTGATTTTCTGATGACACCTGAGCCCCAAGGAGAAAAGCTAAAGTCGGTTGATGGCGCTGGATTGATTATTAATCTTAAACCCTAAATACTCGAGATATCCCCATAGCTACTTAGTATTCTATTTTAACCATTCAATAATATGATCTTCGAAATCTATAGCATTTGATTCTTTTATAGCGTAACTGTTAATTGAAACCCCAGCCCTTTTTACACTGGCAGAGTTTCCTGATATTAATGGATGCCATGATGGTAATTCTTTGTCATCATTAAGAAGTCGGTATGCGCAAGTAGATGGCAACCAGCCATACCTATCAATATCCAACTCTCTTAAATCCAAACATTCCGGAACTAATTCAGTTCGTTTACTATATTTTGTACATCGACAGGTAGTCAGGTTAATAAGCTTACAGGCGACATTAGTAAAAACTATTTTTTCAGTCTTCTCATCTTCCAGCTTATGGAGACAACATTTTCCGCAATTGTCACATAGTGACTCCCATTCATCTATACTCATTTCAGATAATTTTTTAGTTTTCCAAAAACTCATAAAGAAATAACAATGAGTTATAAATCAACTATCAATTCTGGTTTTCTTGCTTTAGGGCAAGTTCAGCCAGAATTTGTCTAAAATGGGCGTAACTTTGAATATTTACAACTCCGACTTCATTTAAAATATCTTGGTAATGCTCAGCGGCTCTACCTCCAACAATAATCGCTATATCAGGACCAATTAATTTTCTCAGTCTTCTAAGTTCTTTTGCAACAACGTGATCATTGGCAGCAAAACTGATGCTGAGAGTCACAGCACGGGCATTAGTATATTTAATAGCTGCAGCTATTTCTTCGGCAGGGAGATTTGTCCCAAGGTAAGTCACTTGCCAATCACTAAGTTCTGCCATGATGGCAGCAAGTAAAGCACCTAACTCGTGCAATTGATCAATCGGCGTACTAACAACCATTCTGGGCGCATTTTCTGCCCGGGGTTTATTGTTACGTAAAATATAAGCAAGTGAACGAATAACAGATGAAGTCATATGTTCGTGAACCGGTCTCAGTTCCCCGGCTTTCCAACGCTCACCAATTCTAGTTAACAGAGGTGTTAGCAAGTGCTCAATAAATATCTCAGAGCCAAGCTCTACGATTGCATTTTCAAAATGAGACTCAAGGGCTTTAGGGTCAAAAGCTAAAACAGCGGCGTAACATTTTTCCATATAATCCGCAGCAATATATAACCTGTCACTACTAGAAGGGATTATATGTGGAGGCTGCGGGATTGATTCAGATTCACTTTTTACTAGATTTTTTAGATCTTCAAGAGAAAGTCTAGCAATTTGACTAATGCTATGACCATTGCTAGTTGCCTGATTGAGAAGTTTTAAACGAGCAATATCTTGGTCGGTATATATTCGATGACCACCAGAGGTCCGAGTCGGCGTAACTGCCTGATATCGTCTCTCCCAAGCTCTTACAAGATCAGATTTAACGCCAGACCTTTTTGAGACTGTTTTAATTAAGTATTGAGCTGATTCATCACTAGTGCTAGTCATGTTTACATAGTTGTCTCAAAATAAAAATTATATGTTAGCACAAAACTATACAAAACATTGACAAAAATTGTACTGAACAAAATAACACTATGCTTTTCTATACCTGTATAACTTCAAGCATTTGTTCTAAAAGGCTTTTTAATTTTTTATTCACGTTAACAATAGAGGACATGAGGTAAAAACTTTAACTACATTGACTCTTGAAAAGCTCTCCTTTACTTAACTTCAATTAGGATCGCTTCTTCTAGTATCAACGCATCATGATGTTTCAAGCATTATTAGCAATTTGCACTAACATTTCCAACCTTGCCGAATTATTAGAACAATCGCACAAGCTATTAAAAATAGCATTAAGTTTAATGAGAACTCTGCTTAATTGCCCAAGCAACATCAACTGCTTGTCTATTTTCTTTGACATCATGAACACGTAGCACTTTAACACCAGCCATTACTGCTAATGCAGATGTTACTGCAGTCGCAAGCGCTAAGTCTTCGGGCTTTTCTGTGGAAGTTATTTTATTTAAAAATTTCTTTCGACTTGTGCCTAATAAAATAGGATATCCAGTTTCGACAAATTGATTTAAATGCCCTAAAAGCTTTAAATTATGCTCATTGGTTTTGCCAAAACCAATGCCAGGGTCGAGTATAATTTTGTTTTGTTTGATACCTACTTGTTTTGCCCGTTCTGCACTGATGTGCAAACTCGCAAGGACATCAGGAACGACATTATCGTAACTTGGATTATCCTGCATTGTTTGAGGCGTGCCTTTAATATGCATCAATATAATCGGACAGTCATAGTCTGCTGCAACATTCAATATATTAGGATCATTGTATCCAGCAGATATATCATTAATGATATTAGCGCCTTCCGCCAAAGCTAATTTGGCCACAGAACTTAGTCGAGTATCGATACTAATTTGGACTGTACTTGATAGTTGCTTTCGAATAGCTTTAATAATCGGTATGACCCGCTGAACTTGTTCGCCGGATGAGACCGAAATGGAATAAGGTCGAGTTGATTCACCACCAATATCAATGATATCAGCGCCATCATTTAACATTTTTTCCACTTGCATTAATGCAGAGGTAATGTTGTTAAAATGTCCACCATCAGAAAAACTGTCTGGAGTAACATTTAGAATACCCATAATTAGCGGCTTTTCTGACGAGTTAAACATGGCTTATAGATGTTAATTTAATGTTTAAAAGCAGAGCGTTGTTTTTTGACATAAGGATGTCCTTAATTAAAGTTATCAATTATTAGCTGTAGTCTATCATGCTTAAAATTTAGATTATCCAGTTTAAACAATACTATTTTTTTAGAAAACTATTATGACAAAATAATTACCCTAGGATATAAATTTAAGCTGGTTAAATATAATACCCATTTCATACAGTTAGAGTTAAATGATAATACTCTTTAATAAAAGGTAATCATGTCCGACCAAGAAGCAATACCAACCAAGGTAAGAGAACTACAAAACTATCACTTTGATTTGACAATC
>Ga0192647_102066_pt1 | contig 12709 bp, 7 predicted proteins | sample LauGreFa1BDMLBSN_2_FD_133046 | JGI IMG/M metagenome (GOLD analysis project Ga0192647, IMG submission 133046) | Freshwater lake microbial communities from Lake Michigan, USA - Fa13.BD.MLB.SN - reassembly | ecosystem: Environmental > Aquatic > Freshwater > Lake | place: Lake Michigan, USA...
AGGAAATGCCATAGCGCTTGCCAAACGTTACAAAATCACCAAAGAATCACGGGACCAAGCCCGCTTTGATTCGGAGTATGTAGAGAAGACAGCCTATTTTGTTTGGCAGGAAGGAAGGTTTTCTTCGATTAAAAATGCGGCTCAAGCCATCGCCTCGCTAGGACTTGATGCCAAGGTGCTCAAGAAAGAGTTAAAAGAGAAAGGGCTCCAATTCAAAAAATCGCCAGAAGCCTATTTGCAATTTTTGGTGACCAATCCTAAATCGAATTAATGCGAACGCTCGTCACCTGTGTCTGTCTGTTGTTTTTAATCGCTCTTGGAGGAGGTGGATCAGTGTATGCCCAACAGCAGGAATCGCGAATAACGGGCTTGTATGCCGGCATTTCTTTTGAGCGCTTTGCAGAGCTGGTAGAAAAGGATACCCGGTATCGATTTATTTTCAAAAAGGAGGAAGTAGCCAATGTCACCGTCAGCTTGCAGGCGAATGGGGATAAGTTGGAGGATGTATTGGGAATTCTTTTTTTGAAATCAGACTTTAATTTCTCCATTTCCAAAGATCTGGAGGTATTTGTCTTTAAGGGAGCTAAGCGAACTGTGGACTTTCTTCCAAACTATTTTAAAGCACCCTCAGGTGCAGCACTCTCTGGTGCGTCAGTACAGGACGAGTTCGTTCGAAATCGCCGGTACACCATCGGAGTTCCTGGGCCTGGTACCGAAGCAAAACTGAAGGGGAGGGTGACCAGCCTAGAAAACAATGAACCCATTGAAGGAGCGATTGTATTTGAAAAGGAATCCATGCAGCAGGCGGTCACCACCAAGACGGGGGAATTTGAATTGCTGCTTCCTAAAGGAAATAAAACGCTATTTATTCAAAATATCGGGGGCTATACCGAACAACGTTTGCTGGATATACAGGGGGACGCCTTGCTTGAGCTCAGCATTGGTGAAGGGGTTTTTGCCTTGAATGAGGTGGTAGTGAGCTCCGGAGCTTTGAATCAAGTGGCTAGACCAGAGATGGGCGTGCAGTCCCTGTCTGTTCAGGAAATGAAAAGACTTCCGGCCGTCATGGGAGAGGTGGACATCATCAAAGGACTTTTGACGATGCCGGGCGTAAATACCGCAGGGGAAGCCAGTGTTGGTTTCAATGTTCGGGGAGGTGCGGCAGATCAAAACTTGATTTTGATGGATCAGAACACGCTTTTTAACCCTTCTCACTTGTTTGGATTTTTTTCCGCCATCAATTCAGACATGGTGCAAGGGGTAGAATTGTACAAGTCAGGAATCCCAGCCAGTCTTGGAGGTAGGTTGTCCTCTGTATTGCAGGTGACTCCAAAGAAAGGTCGTTCTGACAAAATCGGCGGTTCAGGCGGTATTGGACCCATGACTAGCCGATTCAGTTTGGAGGGTCCGATTGGAGATAAAACAACTTTCATCCTTGGTTCACGGCTTACCTATTCAGATTGGCTTTTGGATTTTCTTTCGGAGAAAATTGATTTGGGAGCAAGTCGAGCTGCTTTTTCCGACTTTAATGGCACAGTGGAACATGAATTGGGTGCAAAGGACAAGATTAGATTGTCAGGCTATTACAGTAAGGACTCCTTCCAGTTTGATCCAGACACGGTCTATAGCTATTCCAACCAAAATGTGGCACTCTCTTGGACCCATTACTTCAACGATGCGCTTGAGGCCACTTTTTCGGTAGGTCAAGATGGGTATAATTTTGAGGTAGAAGGTGAAGACAATCCCCTTAATTCGTATCAATATCGCTTTGATATCCGCCAACAGTTTTTGAAAGCACAGTTTCGCCTGGAAAAAGGAGATCGTCACGTGCTAAGTTATGGTGTACATGGCATACGCTACCAGCTCAATCCAGGGGAGATCCTGCCCTTTGGTGCTGAGAGTGGGGTAATTCAAGATGAGGTTGCTCCGGAAACAGCCATGGATTGGTCACTGTTCTTGGGCGATGAATTTGAAATCAATGAGCAGTGGGCATTAAGTGGGGGTTTGCGATACAATTTCTACACCTATTTAGGCCCACAAACCCTCCCAATCTATGCGGAAGGAGAGCCCTATTTGAAAGAGAACATCACTGGAGAAACTCAATTTAATTCCGGTGAATTGGTTCAAACCTATCATGGCCCAGAATTTCGATTCTCTGCCCGTTATGCCTTATCCAACCGCTCTTCCTTCAAAGTAGGGGTCAACTCCATGCGGCAGAATATCCACCTTTTGAGTAACTCTTCGGTGATCACACCCACAGATACCTGGAAGTTGAGTGATTCATTTTTGAAGCCCCAACGGGGAATTCAATATGCCTTAGGCTATTTTAAAAATATGAATCAAGGAGCAGTAGAATTTTCTGCAGAGCTCTACTACCGTTCTATGCAACAGTTGTTGGATTACCGTTCTGGAGCGAGCATCGTTTTGAATGACCGCATTGAGCAAGAAGTGTTGGTGACGCAGGGGAAAGCCTATGGAATGGAACTTTACTTGAAAAAAACGCAAGGAAAATTGAATGGGTCGCTGGCCTACACCTACAGCCGTTCTTTGATGCAGACAGATCCGACGGAGCAAAAGGAGCAAATCAATCGCTCCGAATGGTATCCAAGTAATTTTGATCAGCCTCACAATGCCAATTTTGTAGGGAATTACGAGTTGAGTAAACGAATCAATGTTACTCTTGCGGGTAAATACAGTACCGGAAGGCCTGTTACGCTTCCCATCGCCAAATTCAATTACGGAGGCTCGGAGCGGGTGTATTTCTCTGACCGAAATTCGTTTAGGGTTCCAGATTATTTCCGAATGGATTTTTCCATCAACTTGGAAGGAAATCACAAGGTCGCCAAATTGGCACATGCTTCTTGGTCCTTTGGAATTTACAATATGCTAGGCAGGGACAATGCGTATTCGGTCTATTTTGTCCCAGAGGGAGGCAAGTTAAGAGGGTATCAGCTTGCAATTTTTGCGGAGCCCATCCCCTTCATCACCTATAACTTTAGATTTTGATGCGAAGTATCGGCTACCTTGTTTTTGTACTCTTCGCCACGCTAGTTGCATGTCGGACACCTTATGAACCCGAAGTTCCGGCTACGGAATTGCGAATACTGGTAGTAGAAGGATATCTTGATACTGAAGGTTTGAAAAGCGAATTGAAGCTCAGTCGTACAGCCCCACTTGGAGCACAATCCGCTTTTGTTCCAGAACTACGTGCCAAAGTAACCCTCAAAAGTGTAGGAGGGCAAGTTTTTCCCCTTACCGAAACCGGCTTAGGAACCTATGTGTTCGAAAGGAACATCGATGAAAAACAAAATTATGTACTAGAGATTGAACTTAGCTCTGGGGAACGCTATGTCTCCGAGCAGATGCAGCCGATAGTTACTCCTGAAATCATTGATGCGGGATTTAAGCGGGATGAAGAAGGCGTAGAGGTATATGTCTCTACCCAAGGAAATGCAAACGCAGATGATTTTTTATGGACCTTCCAAGAAACATGGATTTACAGACCTAGAATCCGTTCTCCCTATATCTATGTACCTGAATTGAGAGACGTACGAGAGCGCAAGGAGGCAGAACAAAACTCGCTATGTTTCAAAAGTGAACCAAGTCCTGGGATTCTATTGGAGACCAGTTCTCGATTTAAAGATCAGGTTGTCTTCCAAAAAACGATTACCGAAATCCCAGTTGGAGACGAACGAATCATGGAGCGCTACAGTATTCTGGTATCACAAAAAGGGCTGGCTTCCAAGGATGTGCCTTTTTGGGAAATTTTAAAGAAAAACACAGAGGACATCGGCTCCATTTTCAGTCCCCTTCCTTCACTGATTGGTGGGAACATCAAAAGTTTGGATGCGGCTAAGAGCCCTGTGATTGGTCAGGTGAGTTTGGGAGTAATCCGTCAGAAAAGAGTGTATATCAATTTGGCAGAGGTGAGCCCTTGGAATTACCTGGATCCAAAATTTAACGATTGCGCTATCGGGGAAGAGGCAGTCTTAAGGCCGGATTACCAAACCATTTTTGGCAATGGGGCAGTTGTGCCTGCTCGTCCTTTGATGGTTGGAACTACCATTATAGGGTACTATCCTTCATCAAAAAGATGTACCGATTGTTCGCTTTATGCTTCCAAACTCAAGCCCTCCTTTTGGATAGACTAATGCTATGGAAAGACTACCGATGAATTTGAAACCAACAAAGGGGAAAAATAGGCTTAGAGGAATCTTTGTTCTTCTTTTTGTCATTGGGGTCGCCTTTCCAAGCTTGTCCCAATCGGTGGATGGGATCGAGGAACAAGTTTTTTTCCATACCCCTAAGACGCTCTATTTTTCAGGTGATAAAATTTGGTTTGAAGCTGAGGTAAGTCTAGGTGCCCAGCCTAGCTCATCCCAGGTCTTGTATGCAGAATTACTGGATCGAAATTCCAACTCCATTGCCCATGTCAAGGTGCCCCTGCAGGCAGGAAAAGCAGTAAATTTCATTCCTCTTTCAGACCAAATTGCATCCGATCATTACCTCCTTCGGGTATATACACGGATAAGCCCCTATTTGGATTTGAACCAAGGGCTCGCACAACAGTTGGTGACTGTCATCAATCCTAAAATCCCACCAAAAGAAGCCACTTCTTCTAGTCGAATTGATTTGCCTACATTCAAATCTTACACCAAGGGAAGTCGTGTTGACTTAACTCCTTCTGTAGCTCTTAATTCAACAAAACTGGCAGCTGGAATTTCCATAGCAAACCCATTTTTAGAGGAAGAGCAAAAGCAGTGGAATTCAAATCAAGTCTATTCAAGCATTGTGAAGCGACCACTGCTTCCTGAGCTTTTTGGTCACTTGATTCAAGCGAAAGTAGCTTCACGGGATACGGCTTTGACGTATTTTCTATCGCTTCATGGGGATAAGAGCGCTCTTTTTACCGATCATATCGATGCGGATGGAGTACTTACTTTTGATGCAGGTGGTTTGCGTCACTGGGATCGTTTGATTCTGCAACTCGAAAACGGGTCGGAAATGGCAGGCTTGGAGTTAATTTCTCCGCTCATAAAAACTACTTTTCATCCCAATTTCAAGTTTCCTGAATTGTCTTTGACGCAAGAAGATTTGCCCTATCTTCAATCCTTACTGAAGGCAACAGTGGTCCAACAGGCCTACTTGGAAGAGTCAAATCAGGATTTTCTGGAGGTAGTCACTGGCTTTGTTGCGGATTACAGCTATGGTTTGGATGACTACACGCGGTTTGAGGATGTAGAGACCATTCTGAAGGAATATGTGCCTAGCGTAGCGGTGCGCCTCAAGGATAAGAAAAAGACCTTTCGACTCTTGAATGAAGCTGATAAGAATGTATTTGATTCCAATCCATTGATCTTGGTCGATGCGATGCCGGTATTCGACTCGGATCTTCTTGCTTCTTTTAATCCCAAATTTCTTCAACGCCTGGAGGTACTCAATCGAGAATTCTACCTCAATGACCGGACCTATCCGGGAGTGCTAAGCTTTTCCAGCTATGCCAATAATTTTGGATTATTTCCTCTGGCACCTGCTGCTCGCTTCTTTGACTATCCAGGGCTTCGGCCTACACTAATTTTGGATAAAGGGCAATTCCAAACACCAGCTACCGCCTCACGAATTCCTGATTGGAGAACGGTGCTTTATTGGGGCCCAAATGGAGATGTCTCCAGAACGAGTCTTCCAGACCTAGCCGGTACTTTCGTGTTCTGGGAAAAGGTTCGTGTGGAGGGAGAGATACGAACGGTACGCACCTATTTTTCTGTGAAAGAGTAATTCAATTCGGATTACAAGGAATAGGAATTTGTAAAAATTTCTACCACTTAATCAGGAATCAGGTATTCCAATAAATTTTTGCCAAAACGCGTCCGAATCAGGTATTGCCCCTGATTTGGCTGATGGCTTATTTGGATTTCACCCTCACTTTGGAGCGGTGTGCTGATGAGCAGGTTTCCTTTTAGATCGTAGAGGTATCCCAGTCCTTGCTGCCGGTCGGTCACTGCAATGATTTTCCGTGATGATCCAAAATCAAAATAGCCAAGCCAGGTTTGTTCTCCTTTCAAGGATAATGTCACTAGCAGTGCCCGCTGATTATCAAAAAATTGAATTTTACTAAACTGCTCAACCACTAGCAGGCTAGAGTTCCCTTTTTGGTCAGGGAGCTCTCGAAACTTATCGTCACGAGTTGTTTTTTGAACTTGTGTTTTCTTTAGGATTCCCCCAGAGAAGGATACTTCAATAATTTCTCCACCAGCTGTGGTCGCTTGAAGAATTAGGGTGCTGGTCTTTTTGATTTGGAGAGGGCTGGTTATTCCATCAGGTAGAACTATCGGTGAGCCTGCTTGAGGTTCTCCTTTTCGATTGAATAAATACAACTTCCCAGAAGTTCCAAGTGCTACCATAAAATCCCCTTTCCCTTGCACGCGGGCATGAAATGGGGACCCAATTGTTTTTTCTCCTAGTTTCAATGGGCTCCATCCTTCCAATTGCTTTCCAGCTTTGTCAAGTAGCCATAAGTTTCCGCTATCTGTGGCAAGGAAATAACGATACTCTTTGTTGCTATCGTAGTCGAGCAAACTTAGATGTGCTATTTTTTCTCCAGGTAAAGCGATTGGGAATCCGGGCAAAGGATCTCCAAGTCGGTCAATTCCATATAATTTGTCAGCGGTTGCAACCAGCAATTGCAACTTGCCATTTTTAAAATAATCGATCTGGAATGCGTCCGAAACGATTGGGCTAGTGAGCGGTTGGCTGAATACCTGTTCTCCGGCTGAATTGATCACATACAGCACATGATTTTGGTCCTGGATTACTAAATCTTCGGTTCCATCATTGAAATTTTTGATTGCCTTCGGCCCATAGATCAAATTGGCAGGGAGCACAACTTCCTTACCTGATGCCAATTCGAAGGATTTTTGGCTAGCTATCTGAGTGGTACCCTCGCTGGTATAATTAATGATGAGCGTTGCTTCTGGTCCTTTTGAGCTTTGATGAATACGAAGTGCCAAGGAAGTGAACGCCTGAAGCTCAGCCGCATACTTCTGAAGGAAGGTGCTCCAGCTGGGGTTCGTGGATTGCACCCAAGTTGGCCAGATTCTTGGTAGTAAATAGGTCTTACTGTATCCAGCTGCTGGAGTTAGCAACGTTGTTTCGTTTGGGTTTTTTGCCCAGGTATTCCCTTGGGAGTAATCGTCGAGCAAAGTTCTCATTCCAAGGGCAGAGTTACTCATCACGAGCAGTTGGTCTACCAGGCTGATATAGGTTTGATCAAAACCAATAAATCGACCATTGAATAGGTGGGCTGGAAAATTTTCTTCAGAGAAAAACAAAATTTCATTTCCCAGATACTGTTCTGTAGGATAAAAGTCCGTTGTGTCTCGGTATTCTTTGAGTAGTTCCCAGGCTTGTTCAGCTTTGGTGGTTTTGATCAAAAGTGCGCTATTTTTCTCCGAAGGAGAGCCAGATTCCAACTCTAAATAATACTGTTCTCCACTGAGCAGGTCCAAAAAGCCGCGGTCAATGAGTCGCGTTTGCACCTCTCCGCTGACCGTGGAAATGGGGGCAAAAGTGGAGTTGAAGATTTTTTGAGTTTCGTAACTATCCTTCAGGTTGATTTGGGTGATTGAATGGGTACGCTTCGAAATCAAGTTTTCAAATTCCACCAATTGTGCTTGGATTGAAGGCAAAAAATCCACGGCTGGCAGACCTTGTATTGGTCCTTTAAAGAGGAGTTGCTGGTCTTCAAACTGAAGGGTTAAGGCAAGCAAGTAATCTGCTGCCTGAAGTTCTTGAAGGGTGGATGAGTTTTTATCTTCGCTTACTCCAGCCAGAAGTTTGGCTAGTCCTTTTGAGGAAAGTAGCAGTCTTCCTAAGCCTTCTTGGTTGGGTAAATTGTCTCCGAGCTTGGTTGAAATAGGACTTGCATCCTCGCTTAGGTAAAATCGAATGGCTTCCTCAATGACAAAAGAAGAGGAAGAGACCAGGAGTACATTGTTGAGGAGGGTAATGCTCCATTGGATGCTATTGTTTTCATTCAAAACATCATAGATTTCCCGCTCACTGTATTTTCGAGTTTGAAATCGGGTGTTCTTTGGTGCTTTGGATTTGAGCTTGTCCAAAAGTTCCTGAGGAGAACTGGAACCAAAGTTCAGGGTGTACAGGAGGCTGAATTTATCCGTTCCTACGGCGTGGTAACTTACCGTTACCTGCTTGTTTCGGAGAGTTTTGGTGACAAAACCTTGCTCGCCGACAAGGCCATCTAAGGAATTTAATTGGGAATCTAAGGATTGAATGGCTGGAAAACGGGACAGGGCAGTCCAAACAGGTTGTTTTCGAAGCTCCTGCAAGGTGTAATCTGCTTGCTGGGTTTCAAAAATAAAAATGGCATCACTTGAAATTAGCTCTAGGCTATTGATGGTTCTGGATAGAATAAACCGCTGATACACTTCATAGCCACCCCAGCCCAAGAGGGATAGTGCTAGAATGATCAAAAGACTTTTCCAGATTTTCAAGGTTCAGGACAGCTTTAGGAGATTTGAAATATAAAAAAAGACCTAAGATACATCGCCGAAGGAAAGGTATCTTAGGTCCTAAGGCCTACAAGAATCAGATTAGTTGCCCAAACGATCCAATACCTGCATCACTTCTTTTACGTGACCTCTAGAAGTTTCTAGCAATTGCTTCTCATCTGCATTGAGGTCAAGTTCTAGGACTTTTTCAATCCCGTTTTTGCCAAGGATTACCGGCACACCGAGATAGCAATCGTCGATGCCATATTCACCGTCAAGCTTGATACAAACAGGGAATACTCTTCTTTGGTTTTTCAAGATTGCTTCTACCATTTGGGCTGCAGCTGCACCAGGGGCATACCAAGCAGAGGTTCCCATGAGCTTCACCAATTCACCACCACCAAATTTTGTACGCTCGATGATGGCGTCTAATTTATCTTTTTCTACCAATTCAGTAACTGGGATACCTGCTACAGTGGTGTAACGCGGCAGGGGCACCATGGTATCACCATGACCACCCATCAAAATCGCCTGAATTTCTTTTCCAGAAACGTTGAGTTCTTCAGCTAGGAATGCACGGTAACGAGCAGTATCCAAAATTCCTGCCATTCCCATTACTCTATTTCTAGGAAAGCCAGAAGTCAAGTGAGCTTGATAAGTCATCACGTCAAGTGGATTGGAAACAACAATGATGATTGCGTTAGGGGAATGTTTGACTACATTTTCTGTGACAGACTTTACGATTCCTGCGTTGGTTTCGATCAGGTCATCGCGCGTCATCCCAGGCTTTCTTGGAAGTCCCGAAGTGATGACAACGACATCGGAATTAGCAGTCTTGCTGTAGTCATTGGTGCTACCAACGGTACGGCTATCGTATTGATTAATGGGTGCTTTTTGCCAAATGTCAAGCGCCTTGCCTTCAGCAATGCCCTCTTTGATGTCGATCAATACAATCTCTTCAGCTACTTCGCGATACGCCAAAACATCGGCACAGGTGGCTCCTACGTTTCCTGCACCAACAACGGTTACTTTGCTCATGTTATCTATTTTTTTGGTTTGAGTGGCCTAAATTCCGGGCCTAAGTTACTACGAGATACTTAGGAATAGAAACCGCTACTGGATTAAGTTTGTTGCTAAAGCACTGTTTTTTCATGTGCATCGTGTATTTTTTTTATGATGCGCTATTCAAACATTTGCCGAAGGCTAAAGAACCCAAAAGATTCACGGTAAGAACGGAAAAGCCGCTGGTTGTTGGCATTGTAAAATTCTGCCAAGGAGGTCATCATTTTGGCTTTTATCTTTGGATTGCTGTCAAAGATTTCCAATAGCGCAAATTGAGGAATGACCAGCAATTCGGCCTCATCAGAGCTTACCAAGGCGGTGTAAGTTCTTTTCGAATTTTCTAACAAGGAGTTTTCACCAAAAGCATCCCCGCGTTTGAGTTGCATGATGGTTTCAAAGTTCTCACTGAGGTCGATGGTCAGATCTATCTGCCCTTTACGAATCAAGTAGAGCGCTTGACTTGGATCTTTGCTAAAGAAGACCACCTCATCTCGGGCATATTTTCGCTCGTGCATGGCCGGTAGAAACCGGGCAAGTTCCTGCTGCTTGAGAAGCTCAAAAAATTTGATCCCTTGCAAGAAGTCAAACATCCTGAGTTCATTCGGCTCGTAGGTTTTTGAAAAAGGATTTCTCATGACTTAGCGTTTTTGAATGTGCATGTATTTTTGGGTTGCAGGACTTACTTTCGCCCAATCTGCAATCCGCATACCGACTACCCAGACGATTTTGTTTCCTGAAACTAGGACTTTTACCTCTTTTTTTAATGGAAGAGGGACCTTATTGTCAATCAAAAAATCGGAAAGCTTCTTTTCAGAGGACATTCCCAGTGGATTAAAGCGGTCTCCCTCTTGCCAGCTGCGTAGCAGTAGGGGAAATTCCAAGCAGTCCAAGTCTAATAAGGCATGTTCAGGATTTCGATCAATCAATTCGGGCTTGGCACCATAAGTTATTTCGTGCCTCCCATCTGGGAGTTCAAAAGCGTTGGCCCCAAAAGGAAGCTCAATACCAGAAAAAGGAGTAGCAATCGGATAGAGTAGGAGTTCCTCTCGGTCCAAACAGACTTCAAAGGTGGTGCTTCGGAAGAATGTTCCTGATTTGATTTCCTTTAGACTTTCTGCCAAGGCATGGGCTTGATCTGAGTTGAATCCATAGGGACGTAACCAATAATAAATCAAGGATGCAGCACCCTGCATGTTCTGGATTGCCTGATACGAAAGTACCCACATGCCTTGCACTTCTCGAACATGTGCTGCTTTCCATAGATCAAATAAACCAGAAAATGCCTTTCCAGTATCCTTCAATCTGGCAAAGCTTTGCAGTAAATTTTGACGCGTATCGGGTTCCAAGCTGTAAAGAGCAGGCAGCCCATGATGGCGTAGCTTATTTCTTTTGTAATCGGTGGAAGCATTCGAGCGGTCTTCCCGCCAGGTGAGCTGCACCTCTTCTGCATAGGAGGCAAGCTGTGCTCTTGAAAAGGGAAGTAGTGGTCGAATCAACTCCCCACGACGTTCACTCATGCCGTAAATACCTTCAATACCAGTACCCCGGGCCAGATTTAGAAAAATAGTTTCCAATTGGTCGTCTTCCTGATGGGCAACTACGATGCCTGCCAAGTTGTGCTTGCTTCGAATTTCTTCAAAAAATTGATAGCGAATTTCTCGTGCGGCCATTTGGATAGAAATTCCATTTTTCTCGGCCCAATCTTTGGTTTTTGCTCGATGCACATGCACAGGAAGCCCATGCGTTTCGCCCCATTTTTTTACAAATTCCTCATCTCCGTCACTTTCAGAATCGCGTAATCCAAAGTTGACATGCGCCAACTCAATTGGAATTCCAGCGGTATGAAGCAGGTGTGCCAAAGCCATGCTATCCAATCCACCACTACAAGCCAATAGGTAGCGTTTGTTGGGCTCAAAAAGATTGCGCTGCTGGATATGCGAGATAAAGGCGTTGTACATTGATCAAAAATAGCTTTTTCTGCTAAATTTGCCTCCATTCCATTCCCTATGAAATCTCCTTTTTTCATTTCGGTCCTTCTGCTGCTGCTTAGCATACCTTTTATGAGTCATGCGCAGTCGTCCTCTGTATTGGAGATTAGCAGTGCAGATTTATTGCAAGGGGCAAAAGGCTTTGAACGCCTATTGGGGAATGTGAAAATGAAGCATCAGAACTCCTTAATTTCCTGTGATTCGGCTTATTTTTTTCGTGACGAAAACCGAGCGCAGCTGTTTGGGAGAGTGCAGATCAAAGATGTGGCAGACCCAATCACTACGACGAGTGCTTATGCTGAATACGATGGCACAATCAAAGTAGCCAAGCTTCGAAAAAACGTGGTTTTTACCAATCAGAAAACCAAACTCTACACCGAACACTTAGACTACAACCGAGAAACTAATGTGGCTTCCTATTTTGAAGGAGGAAAAATGGTGGATTCTGTGAATGTTTTGACTAGCGAGCTCGGAACCTACGAGATCAATTACGAGCGCATTGGTTTCCAACAAGACGTGGTGCTGGTGAATCCAGACTACACGCTCAAAACGCAGAACCTAATTTATTTGACTATTCCCAAAACGGCTCAGACCCCTGGATTGACAAATATCGTGTCCAAGGAAGGCTATCATTTGGATGCACAAAAAGGAAGTTTCTACGATACCCAGCTGAAGCAGTTTAAATTTTTTGAGGGCCTAGTAGATACTGAAGATAGCCGGGTGAAGGCGGATGAATTGTTTTATGACGAGCCAAAGGCCTATTACGAGGGAAAAAAGGATGTTCGTGTGCTGAATAAGGAACGCAAACTGGAAGTTTTTGGAGATGTAGGCACCTATTGGGAAAAGAAAAAATTTAGCCAGGTATATGGAAATGCTTTGGTGCGTAGGTATTTTGAGTCGGACACCCTCTTTCTTACGGCGGACACCTTGATTTCCCAAGATGGAGAGGCCGATTCTTTGAAGTACTTGCTTGCTTTTCATCAAGTGAATCTGGTGAAAACAGACCTATCTGGGAAGGCGGACTCCTTGCTTTATGCCTTTGCGGATTCAGCAATTCATCTATACAAGGATCCAATTTTATGGAATCGCTCCAGTCAAATCTCTGCAGATAGCATGGTGTTTTATATCAAAAATGAGACTTTGGATCGGGTT
>Ga0192647_102067_pt1 | contig 12705 bp, 7 predicted proteins | sample LauGreFa1BDMLBSN_2_FD_133046 | JGI IMG/M metagenome (GOLD analysis project Ga0192647, IMG submission 133046) | Freshwater lake microbial communities from Lake Michigan, USA - Fa13.BD.MLB.SN - reassembly | ecosystem: Environmental > Aquatic > Freshwater > Lake | place: Lake Michigan, USA...
GGCATGGCATTCACCATCTCGCGCCCCTTTTTGCGGCGCTTGCTCCAACTGACCAACAGGCTGCGTTGTGCACGCGTGATGCCGACATACATCAAGCGCCGTTCTTCTTGAATACGGGTCAGGTTGAGCGCGTCTTGTTGGGAACTGACACCGTCTTCTTCGGGCTTGAAAGGCAACAAACCTTCATTCACACCTGCCAACATGACATGCGGCCACTCCAGCCCTTTGGCCGCATGCAAGGTCGAAAGTGTCACCACGTCTTGTTCATTCTCACGGTCACTCAAGGTGGACAACAAGGCGATGGTTTGGGCCACCTCCAGCAAGGATTTGGCTTCGCTCACCAGACTCACACCCGCGGCATCGTCGACTTCGCCGCCGCAACGCTTGGCCATCCAGTCGACAAAATCCAGCACGTTGGTCCAGCGTGCGGCGGCCAATTTGTCGCTGTCTTCGTTGTCATACAAATGCTTTTCGTACTGGATGTCTTTGAGCCATTGCAGCAACAGGGCCAACGCCGCTTCACTGCCTTGTGTGTGGCGAGCACGGAATTGCAAATCGTTGATCTCGTTGCCAAAAGCCTGCAAGCTGTCGACCGCACGTGGCGGCAACACGCTGATCAGTGAATGACTGAACACCGCTTCAAACAAACTGATTCGGTATTGGTTGGCAAATTCGCCGAGCTTTTGCAAAGTGGTGTGGCCGATGCCGCGCTTGGGCGTGGTGACGCAGCGCAAAAAAGCCGGGTCGTCATCGTTGTTCACCCACAAGCGCAACCAAGCGCACAAATCGCGAATTTCAGCGCGGTCAAAAAAACTCTGTCCACCCGACACCTTGTACGGTATGGCGGCTTTGCGAAACGCTTGCTCAAGCACACGAGATTGGTGGTTGGCGCGGTAGAGCACCGCAAAATGTTTCCAATCACGCCATTGACCCAGACCCACGCCCGTGTCGGTGCCGGCGCGCAAGCTTTGGATGCGCAACACGATGCGCTCGGCTTCGTGTTCTTCGTTGTCGGCGTCTGACACGCGAACCGGTTCGCCAGGGCCCAATTCAGAAAACAAGGTTTTGGGAAACAGTTTGGGGTTGGGGCCGATGACGTTGTTCGCCGCTTGAAGAATGGCGCCGGTTGAGCGGTAGTTTTGCTCGAGCTTGACAAGCTTCAGCGCAGGGAAGTCCACGGGCAGCTTTTGCAAATTGTCCAAGGTGGCGCCGCGCCAACCATAAATGGATTGGTCATCGTCACCCACTGCTGTGAAGCGTGCGCGTTCACCGACCAGCAACTTGAGCATCTCGTATTGCGTGGCGTTGGTGTCTTGGTATTCGTCAACCAACACATGCCCCATTTGCTGCTGCCAGGCTTCGCATACGTCGGCATGCTGTTGCAACAGTTTGAGCGGCAGGCCGATCAGGTCATCGAAGTCCACACTTTGGTATGCCGAGAGTCTTTCTTCATAACGCGCCATGATGCGCGCCGTGATGCGCTCGTTGTCGCTCTGGGCTTGGGCCTCGGCCATGGCGGCGTTCAGGCCTTGGTTTTTCCACAAACTGATGGTCCATTGCCATTTGCGCGCGGTGGCCAAGTCCGAGCTGCCGCCTGCATCTTTCAAGATAGAAGTGACGTCATCGGTGTCGAGGATGCTGAAATTTTTCTTCAGACCCAGCACCTCACCGTTTTGACGCAGCATGCGCACGCCCAAGGCGTGAAACGTACAGATCAACACCTTTTGTGCAGATTTGCCGACCAGTTGCTTGGCGCGTTCGCGCATTTCAGCAGCGGCCTTGTTGGTGAACGTGATGGCCGCGATCCGCTCGGGCGCCAGACCGAGTTGGATCAAATGCGCAATTTTGTGGGTGATCACCCGTGTTTTGCCTGAGCCCGCCCCGGCCAGCACCAGACAAGGGCCTTGGACATGGTGTACCGCTTCGAGTTGAGGGAGGTTCAGGGGCGCAGACATGCAGGCGACAAGTGAGAGACAGAAACAGGCAAAGCCAGTGATCATAGCGATGACAATCTCGGGCATGCTCCATATCTTGTCGGTCACGTTTCCGTTTTTTGCATTGGTCTTGGCCGGTTATGTCGCGGCGCGTCGAGGTTGGATGCCGTTGGCAGCCATCCCAGGCTTGAACGCGTTCGTGCTGTATTTCGCGCTGCCGTGCATGTTGTTTCGATTTGGTTCGAGCACACCGATGACGCAATTGTTTGACCCTGCGGTGGCACTCTTGTACAGCGTGTGTGCGTTGGGCATGTTGGCGTTGGGCATTGCCCTGCTGCGCAGGCGCCAATTGAGTTGGAACGATTCGGCGTTTGGCACCATGGCGGTGGCATTTCCCAACACGGGTTACATGGGCTTGCCGTTGTTGCTCAATTTGCTCGGCCCATCGGCGGTGGGCACGGCCATCGTCACGATATTGGTCGATGTGTTCTTCACCAGTTCGGTGTGCATCGCCATGTCACGCATGGACCATGCGCAAGACCATGGCGTTCGAAGTGCTGGATGGCAAGCACTCAAGAGCGTGGTCAGCATCCCTTTGACATGGGCGATTGGTTTGGGCGCCTTGTTTTCTGCGAATGCCTGGGCATTGCCATCGATGCTGTCGCAAACGGTCGACTTGATGGCCGCAGCGGCGCCCCCCGTCGCCTTGTTCACCATCGGTGCTGTGTTGGTGCGCCCCGCTCAAACAGCTTCGGCGACCGGTTGGCAATGGCGTCAAGGTGGGCTCGAACTGATGATGACGCTGACCAAATTGCTGGTGCATCCCGTGTTAGCGGGTGTGGTGGGGTGGTTGTTGCAGCAAGCAGGCTTGCCTTTGTCTGAGGGCGCGTTGATGGCGGTGGTGTTGGTGGCTGCCTTGCCCAGTGCCAGCAACAGCGCATTGCTGGCTGAACGCTTTGCGGCTGACAGTGGGCGCATCACCCGGGTGATATTGCTGACCACCGTGTTGGCTTTTCCCAGTTTTTCCGCTTGGGTGGCTTTTTTCAAACCCTGAATTCAAATCACCAACGGGTCGACATCGATCGCCCAACGGTTGACCGATTTGTGGCGATCCCGCAGGGCATGCAAGTCTTCTTGCCAATGGTTTAAAAACGATTGCAATGCGCGGCGCGATGTGGATTCAATCAGCATTTGGGCACGTTCCACATTCGCCACACGTTGCAAGCCCATGGGCACCGCTGGGTACACCGTGACGGCTTGCCCTTGCGAAGCCAGCCCATGCTGGCCGGTGTCTCTGGCGGCATTCAAAAAGGCTTGCGCCGCTTCTTGTGTGCGCGCCTCGGCACGCAGCAAGGCTTGAAAACTGAACGGCGGCAGGCCAGCTTGTCTGCGCTCAGTCAATTGTTGTTCGGCAAACCCCGCCACATCGTGTTGTTTAAGACATTCAAACAAAGGGTGTGCCGGATGAAAAGTTTGCACCCACATTTCGCAACCGTGGCTTGTCGACAACTGGGCGTCTCTGCCTGCGCGACCGGCGGCTTGCGACAGCAGTGCAAACAAACGCTCCGGTGCGCGGAAATCGGCGCTGAACAACGCCCCGTCCGGGTTCAGCGCGGCCACCAGCGTGACCCGTCTGAAGTCGTGGCCCTTGGCAACCATTTGGGTGCCGACCAGCACATCGACATCGCCATCGTGCACTTGCGCCAGTTGACGCACCAGTTCGCCTTTGGCGCGGGTTGAATCGGCATCGATGCGCGCAATCCGCACAGGCGAGCCATCGGCGCGTCGCGTGTCTTGAAGCAACTCGGCCAAATGTTCTTCGATTTTTTCAGTGCCATGCCCCAATGCGCCAATGTCTTGGTTGCCACAAGCGGGGCAAGCGCGTGGCACAGGCTGCGTCAAACTGCAATGGTGGCAGCGCAAACTGCGGTCAGATTTATGGAACACGCGGAACGCGCTGCAATGCGGGCATTCGCTTTTCCAGCCGCATGACGTGCAATGCAACACCGGCGCATAGCCACGGCGGTTGAGCAATACCAGCACTTGTTCACCTCGGCCCAAGCGTTCACGCATGGCCGCCAGCAACGGCGCAGACACCAAGGTACGACGCGGTTGTTTGCCCATGTCAACCCGACGCAGTTGCGGCAGGCTGCCTTGGCCGATGCGGCTGGGCATGGACAGGCGCACATAGCGCGGCGCGTCATTCGCATCGGTCGGTGAACGGCTGTGGTGCCAACTCTCCAGCGACGGCGTGGCCGACCCCAACAAAACTTGCGCTGATTGCAACCGTCCGCGGTACACCGCCAAATCGCGCGCAGAGTAACGTGCACCTTCTTGTTGTTTGTAGCTCGGGTCATGTTCTTCATCCACCACGATCAGTTTCAGGTGCGGCACCGAGGCCAGCACGGCCAAGCGCGTCCCCAGCACCAATCGCGCTTGTCCGGTGTGGGCAGACAACCAACTGTTGAGCCGTTGCGCGGGTGTCATGCCACTGTGCATCGAAACGATGGCGTGTTCGCCGAGCGCGGCAAACCGTTTGCGCACCCGTTCTTCCAGTTGCGGGGTGAGGTTGATTTCAGGCACCAACATCATCACTTGCGCTTGTGGGTCTTGCGCCATCACCTCGGCGGCGCGGCGCAAATACACCTCGGTTTTGCCGCTGCCCGTGTTGCCGTGCAACAAGAAGGTGCCTGTCCCACGCGAGAGTTGTTGCAACACCTGTGCTTGTTCGGCTGTCAACGCAGGCGCTGCCAGCGCGACGGTGCGTGGCGCGTCAACCGTGTTGCTGGCCTTGTCGCGTTTGGCCAATTTGCGTTGCAGTTGTTGCCGGCTCACATCGCGCAACGACGGCGGCAAACTGCCCAGGGCAAATTCGCCCGCTGAGCGCTGGTAATAAGAAGCGGCAAATGCCATCAGCTCGAGCCAATGTGCATCGAGTGGCGCGATCTCGCTCAAGGCCTCGCGCACGGGCTTGATCTGCATGGCGCCAGCAGCTGGCGCGGCTTCTCCCGGCCAGACCAAGCCCAAGGTTTCTCGCGAACCCAATGGCACCCGAACCAAGGTCCCGGGCGGTAACTGCACTTCACTTTGGTAGGTGAGCGGGCCGCTCAGGCGGCTGTGTGCTGGCGTGGCAACCAGCACTTGCAAAAATGTGGCCATGTCAATACCCCAGTTGCGCGAGGATATTCAGAGAAAACTTCATATACCGGCCTAAGTGGTTGATTGACAAAGGATTTGAAAACGATCCAGAATTTCTGTGGATAACTTTGTTGACAGCTTGTCTGAGGGGTTCAGAAAGCCCGATAAATCAAGGCTTTGAACACAATGCCCGAAAATTTGGCAACCGCGTGATCTGTTCAAAATCAACGGCTTACAAAAAAACCAAGCCGCTGAATAATTTTTTGGGGGTGTAAGCCCTTGGTATAGGAAGGAATTAAATTTTGTGCATAAGTTCACTTTTGAGCAGCAAAAGTTGACTTGACAAGGTCAATGTTTGGCTTGGCGCATGGCCTTGGAATGGCTGTGAACCGCTTCAACCAGTGCGCTGACATGCTCAGGCGGGGTGAATTGGCTGATGCCGTGGCCCAGATTGAAGACATGGGTGGGGCCACTGGTGTGGGTATCGGTGTGCGGCGGGCCAAAAGCATCCAGCACTCGGCGCACTTCGGTGGCAATCGCATCAGGCGGGGCGAACAGAATGTTGGGATCGATGTTGCCTTGCAGCGCTTTGCCGGGACCACCTGCCTTGCCGCCCACCAGCTGACGCGCTGTGCCCAGGTTCATCGTCCAGTCCAGGCCCAGCACCTCGCAATCCAAGTCTTTCATCTCGGGCAACCATAAACCACCGCCTTTGGTGAACACAATGCGTGGGATGGTTTGTCCGTCATGGCTGCGTTTGAGTTGGGCCAGCACGCGCTTGGTGTATGCCAAGCTGAAACTTTGGAATGCGCCATCGGCCAGCACACCGCCCCAGCTGTCAAACACCATCACGGCTTGTGCGCCGGCGTCGATTTGCGTGTTCAGGTAAAGCGCCACCGCGTCAGCGTTGATGGCCAGTATGCGGTGCATCAGGTCCGGGCGGCTGTACATGAGCGATTTGACCAGCCGGTAATCATCCGACCCGCCACCCTCGACCATGTAGCAAGCCAATGTCCAAGGACTGCCTGAAAAGCCAATCAGCGGCACACGGCCGTTCAACGCTTTGCGAATCGAGGTGACCGCGTCAAACACATATTGCAGTTTGTGCATGTCGGGGACGGCCAATGCTGCCACCGCGGCTTCATCGCGCACCACTTTTTCGAATTTGGGGCCTTCACCTTGGGCAAAACTCAAACCCAAACCCATGGCATCGGGCACGGTCAGGATGTCAGAAAACAAAATGGCTGCGTCCAAGGGATAGCGGTCCAGCGGTTGCAGGGTCACCTCGGTGGCGTAATCCACATTGGTAGCCAACCCCATGAAACTGCCCGCTTTGGCGCGCGTGGCGCAGTATTCCGGCAAGTACCGACCGGCTTGTCGCATCAGCCAGACGGGGGTGTGATCGGTGGCCTGACGCAAGCAGGCTTTGAGGAAGCTGTCGTTGAGAAGTGGGGTAGTCATTCAGATATTGTGACAGGGTAAATTGACACTCTGCTCGGGTCTTGTCCTTACTCGCCATTGAATTCACAGGTAATTGGGGTCATGAAATTGGTATCTGACCCCAATTAACTAATTCAAGCCAGCAAGCGCCTTCAAAACCAAGTCTGGCGACAACAATTCGGACAGCACCTGGGGCGGTTTCCCCGGCGCTTGCAGCACATACACCGGCACACCGCTGCGCCCCAAAGCATTCAGCGCCTGGCTGATGACCGGGTCTTGCCGTGTCCAGTCCGCTTGCAGCAGCAACACATCTCGGTCGGCAAAGGCTTTCAATACGCGTGGATCCCTCAGCGTGGTTTGCTTGTTCACTTGACATGTGACGCACCAGGCGGCGGTGAAATCGATGAAGACCGCTTGCTGTTTTTGCATCGCTTGCTCGACCCGTTGTGGCGACCAAGCTTGCCAGAGGTCGTCTTTGGACGCGGACGCACCGGGCGTTGGCGTGGCTTGCCAAACCGGTTGCGACAGCCACACCAGACCACACAGGCTGGCAATGAAGAATGCACGCACCCATTGACCCGCAGGTTTGGCCAAACCGAGCGACCAGACCCATCCACCCACCAAAATCAACCCGGCCAGTAACAGTGCGACCGCCTCCGCGCTGGTTTGCTGGGAGAACACCCAAAGCAACCAGACCACGGTCAACAGCATGGGGAAAGCCAAGGTTTGACGCAGCACTTGCATCCATGCGCCAGGTTTGGGCAGCCATGCGGCAGTGGCGGGTAACCATGCACTCAGGGTGAACGGCAGCGCCAAGCCCAAACCCAAGCTCAGGAAAATCAACAAGCCTTGCCAGGCAGGCAAGGTGAAAGCCACCCCCACCGATGCGCCCATGAAAGGCGCGGTGCAGGGCGCGGCCACGATCACTGCCAACACACCAGACAAAAACGCATCCACCACCGGGTGTTTGGCCATGTGGGCGGCCAAGCCACCGGCCCAATTCCCTTGCCATTCCAGCAAGCCCCACAAATTCAACGCAATCAGGGTGAACAACAACGCCAAGCTGGCCACCAACCAAGGCGATTGCAACTGAAAGCCCCAACCCAATTGCGCACCGGCAGCCCGAAAACCCATGACCAGCAAAGCCAGCGCCAACATGCTGACCAACACGCCCAGCGCATAAGCCGTGCCGATGCCTTTGCGCTGCAATGGGGTCAATGAGGATTTGGTCAGCGACAGCACTTTGATGGCCAATACAGGCAACACACATGGCATCAGGTTGAGCAACAAACCGCCAAGGAAAGCACCGAGCAATGCGCTCAACAGTCCCAGCCATGCGGCGGAAGCGGTGCTGTTGACCACGGCGGGCGAGGAAGTCAGTGGTGTCGATGCGCCAACAGGCGGCCAGTCACCTTGGATGTTCAATGTCACGCGCCAAGAACGCGCCGGTGTCACAGCGTCATCGACCAGCAGAACGCCCAATTCGCGCGGCTCGGTGCTGCGCATGTTGTGTAAAAGGGCGGGCATGCGCCAGACACCGTTTTGCCAATCGCCGCCGCCGTTGAGCCCCAACCCACTGGCCAAAACGTCTGGGTTTTCGGCAAACGCTTTCAATGGTTTGCCATGCGTGTCAGCGGGCAACCCTTGGATTTGCAACTGCAGTTGTTGTCGGTCAAACGACGCGTCTTGACGAGCTGGGGTCAAGCCAACCGGTTGAGCAGCCAACAACGTGTCAAAGGCATTGGCATGTTCTGCCCAACTGGAAGCGACGGGCAGTTTCAACACAAACTGACCCGATTGCGGAATGCATTCTTGTTTGCATACCAACCAGTCGGCTTGCAAACGCACTTCCACCTCGGTTGGTGCAAATCTGCCGCTCACCGTCACGGGCACCGCCAGCAAGACGCGTCCCTCAAACCCGTGGTTCACCATGTTGCCGACTGGAATCATTTGGGGTGTGGGCCACAAAGTTTCGCCAGCAGCCATGCCCTTGGGGAGTTGCCATTGCATTTGCGTGGGCAAACCGCTGTCACCTGGATTGCGCCAATAGGTGTGCCACCCTGTTTGGTGTTGCAACTGCAAGCCCAGCCACAGTGGTTGACCCGGCTTCACGCCTTGCGGCGCATAGGCTTGTAATTCAGCGCGAATTTGCGGGGTTTGCACCACCGCACTGGGGACCGTTTGTGCCAGCGCGATGGCATGACCCAAAGACAGCCAAATTGCGCAGCCGTGCTTCTTGAAAAACGACGTGAATGAGAACATGCAGGCCATGTTACCCAAGCGCTTAAGATGGCGTGCATGAAGGTTTTACCGCGTCACTGGGCTGATTGCATCAGCACCGATTTCTCCGAACTGGACCCCCGGCACACGGTGGCAGTGTTGCCGTTGGGGGCGACTGAACAGCACGGCCCGCACTTGCCGTTGTCCGTGGACACCGATTTGGTCAATGCCATGTTGGCAGCGGCGTTGCCCCATTTGCAGCCGAGCGACCCGGTGCTGTTGCTGCCCACGCAAACGGTGGGTTTGAGCAGCGAACACATGGCTTATGACGGTACGCTCAGTTTTGCCCCGGCCCATGTGATGTCACAGTGGTGCGATTTGGCTGAAGGGGTCGCTCGCACCGGCATCAAAAAATTGTTGCTGTTCAATGCACATGGCGGCAACGCCAGCATGATGGACGTGGTGGCGCGCGAGCTGCGTGGACACGCTGGGTTGACGGTGTTTTCTTGCCATTGGTACCAATTGCCATTGGGCGCAGCGTGGGAGGTGTTCGGGCCGCATGAACATCGGTTTGGTGTGCATGGCGGCGACATCGAAACATCGTTGATGCTGGCGATAGCCCCGCACAAAGTGCGCATGGAGGAGGCGCAACATTTCCCGTCTGCATCGCAGGACCGTGCCGCCCGGTTTGCCTTGCTGGGCGATGGCAAAAGTGCCAAGTTGGGCTGGCACATGCAGGACTACAACCCGCATGGCGCGGCGGGCAATGCAGCGGCGGCGACGGCAGACAAGGGACATGCGTTGCTCGCCTCGGTCGGTGAACAATTGGCGGCCTTGCTCAAAGAACTGATGCAATTTGAACCGCTGATTTGAAGCTTCAGGTGAATGTCACCCAGTCGCGGTAAGCCTCGGCATCCAAATGGTTGAGGGTGTTGAAACTCACGAGCGTGGTGCGTTTGGGGTTGTAAACACACTCGCTCACCGCCGTGTTGCGAATGCGCATGTTCATTTCGATCATGCTTTCAGGCGGTGTGCCGAGCAAGCTGCCCACCGCCGTGGAAATCGGGCCGCCGCTGGAAACCACCAACACATTGCCTGTGTGATGGCTGCGCACATGTGCCAGTGCATCGCTGATGCCTTGGACAAACTCAGTGAACGCAGGCATGCCTTTGGGCTGGGTCTGCCCGTGCATCCAAGCTTGCAAACCTTTGCGCAGCAACCCGAAATGGTGCTTGTACAGCTCGGGGGTGGTTGGTTTTGCCAACGGCGCCGGGTGAATGCAGTGAATCACCGCTTCGCTGTCGTACTCGTTCAAGCCCGGCCATGCCAAGGGCTGTAATTGTGTGTCTTGCAAGCCTTGTTGAATGCCTGCCCAAGTCTGTTGATGACGCTTCAGGCTGCCGGTGATGACCGCTTCAAACCTCATGCCGCGTTCGCGCCAGTACTCACCTAAGCGCACGCTTTGTTGGTGACCTAAGGCAGACAACTGGTCGTAATCATCGGCGCCAAACGAGGCCTGGCCGTGGCGCACCAAGTAAAGATTTCCCATGGGTCCATTGTGGCGAATAAATCCGAGGGCTCAAACCGCCCTTTGGCCAAGCGACTCCCATCGCTCCAACGCAGCCAGCAATTCGTCATCGATTTGCAAGATGCGTGCGGCTTTGGCGCTGGCGCCACTGGGGTCGCTGACATACAAACTGCCGTCCGCCAGCAGTTGGTTCAAGTCGGACTGTTCTGTTTCAAGTTGCTCGATCAAGCCGGGCAGTGCATCGTATTCACGCTGTTCTTTGAAGCTGAGTTTTTTGGCCGCGGAGGGTTTAGGCGCGGCTTCGGGGAAGCGCGGTTTTTCAGGCGCGGTCGTCGCGGGTGATGCGCTTTTGGCCTCTTCAGCCCAGGCTTTGGCGCGGTTCGATTGCAACAACCAATCTTGCACGCCGCCTTCGTATTCCCGCCAAGCGGCGTTGCCTTCATAGGCGATGGTGCTGGTCACCACGTTGTCCAAAAATGAGCGGTCGTGGCTGACCAAAAACACCGTGCCATCGTAGTTTTGCAGCAATTCTTCGAGCAATTCCAGTGTGTCAATGTCTAAATCGTTGGTGGGTTCATCCAACACCAACACGTTGGCCGGGCGTGCAAACAACCGCGCAAGCAACAAGCGGTTGCGCTCGCCGCCTGACAAACTGCGCACAGGTGAATTGGCGCGGGCAGGCGAGAACAAAAAATCGCCAAGGTAGCTCTTCACATGCTGGCGCTGGCTGCCGATTTCGATCCATTCGCTGCCGGGGCTGATGAAGTCCTCCAAGGTGGCGTTGAGGTCGAGCGCGTTGCGCATTTGGTCAAAATATGCCACTTGCAAATTCGCCCCTTGGCGAACCTTGCCTGCGGTGGCTTGCAGTTCACCCAAGATCAATTTCAGCAACGTGGTCTTGCCTGCGCCGTTGGGGCCGATCAAACCCACTTTGTCGCCCCGAAGCAGCGTTGCGCTGAAGCCTTTGACCACAGTTTTGTGGTCATAAGCGAATGACACATCGGTCAGCTCCGCCACGATTTTTCCGCTCGGCAAACCCGCATCCACGCTGGCTTTGACCTGGCCCATGGTGTTGCGTCTGGCTTGTCTGGCAGAGCGCAATTTTTCCAACCTGGCAATGCGCGCCACAGAGCGTGTTCGGCGCGCTTCAACGCCACGGCGCACCCACACCTCCTCTTGTGCCAACAGTTTGTCAGCTTTGGCTTGGGTCACAGCTTCAGCGGCGAGTTCGGCTTCTTTGGTGAGCAGGTATTGCGCAAAATTGCCTTGGTAAGAATACAAATGGCCGCGATCGAGTTCGACGATGCGGGTGGACACGCGATCTAAAAAGGTACGGTCGTGTGTGATGACCACCATGCTGCCTTTGAACTCCACCAACAAATCCTCAAGCCACTGAATGCTGTCGAGGTCCAAATGGTTGGTCGGTTCATCCAACAACAACACGTCAGGCAGGGTCACCAAAGCTTGCCCTAAGGCGACCCGCTTTCTCAACCCCCCTGACAAGCTGGAAATGAGCGCCTGCCCATCGAGGTGAAGCCGGTGCATGGTCTCCGTCACGCGTTGCTCCCAGTTCCAGCCATCTTGCAATTCAATGGTGTTTTGCAGGGTGTCAAGGTCGCCATCGCCACTGACGTATTGCTCTATCGTTTCTTTCAGATCGGCCAGCCCCTCGCTCACCGCCTCGAAAACCGTCATCGTGGCTTGCAACAGGGGCTCTTGAGCGACGTAGGCTATCTTCAAATTTTGTTGAAACTGAACCACGCCGTCATCGAGTTGCTCTTTGCCGGCCAAGACCTTTAACAACGAGGATTTGCCAGTGCCATTGCGCCCAATCAAGCCAATGCGCTCGGTGGATTCGATGGAGAGGGAGGTGTGATCGAGAAGGGGGACGTCGCCGAACGCCAGTTGGGCGTTTTGTAGTGTGATGAATGCCATCGCGGCATTATCAGACCCGAACTGAATGAACCCAGCTGAAAAAAATTTTCCAGAAAAACCCCAGTGTTTTCAATGCCTTAGAAGCGGCTTGGCAGCACGGTTGAAAATAATTTAGGGAAAGTGGTGCCGACCCCGAAAAGTGCGCTATAGTAGCGGGCTCAGCTTTTGAAATGTGCTTGTCACCAAGCCAGCCAAAAGCAGGGAAAACCCCAAGGTTTGACAGGAATTAAAAAAACGTGTCATAATCGCAGGCTCCGCTGATCGCAGTGGTTGCAGATGAGAAATCATCAGGTTCATTAACAAATTACAGCCGATAAGCGTGGGCGTTTTAAGGCAATTGCCAAGGTTCTAGTAACCGAGTCGCAAGACTTAAAACGCTCATGAAGATAGAAGTGAAGTTCACTTCAATTCCGTTTTTAATGAGTGGCTTCGAAAGAAGCAAAAAACTATCAAGATCGAACTATAGAGTTTGATCCTGGCTCAGATTGAACGCTGGCGGAATGCTTTACA
>Ga0192647_102068_pt1 | contig 12705 bp, 8 predicted proteins | sample LauGreFa1BDMLBSN_2_FD_133046 | JGI IMG/M metagenome (GOLD analysis project Ga0192647, IMG submission 133046) | Freshwater lake microbial communities from Lake Michigan, USA - Fa13.BD.MLB.SN - reassembly | ecosystem: Environmental > Aquatic > Freshwater > Lake | place: Lake Michigan, USA...
CATCAAAAACAATTGAGCCCGAGGAAACTGGGCGCAGCCCAGAGATGGTTTTTAAGGTTGTAGTTTTTCCAGCGCCGTTAGCGCCAATCAGAGTAACAATCTCGCCCTCATTGACGACAACCGAAATACCTTTGATAGCTTCGATTTTTCCATAGTGAACTCGGAGATCCTTAATTTCAAGACGCATCTTCAGGAACTCCTAAATAGGCTTCAATCACGCGCTTATCATTTTGAACTTTTGTAGGTAGATCGTCAGCAATCTTTTGTCCGAAATCAATGACAACGACTCGATCTGAAACCCCCATCACGAGTGACATATCGTGCTCGATGAGCAGCACCGTGTATCCAGCATCGCGAATTTTGCGAATTGTTTTAGCGAGTTCTACTTTTTCAGCGGGGTTAAAGCCCGCTGCAGGTTCATCGAGAAGAAGAAGCTTCGGTTCTGTGCCGAGCGCGCGAGCTATCTCGAGTCTGCGTTGAACGCCATATGGAAGATTTTTGGCGAGACGATCGGCGTATTCACCAATTCCAATGAAATCTAATAGCTCTTGCGCGCGAGCCTTGTCTCGCTTCTCCTCACGGCGCGAGATTGGGAGGCCAAACAATCCACTTACCAGGCCTGATTTTTTATGGGTATCAGTTGCGGTAATGACATTTTCAAGCGCGGTCATATCACCCCAGAGACGAATGTTCTGGAAAGTTCGTGCGATTCCGCCACGAGTTATTTTGTAGCGTCTCGTTCCTTTGAGAGATTTTCCTTCAAAGGAAATATCTCCTTTGGTCACTTGATAAACGCCGGTGATGACATTGAAAACTGTAGTTTTACCGGCTCCATTAGGGCCGATGAGACCAAGAATTTCCTGCTTCTTAATCTCAAAAGAAACGTCGTTTAGTGCAACGACGCCACCAAATTGCATGGTGACATTCTGCAATTTCAAAATAGGTTCACTCATGATTGCCCCTTCTCTGGAAGAGCCTTCTCACGCTTCTTGCGTGGAAGGAGTCCATCCGGACGGAGGTTCATCATCAAAACTAGAACCGCACCAAATACCAACAAGCGCGCATCCGAGATAAAGCGGATACGGTCAGGAAGATATCCAAGGATTATGGCGCCAAGTACAACGCCCCAGATATTGCCCATTCCACCAAATACAACGCAGGCCAAAATGAGAATTGAAACCTGAAGGGTGAAGTTATCTGGAGAGATAAAGAGAGTTTTCGATGCATAAAGCACGCCAGCTGCGCCACCAACTGATGCGCCAAGTACGAATGCCCAAATCTTGTAGCGGAAAGTCGGTACGCCCATCAATTCAGCCGCATCTTCATCTTGGCGGATAGATTCCCATGCGCGACCGGCGCGACGCACAGAGAGTCGACGAATCATCCAGATAGTTAGCAAAATAATGATGAGGAATGTCCAGAAATAAAGTCTGTGATTATCAAAAGTATATTCAAGTCCAAAAATTGTTGGAGGAGTTGGAATTCCTACAATTCCATTTGCTCCGCCAATGGAGTTGAGGTTGAGTGCTGTGATGCGAACAATTTCGCCAAAACCTAAAGTAATAATCGCAAGATAATCACCACGAAGACGAAGTGCTGGAACGCCAAGAATCAAACCGGCAAACATCGCCATCGCAATACCGATAGGCAAAATCTCCCATGAGTTAAGGCCTGTTTTTGTTCCCAGAATTCCCATTGTGTAAGCGCCAATTGCAAAAAATGCGACATAGCCAAGATCGAGTAGACCGCTCTTTCCAATTACTATGTTAAGACCGAGCGCCATAATGACGAAGATTGCGACAGGGAACACAAGAACAGATCCATAGTCTGCAATTGGAGTGTTAAGGAAAGTTCCGCCTAGGAAAGGGAGAGATGCAGCCGCTGCGATTGCGCCGAGCGCAATGAGAACTCGAACTGGACGTCCAGAGCGCTCCCAAATTCCTGCGCCCCAATCTCGAAGATTAAACATCATGCCCTCGTCTGCGTAATTGCTTCACCGAATACGCCATTCGGACGGAAGTAAAGAACGACGACCAAAACTATAAATACAGTAACGGCCTTCCATTGAGTACCAAGGAAGAATGATGCGTAGGTTTCAAGGAGGCCTAGAGCTATACCGCCGTAGAAGGCGCCCTTAATATTTCCGATTCCACCGAGAATTGCTGCAGTAAATGCCGCAATACCTAACTCAAAACCGATGTTAAACGAGGTATTTTCATACTTGAGTACGTAGAAGAATCCTGCTGCACCAGTCATCAAACCGCCCACTAAGAACGTTCCAGAAACAACAAAATTCAGGTTGACGCCCATAAGTTTTGCAGCATCTTCATTCATTGAAACGGCTCGAATCGCCTTGCCAAGACGAGTTCGTTGAACAAATTGGCTAAGAGAAATAAAGAGCATTAGTCCAGCCACGACGATAATCACATTGTCTATACGTAATTCCGCTCCAAAGAAGTTCCCTAGAGACTTCTTCTCCATTACGCGTGGGCTTCCCACATATCGCGAGTCAGTGAGAATACGCATGAACTCAGCTAGAACGATTGACATTCCAATAGCCGAAATGAGTGGTGCTAATTTGTTCGAGCCTCGATTTCGAAGGCGACGATATGCAACGAGCTCTAAAAGTATCGAAAGGATCCCAGACATCAACATGGAACCGAGTAAGCAGAAAATCAAAATGTAGACGAGTCTAAAACCCGTCGCAGCTTCAGACTGCTGCGTAAATCCGAAAATGTCTCGAATCACAATAATTGTGGCAAATGTGCCATACATAAAGATTTCGGAGTTCGCAAAATTGATCATGCGAAGTACTCCATAAACCATGGTGTATCCAAGTGCAATGAGTACATAAATAAAGCCGAGGCTCAATCCACCCACTGTGAGCGAAGCAAACTGATCCTGAAAATTACTGAGCACTTGTCTACTTTCTCTAAAAATTGAAAGCTTCCAAAATTTCTTGAAACAAGGCGCCTAGCTTGTGACTAGGCGCCTGCTTTTCAAACTATTTCTCTTTTGCGAATAAGTTCGCTAATTGAGAATTATTACTTAACTGCTCCTGTGTACTTGATTGCTCCACCCTTGATTTCGAAGCCATTCATGACTCCGCCAGCGGTATCGCCGTACTTATCAAAGGAGAGTGAGCTACCAGTAATTGACTTGCCCTTGTACGCCTTGACGCACTTGAGCATTGCATCACGAGTAGATACACCCTTGGAGATGCAGCTAAGGAAGATATTTGCAGCATCAATTGACTCAGCAGCATAGGTACCTGAAGAGACGCCCATCTTTGCCTTGAAATCTGCTTCAAGCTTTGCAGAAATCTCGGAAAGAGGAACGGTTCCACCAGTGAGGCGGACACCTTCAAGGATTGAAGCGCTTGCCAAAGTCAAGATACCTGGGCTGAGAACTCCGTCTCCACCAGCAAGAACTCCTGTGTAGCCGGAGTCACGTAGCTGACGATAAAGAGTTGCAGCTTGCGCGTAGTAACCAGTGAAGATTACAACGTTTGCATTGGCTGACTTGACCTTAGAAATTGTTGCAGACCAGTCAGTTGTCTTATCTGGAACTGAATCTTGTCCAGCAAGAACTGCGCCACCAAGCTTCATGTAATCAACAAGACCAACACCATATGGTGATTGATCGTCGATTACGAATACCTTAGGTGAAGAAACACCCTTGGTTGCGAGCTTGTATAGAGCTGGGCCCTGTACGCGGTCAGTCACTGGAATTCTGTGGAACACAGGGAATCCGATAAGACCTTGTGCTGGATCAGTGATTGATACGCGAGTAGCAGATGGAGAAATCAATGGAAGATTTGTCTGCTTGTAGAATGGAAGAGAAGCAATTGTTGCGCCTGAATATGCAGGGCCAACAATGCCGAGAATCTTCTTATTTGATGCAGCGCCTGGAGCAACTTTTGCTGCTTCAGTTCCGCTACCTTGATCGTCAATTGAAACGATCTTTACAACATACTTGCCTTTGTTCTTAGCATTGAAGAGTTTTACAGCGTACTTAACGCCGTTGAGTTCATCGATACCGACCTGAGCTTCTTCACCGGTTAGTGGGCCCTGGTAAGCAATCGTGACAGTCTTCGCTGCTGCATTCGATGCTGGAGCAATCGCTACAGCAGAACCTGCTGCGAGTGCGATTACGGCAGCAACAGAAATTAAGCGTTGCTTCTTCATTTATTGCCTTTCATTCATGATCATGCCCCCTGGGACAGGGAGGGGTGAAGGCTAGCGCCAGGCTCGCATTCCGCACAAGGAAATATCTTGCATGCGAAGATAACTTTCCCGTTATTTGAGACGGATAGTCTCTCGATAAGTTACTTATTTATTAAGGGTGGCTGAGGGGTTTATGACCGCTTCGGCGACTTCTTTCATAGTGATGCGGCGGTCCATGGCCGCCCTCTGAATCCAGGAAAAGGCTTCTGGCTCGGAAAGGTTGAGGGCTTTCATGAGTATTCCTTTTGCTCGATCAATAATTTTCCGGGTTTCGAGTCGATCGTGAAGATCAGCAACTTCGGTTTCCAGAGATTTCATCTGGCGATGTCGGCTTACTGAAATCTCAATTGCAGGTACTAAGTCGTTGATGGTAAACGGTTTAACTACATAGGCCATCGCGCCGGCATCGCGGGCACGTTCCACTAAATCTTTCTGACTGAATGCGGTAAGCATGAGAACGGGTGAAATCGAAATAATTTTTTCGGCTGCAGAAATTCCGTCAAGCACCGGCATCTTTACATCCAAAATAGCAAGGTCCGGTTTAACTTCCGCAGCGAGCTTCACAGCTTCTTCGCCATTGCTTGCTTCGGCAACAACTTCGTAGCCCGCCTCGCCCAACATTTCAACAAGATCCATACGAATGAGAGTCTCATCTTCGGCAACAAGAATTCGATAATTTGTGGTGGGGCTCTCCGTTGTCATGTGCCTCGAGTCGGATTTGAACCGACACTATGCAGTGTTTGAGACTGCCCTCTCTACCGTTGGAGTACCGAGGCTAAGTTGCTAAACGTAATTCTAGCGATAGGCGGGAGCAACGCCACCTACGGCATCTCCCACTTTATGTACACGCATCGCATTGGTAGAACCCGGGATTCCTGGTGGAGAACCCGCAACAATCATGATGAACTCACCTTTAGCTACACGCTTAGATTCAATTAGGATGGCATCTACTTGTTTAACCATCTCATCGGTTGTGGTAACGAGCGGAGTAAGTAGAGGTTCCACTCCCCACGTAAGCGACATTTGATTAAAAGTCGCAGCATCAGGTGTAAGGGCAAGAATTGGGATTGGAGAACGAAGTCGTGACATGCGTCGAGCTGAATCACCCGACTTTGTAAACGCTGCTAACACCTTTGCTCCAACCGTAAGTCCAACTTCTGTGGCCGCTTTCGTGATTGCCCCACCTTTTGTACGTGGATTATGTTGTAAGGCGGGAATTAAGTGGAGCGCTTCTTGTTCTGTCTTTTCAATGATGCGAGCCATGGTTCGAACTGCTTCAATCGCGAAAGAACCCACACTTGTTTCGCCTGAGAGCATCAATGCGTCAGCGCCATCCAGGACAGCATTTGCGCAGTCAGTGGCTTCAGCGCGCGTAGGGCGAGAATTAGTAATCATGGAATCTAACATTTGAGTTGCCACGATGACTGGCTTCGCATTTTCACGTGCCAGCGTTACACAGCGTTTTTGAACCAGCGGAATATCTTCAATCGGCATTTCAACGCCAAGATCTCCACGGGCAACCATGATTCCATCAAAAGCTTGGACAATCTCTTCTAAATTATCAACCGCCTGTGGTTTTTCAATTTTTGCAATGACCGGGAGTCGAATTCCTACTTCATCCATAATTCGATGAACATCGTCAATATCTTTTGCGGAGCGCACAAATGAGAGCGCGATGAAATCTGCTCCCGCCTTGAGTCCCCATCTCAGATCATCAATATCTTTCTCTGACATAGCTGGAACTGAAACTGCAACGCCAGGAAGATTTATGCCTTTGTTATTGGATACTGGTCCAGGTTCAATGCACTTCGTAACGACATCGTTTCCCTTAACTTCAACAACTTCTACCGTAACTTTGCCGTCATCAATCAAAATGCGATCGCCTTTTTTGCAATCACCAGGTAGGCCCTTGTAAGTCGTTCCGACTCGATCTTTTGTTCCGGAAATCTCATCCGTAGTTATGGTGAAAATATCTCCTCGACTAAGTTCGTGCGGCCCGCTTGCAAATCTTCCAAGACGTATCTTGGGACCTTGCAAATCAACCAAAATTGCGACTGGCTTTCCTGCATCAGCGGCCGCTTTTCTTACCAGGTCAAGACGATTTTGATGTTCTTCATATCCGCCATGCGAGAGATTGAGTCGAGCGACATTCATGCCTGCATCGATTAACTCTGCAGCTTTTTCTGGGCTTTCTACAGCCGGACCCATCGTGCAAACAATTTTGGCGCGGCGCATTGGCTTACTTTATTCCATCTCTCATTATTTAATGAAATTACGCATTACAAATCAGACGGTCAATGGTCGCGCACTTGGTTCGATGGGCGCAGGAAGTTGTGTGTCACCCATCAGATGGCGATCGACCGCGGATGCTGCGCTACGACCTTCTGCAATTGCCCAGACTATGAGTGATTGTCCACGTCCAGCATCTCCGCAGACGAAGACCCCATCAATATTGGTGTGGTAGTTCTGATCGCGCGCTATGTTTCCACGATTATCGAAAGTAAGCTCAAGATCTGAAACAAGTTGGTTTTTCTCGACGCCAGTAAAACCCATTGCCAAAAAGACTAGATCTGCAGGAATCTCGCGTTCAGTTCCGGGAACTTTTTCAAACTTACCATCTATGAACTTTGTTTCAACAATCTTGAGAGCAGTAAGTTGTCCTGCAGAATCTCCAATAAAGGCTTCTGTTGAAATTGAATAGAGTCTCTCTCCAGACTCTTCGTGCGCGCTGCTTACTCGATAAACCATTGGATAGGTTGGCCAAGGTTGAGTTGTTGGGCGCTCTTCAGTTGGACGAGGCATGATTTCAATTTGCGTAATGCTTGCCGCACCTTGGCGAATTGCTGTTCCTAAACAGTCAGCTCCCGTATCGCCGCCACCCAAAATAATTACATGTTTGCCATGAGCGTTAATAGGTGGTTCTTGCTCTAATTCATTGAGCGCCTGCTGATTACCCCACGGCAAGTACTCCATAGCTTGGTGAATTCCGAGAAAGTTTCGACCTGGAATATCAAGATCACGCCACTGAGTTGCACCTACAGCCAGAACTACTGCATCGTATTTAGCGCGTAATTGCGCCGCTGTGATGTCAACGCCAACATTTACACCGGGTCGGAATCGAGTTCCTTCACGTTGCATCTGATTAAGACGTCGATCTAAAACTGACTTCTCCATTTTGAATTCTGGAATTCCATAGCGAAGCAGTCCGCCGATTTTCGGTGCACGTTCATAAACCACGACGGTATGTCCAGCGCGAGTGAGTTGCTGTGCAGCTGCAAGACCTGCTGGCCCGGAACCAATAACCGCGACCGTTTTTCCGGTCATGCGATCCGGCTGCATCGGTTTTACATTTCCAGATTGGAAGGCTTCTTCGATTGTTCGTAACTCAACTTGCTTAATAGTTACTGGATCTTGATTAATGCCAAGCACGCATGCTGTTTCACATGGCGCAGGACATAGGCGACCGGTGAACTCTGGAAAATTATTAGTGGCATGAAGTCGATCGATTGCATCAACTTTCTCGTTACGCCAAATTAGATCATTCCATTCCGGAATGAGGTTTCCTAATGGACAACCCTGGTGACAGAAAGGAATTCCACAATCCATGCATCGACCAGCTTGTTTTTGAAGCGCACCAAATTCCTGTTCTTCATAAACTTCTTTCCAGTCCCGAATGCGCACATCAACTGGGCGACGTTTCGGAGTTTCTCGTCCAGTATTGAGAAATCCACGGGGATCAGCCATTGAGCACCTCCATGATTGCTTGCTCTGGAGATTTACCTTCTCGCTCTGCTCTATCAATCACATTGAGAACTTTTGCATAGTCGCGAGGCATCACCATTGAGAATCGCTTCATCTCTGTTGCCCAATTCTCAAGTAGCTTCTGCGCAACTTCTGATCCTGTTTCTGCATGGAACTTCGAAACAATGGATTGCAATCTCTCACTCTGATCGCGGGGAACGCTTAAAACGTCAACCATCTCTGTGTTAACTAAGTCGGGGTTGAGATCAAGAACAAATGCTCGGCCGCCAGACATTCCCGCTGCAAGATTGCGTCCCGTCGTGCCAAGAATGACAACTGTTCCGCCAGTCATGTATTCGCAGGCATGATCGCCAACACCTTCAACCACTGCAATTGCACCAGAATTTCTCACGCAGAATCGCTCTCCGACAACGCCCCGAACAAAAATTTCTCCAAGAGTTGCGCCGTATCCGATGACATTTCCCGCAATGACATTCTTTTCAGAGGCAAAAGTCGCACGTTCATCTGGTCGAACAATTAACCGCCCACCTGAAAGACCTTTGCCCAAATAATCGTTGGTATCTCCATATAGTCGCAGCGTTAGACCGCGAGGAATAAAAGCGCCAAGAGATTGGCCGGCTGAGCCATGGAAAGTAATGTCGATTGTGTCGTCCGGAAGTCCCGTACCACCGAATCGTCGTGTGATTTCAGATCCCAGCATGGTTCCGACTGTGCGGTTTCCATTTCTAATTGGAAATTGGATTCGAACTTCTTCGCTCTTCTGAAGCGCTGCAGCAGAAAGTTCAATGAGTTTGTTATCAAGGGCTGCTTCGAGTCCATGTTCCTGCTTGGTTGTGTTGCGACGCGGAGCGTCAGCTGAAACATTTGGGAAACTCAGAATCGGCGCCAGATCAAGGCCACTTGCCTTCCAGTGATCGATTGCAGCAGCTGTGTCGAGAAGTTCAACTTGACCTATCGCCTCATCGAGGGTCCTAAAACCAAGTATTGCTAAGAGTTCACGAACTTCTTCGGCAATATATTCGAAGAAAGTTTCAACAAATTCTGGCTTGCCTGTGAAGCGCTTGCGTAATTCAGGATTTTGCGTTGCAACACCAACGGGACATGTATCAAGGTGACAGACACGCATCATGACGCATCCAGAGACAACAAGTGGAGCTGTGGCAAAGCCAAATTCCTCCGCGCCCAAAAGCGCCGCAATAATTACATCACGACCAGTCTTCATTTGGCCGTCAGTTTGAACAACTATTCGATCGCGCAATCCATTGAGTATGAGTGTTTGTTGGGTTTCAGCGAGGCCCAACTCCCATGGCGCACCGGCATGTTTCAGTGAAGTGAGCGGAGAAGCTCCAGTTCCACCATCATGTCCTGAAATTAAGACAACATCTGCGTGTGCCTTGCTTACGCCGGCTGCAACCGTTCCAACGCCCACTTCAGCAACAAGTTTGACGTGAATGCGCGCATCCTTATTTGAATTTTTTAAATCATGAATCAACTGAGCTAAATCTTCAATCGAATAGATGTCATGATGTGGAGGCGGCGAGATAAGTCCTACTCCTGGAGTTGAATGACGAACTTTTGCAATCCATGGATATACCTTGTTGCCAGGTAGTTGCCCACCTTCTCCCGGTTTTGCACCTTGCGCCATCTTGATTTGAATATCATCTGAATTAACGAGGTATTCGCTCGTCACACCAAAACGCCCAGACGCTACTTGCTTGATAGCAGATCGCTTGGAGTCACCGTTCGCTAGCGGAGCGAAGCGCTCAGGATCTTCGCCGCCTTCGCCGGTATTTGATTTAGCACCGATGCGATTCATCGCAATCGCTAATGTCTCGTGGGCTTCTTGCGAAATTGAACCGTAAGACATGGCCCCGGTTGAGAAACGTTTCACGATGGAAGAGACAGGCTCAACTTCATCAAGCGAGATGGATGGTCTAACACCTTCTTTAAATGTAAATAGCCCGCGAAGTGTCATAAGCGCACGTGATTGATCATCAATTCGCGTTGTATAGCGTTTGAAAATGTCGTACCGCTTAGAGCGAGTTGCATGCTGTAAAGCGAATACAGTTTCTGGATCAAAGAGGTGTGGTTCTCCTTCTCTGCGCCATTGATATTCGCCGCCTATCGGCAGTCGCTTTGTGCCAGGAACTTCTCCTCCAGGTGGATATGCAATGTGGTGGCGCGCAATTGTCTCTTCGGCAATCACGTCAAGATCAACACCACCAAGTCGAGATGTTGTGCCAACAAAATATTCATCGATGAGATTTTGAGAGAGACCGATAGCTTCAAAAACTTGTGCGCCGGTATAAGAAGCGATGGTTGAAATACCCATCTTCGACATAACTTTGAGAACACCTTTACCAAGGGACTTAATAAGATTTTTCACCGCTTTTTCTGGTGAAATTCCTGTGATCACTCCTTGGAGCACTAAGTCTTCTGCTGTCTCCATAGCAAGATAAGGATTGACGGCAGCCGCTCCAAAACCAACGAGAAGTGCAACATGGTGTACTTCGCGCACTTCGCCAGTCTCTACAACTAAACCTACTTTGGTACGCGTTTTCTCTGCGATCAAATGATGGTGGACTGCTGAAGTGAGCAAGAGCGAAGGAATAGGCGCGTTTTCAGCATCGCCATCGCGATCCGAGAGAACGATGATGCGAGCTCCATCTGCAATTGCTTGAGAAACCTCCGAACGAATCTCTTCAATCCTCTGTCGTAACCCCTCTCCCCCTTCAGCTATCGGGAATAGTCCACGCACAACGTGGGCAGATAAACCTGGGAGATTATTGTCAGCATTGACGTGAATGATTTTGGCTAACTCATCGTTATCAATTACTGGAAACGCAAGTGAAATTTGGCGACATGAAGCAGGTCCTGGATCAAGAAGATTATGTTCTGGTCCAATTGATCCACCAAGTGAAGTAACAAGTTCCTCACGAATCGCATCAAGGGGTGGATTAGTAACCTGTGCAAAAAGTTGCGAGAAATAATCAAATAACAATCGTGGCTTAGATGAGAGTGCTGCAATGGGAGTATCAGTGCCCATAGAACCAATTGGTTCTGCACCTGATTTAGCCATAGGCGTGATGATGACTCGTAGCTCTTCTTCGGTATATCCAAATGCTCTCTGTCGACGAAGCACTGATGAGTGCGGATAGATTATGTGTTCGCGAGCAGGCAATTCTGAAAGTCGGACAATTCCAGCATGAAGCCATTCACTATATGGAGCGCTATCAGCAAGAGCGTTCTTTATCTCTTCATCTTCAATGATGCGACCTGCTTCGATATCAACAAGGAACATGCGCCCAGGTTGTAGTCGACCTTTTCTAACTACGCGCTCTTGTGGAATATCGAGGACTCCGACTTCGCTTGCAAGAACCACTAATCCATCTGAGGTGACCCAATATCGAGAGGGGCGTAAACCATTGCGATCTAATACCGCGCCTATCTGATTACCATCGGTGAAAGTAACGCATGCTGGTCCATCCCATGGCTCCATGAGCGATGCGTGGAAGCGATAAAAGTCGCGGAGCTTTGGAGCCATAGTTTCGTGGTTCTCCCAAGCTTCGGGAATCATCATCAAAATGGAGTGTGGAAGTGAGCGTCCGCCGAGATAAAGAAGTTCGAGAACCTCATCAAATGATGCAGAATCGCTGCCAGCTGGATCAACAATCGGGAAAAGCCTCTTCAAATCACCAGGGATTATTTTGCTTTCTAAAAGCGCTTCGCGAGCCGCCATCCAATTACGATTTCCGCGCACAGTATTGATTTCGCCGTTGTGGGCAATAAATCGATATGGATGCGCCAATGGCCATGACGGAAAAGTATTTGTAGAGAATCGAGAGTGGACAAGAGCCAGAGGTGAAACGAAACGTTCGTCAGAGAGATCAGGGAAAAATTCTTCGAGTTGACCCGTGGTTAACATACCTTTGTAGACAATGGTCCGTGAAGATAGCGATGGAAAATAAACTGAAAGTTCGTGCTCCACTCGTTTTCTAAAACAAAAAGCGCGGCGATCCAAATCAAGGTCAGACACAGAATCACTAGATGAAATAAATAGTTGTTCGAAGTCTGGCATGACTGAGAGCGCAGTGGCTCCCAGCGAACTTGGATTGATAGGAAGTTTTCGCCATCCTAGGATGGTGATGTTTTCTTCCTGAGCAATCTCCTCAATTCGTTTTTTTCCATTAAAGTCTTGTGGAACAAATGCAATTCCCGCTGCATATTTACCGATTTCTGGTAGTTCAAAATTTAAGACGGCACGAAAAAAAAGATCAGGAATTCGAGTAAGAATTCCTGCACCATCTCCGCTATTTATTTCCGCGCCAGATGCGCCACGGTGTTCAAGGTTGCGCAGCGCTGTCAGACCTTGTTCAACGATTTCATGTGTTGCAACTTTGTTGAGGGTGGCAACCATCGCAACGCCGCATGCGTCATGTTCGTTCGCAGGGTTATAAAGACCCTGAGCTTGCGGAACTGCGGAGAACAAAGCCACTAATCGCTCCCATACCCTGCGTGATTACTTCCACGAGGTTTACTCTTGTGATGAGGGACGGCGATGGCCCGATGAAGGGGTGAAATCTACCAAGAAGTCGGAGCTTTGGTGGATCTAAATCCCAGAAACATGTGCGACCTGTCCAACTAACGCCGTAATCGCCATGCCTAGTGCACCTCCAAAAACGATGCGCGCAGTTGTGCGCATAATGCTCGAGCCGGC
>Ga0192647_102073_pt1 | contig 12693 bp, 9 predicted proteins | sample LauGreFa1BDMLBSN_2_FD_133046 | JGI IMG/M metagenome (GOLD analysis project Ga0192647, IMG submission 133046) | Freshwater lake microbial communities from Lake Michigan, USA - Fa13.BD.MLB.SN - reassembly | ecosystem: Environmental > Aquatic > Freshwater > Lake | place: Lake Michigan, USA...
CTCGTCGGCATGGTCGAGCGCCTCGCGCAGGAACGCCAGCGTTCCGTCGCCGCGCGCGTCACCCGCCCGCCCCGCCACCTGCACGCCGACCCGACGCCTCCGCCCGAGGCCGGCACCCAGCAGGGCCACCTCTTCGGCGAATAACCCGATGCCCGCCCCCGCCCGCAAGCGCACCACCGCGACCCTCGCCCGCCCGGCCAGCGAGAGCCGCCCGATCCTCGCCGTGATCCTCGGCGTCATCGGCACGTTCCTCCTCATCGCGATGGCCTTCCACACGCTCCAGGACGAGTACTGGATGCGCGAATGGCTCGAGCAGAAGCTCACCCTGCCGGCCACCACCGGCGTCCAGATCACCGGCAACCCGTGCGGTTCCTTCGGCGCCAGCATCGCCGTGCTGGTCTTCAGCCTGTTCGGTTACGCGGCCTTCCTCATCCCGGGCTTCCTGTTCCTGGCCGCCTGGTTCGCGCTCAACAACCGCGCGCACACCCTCTGGCCGACCAAGGTCGCGCTGATGGCCGCCTGCCTGGTCTTCGGCGCGCCGATCCTCGCCCGCTGGCTCGGGATGGAGGGCGACGCCAACCCGGCCCTGACTTATGGCGCCTTCGACCCGAAGGGCGCCGGCGGCATCCTCGGCAACTTCCTCTACCATAGCCTCTGCAAGCCCGTCCTCGGCGAGATCGGCGTCTGGGTGCTCGTCCTGCCCTATGGCTTTTGCCTGCTGGGCGTCGTCGCCGACGACCCCAAGGCCACGCTCGCCGCCTGGATCGCCGAGCTGCGCGACGGCGTGGGCGCCTGGAACGCGGAGCGCAAGGCCGCCGCCCTGAAGGCCGACGAGGAACGCCGTCGCCGCGCCGCCGCGGCCGCCGAATTGCGCCGCAAGCAGCAGGAGATCGTCGGCGCCGAGGTCGCGCCCGCGGCCCAGCCCAAGTCCGCGCCCAAGGCCGCGGCCGTCGCCGCCGTCGTGGACGTTCCGCTCGACGACGACCTCGATAACCTCGACCTGCCGCCCGTGAAGAAGGGCCGCACCACGAAGGCGGCGGACGCCGAGGCGACGGAGGCCGAGGCGGACGCGGGTCCGGAGACCGTGCAGCCGGAGACCGTCACCATCACGCCCGCCGCGACCGCCGTCGCCCCCGCGCCCGAGAAGCCCGCGCCCGCCAAGCCGGAACCGGTCAAGCCGGAGCCGGCCAAGAAGACGCCCGAACCCGAGGTCGTCTCGACCGTCGGCGGCGGCAAGGTCCTCGTCGTCAAGCCCGAGGCCATCGAGCGCGCCAAGGCGTCGCAGCAACTGAAGCGCAGCGGCGACTACATCTTCCCGAGCCGCGACCACCTCGCGACCCCGAAGGACGGCTCCGCGGCCCCCGCCGAGGATTTCCGCAAGCGCGCCCAGGACCTCATCGAGACCCTCAAGCAGTTCAAGGTCGAGTGCATCCCGGTCGACCCCACCGCCGGCATCGACGTCGGCATCCAGCAGGGTCCGTCCATCACGCGCTACGAGATCAAGCCCGCGCCGGGCGTGCGCGTCGAGAAGATCGCCAACCTGTCCAACAACATCGCGATGAACCTCGAGGCCGAGGCCGTCCGCATCCTCGCGCCCGTGCCCGGCAAGGGCACCGTCGGCATCGAGATCCCCAACCGCGTCCGCAAGGACGTCCTGCTGCGCGAGATCATCGAGTCCCAGGCCTGGGTCGACGCCCGCGCCAAGATGGAGATTCCGGTCGTCCTCGGCGTGGACAGCGTCACGGGCAAGCCCGTCATCGCCGACCTCGCCAAGATGCCGCACTGCCTCATCGCCGGCTCCACCGGCCAGGGCAAGTCCGTCTGCATCAACGCCTTCATCGCCTCGCTGCTCTACCGGCACGGTCCGGCCGACCTGCGCTTCATCATGGTCGACCCGAAGGTCGTCGAACTGCAGGTCTACAGCAAGCTGCCGCACCTCCTCGTGCCGGTCGAGACGGACCCCAAGCGCGTGCCCGCCGCCCTCAAGTGGCTGGTCGCCGAGATGAGCAAGCGCTACAAGATCTTCGGCAAGTGCGGCGTGAAGAACATCGCTGGTTTCAACGCCAAGATCGACAAGGAGAAGGGCCAGCCCAAGCAGGAGGAACTCGTGCTCACGCCCGAGGAGCAGGCCGCCGCCACCGAGGCCGCCGAGAACGCCTTCGACGATGGCATCACCATCCCGACCGAGAAGCTCCCGTACATCGTCTGCATCATCGACGAGATGGCGGACCTCATGATGGTCGCCGCCAAGGACATCGAGACGCTCGTCGCGCGCCTGGCCCAGCTGGCCCGCGCCGCCGGCATCCACCTCGTGCTCGCCACGCAGCGCCCGTCGACCGACGTCATCACCGGCCTCATCAAGGCGAACTTCCCGACGCGCATCGCCTTCAAGGTGTCCTCGCAGATCGACTCCCGCACCATCCTCGACCGCGGCGGCGCGGAGTCGCTGGTCGGCCGCGGCGACATGCTCTTCATCCCCCCGGGCACGGCCACGCTCAACCGCGTGCAGGGCGCCTTCATCGGCGAGCAGGAGATCAGCGCCATCGTCGACGAGATCCACGCCAAGAACGGCGGGCCCGAGTTCGCCCAGGACATCGTCGAGGCCATCAACAACGCCTCGAGCGAGGGCGACGAGGAGGACATGGAGGAGGTCGACGTCAACAACGAGGACGCCCTCATCGAGCGCTGCTGGCAGATCATCAAGACCCACCGGCGCGCCTCCGTCTCCATGCTCCAGCGCAAGCTCAAGCTCGGTTACAACCGCGCCGCCCGCATCATGGACGCCCTCGAGGAGCGCGGTTACGTCGGCCCCGAGAACGGCTCCAGCCCGCGCGAGATCCTGCGCGAGGATTGAGCGGGGCGAAGTTGAGGGGGTGGGGAGTAGGGAGTAGGGGGTAGGTTTGTCGGTAGGGCTGACCGTCCTCGGTCGGCCGCGGGTCGACGCTCGGCACTAAGTCAGGCACATCATCGCTTCGCGAGATGAAGCCAGACCCCATGCCTTGGCCGCGGACGAGCAGGGACGCTCGTCCCTACCTGGAGGCGACGATGCGGCAGGCGCCCACGCCTTAGTAAAGCATCTACCCGCAACTTTCCCTCTCCCTTGGGGTTTTTCTCGTGCACACCTATGAAGAACCTGCTCGCTCTCCTCCTCGCCGGCCTGGCCCAGGCTGCCGACACCCCGGCCACCACCCCGGCCACCACCCCGGCCGCGCCCGCGGTCGCTCCGGCCTCCGATCCGGCCGCCCCGGCTCCGACCGTCGACCCGACCAAGCCGACCACCCCCGCGGTGACCCCGGCCACCCCGGCCCCGACGCCCGAGCCGGAGAAGAAGAAGGAAAAGAAAAAGAAGAAGGAAAAGAAGGACGCCTAAGCGCCGCCTTCTTCGCCCCGCAACCCCGGCTCCGCAAGGAGACCGGGGTTTTTCTTTGGGGGAGATGAAATGCCAAACGCCTTCATCGACGCTGCACTCCACCCCTTGCCCGTTTACTTGCCGGCTTTCTGCTTTGCCGCCTCTTCGTCGCGCTGCTTGAGGTGCGCGGCGTGGCATTCCTCGAAGATTCGATTGAGCGCCGCCTTTGCCTCGATGAAATGCCAAGCGGGGTCGTCCGCCCGCGGGTCGAACTTCGCGCAGGCCTCGCGCATCTTCTGTCGTCCGGCGGCGGCCCTCGAAGGAGCCCGTTTATCCAGGTTCTGGCCGGCGCCGTTTTCCAGGAATTGCAGCAATGCCTGCAGCGACTCGGGACTAGTCTGTTTTTCGCGAGCCGTCCAATAGCCGGCGTCCTCGGCGGTCCGGGCGGCTTGATCGCAGACCTTGGTCCAAGCCCCCACCGGTTCGAAGCCAGGCTTGAGCCCGTTGTCGCCCTTCGCGCGGTCGCCGTTGATGGCCCTCATCCCGTGTTGGATCATCCAACTCGGATGGTAGGCGGGCGGACCACTCGACCTAGCCCACGCAACGACTGCTTGGTGGTCGGCTTGCCCGAGCTTGCGGGTCAGCGCCCCCCAGAGCTTGAGTTGCGCGGGACCAGGTTGGTTCAATAGGTAGGCCCAGGCGCCTCGCGCGGTGGCGTCGTCGACGCGCTCCATATCGAAGGCGGCTCGCAGGCTGGCGGCCATGAAAAGGTTGTGCGCGATCTTAGGGTCTTCCTTGGCCAAGGACATGGCCTGGGTCAGCAGGTCGATCGGGTTATTCTGCGGGTCGATTTCCTGCAGCGTACGTCCGGCAAAAGGCTTATTCGGCCCTAGATTGCCCGGGGCTTCGATGTTATAGCTTCGCGGCCCGGTGCGGGTGACGATCAGGTCCTTGTTCGTTGGTGCCGGCGGCGCGGGGTCGGACTGAGCACCTAGCCCCACGGTGAACAAGGCAACCAAAGCCAAGCGATGGAAAAGCGTGATGGGCACGTGGCGAAGTCGAGAGAGTGTAGGGGCGGCGATCGGGTCAGGGGAAGAAAAATGGAGGATGACGCAGGTGTCAGGGAGGAATGGGTTTGCCACTCCGGATAAACTGACACGTGGGCTGGTTCAACCGTTGGCCGGAGACGTAGCAGGTGACATGTCATGACTGACTCCTGACCCGGACCCTGGCCCTGGCGCCTGCCGCATCTATGCCTCTCAAGGTAGGGACGGGCGTCCCCGCTCGTCCGCGGCCGACCGGGGACGGTCAGCCCTACCGAGGCAGGCGTTGATCCGTTGATCGGTTGATATGTTGGCCGGAGGCGGAAGTCGCCGCGGTAAGCCAGCAAGCCAGATGGTCTCTTTATCGATGCAGCACTCGACGCCGCCATCGACCCAGCACTCGACTCCGGACTCTACCCCTTGCCCGTGGATTATTTCTTCTCCGGCTTGCCTTCGACCTTCACGCCGAAGAGCTCGCCGTCCTTGCCGCCTTCGGCCGGAGCAGGCTTCGCCGCCTTGGGCTTCTTTTCCGCCTTGGGCTCCGCGGCGCCTTCGGCCGGGGCTTCCTTCTTGGGCTTGCCGGCCTTGGAGACTTCCTTCGCGACGGCGCTCGCACCGGCGACGCCCGCTTCGACGGTCTTGCCGTCGACGAGGGACGGGCTGGCGCCGCCCCCGCCGATGGCGGAAAGTTTGGCGACTTCATCCATCGCGGCCTTCGCGGCGGCGTTGGCGATCTGCGTGGCGGCGTCGACCGAGTTCGCGACCAGCGAGGCCGGGTCCCCGGCGTCCGCGGCCGGGGCTTCCGCCGGCTTGGCCTTGGCCTTCTTCGGGTCGGTGGCGACGGCGCCGTCCTGGGGCGCGGGCGCGTTCGGATCCTGCGGGGCGTTCGCCGCATTGCCCTTGGTGTTCTTGGACGCCTTCAGCGTCGTCTTCGAGGCGTTGGTCTTGGTGGTCGGCCCGTTGTTGTTCGGGGCCGTGTTGGTCGCGGCGACGATGAGGGCGAGGGTAAGCAGACTCATAATACACTTATAACACCCCTCCCGGGGGCTTGTTTCAAGCGCGGTCGGGTCGGAAGATGAAGAAAACGGCCCCCAGGATGCAGAAAAAGGCCCAAAGGAAGTCCCAACGCCACTTTTCGCCCAGGAAAAGCATCATGAAGGGCACGAAGACCACCAGGGTGACGCATTCCTGGATGATCTTCAGCTGCGCCCCGGAGAGGCCCCCTGCGAAGCCGATCCGGTTCGCCGGCACCATGAGCAGGTACTCGGCCAGGGCGATGCCCCAGCTGACGAGGGCGGCCGTCCACCAGGGGCTGTCCTTCATCGTTCGCAGATGGCCGTACCAGGCGAACGTCATGAAGAGATTCGAGAGGCAAAGCAGGCCGACGGTGAGCAAGGTGGGGTTCAGCAGGGAGGGGCGCATGGATGGAGGGACGCCCAAAGGACACGGGCTTGTCACGAGATGCTGGCAAGCAAAGTCTTGGACGTGGATCCCGTTTAGGCAGGCTTGCAGGTTCGCTGACCCACTGCAATCGTCTAGCCCCAACCCCGATGTCTACCCCCCCCGTCACCCCGCCCGCCGCTCCTATCTCCGCCTGGGACTCGCTGACGAAGGACCTCGCCGGCGGCTTGGTCGTGTTCCTGGTCGCGCTGCCGTTGTGCCTCGGCATCGCCCTGGCTTCGGGCGTGCCGATCGTGGCCGGCCTCGTCAGCGGCGTGGTGGGCGGCCTGCTGGTCTCCTGGCTGAGCGGCTCGCATACCAGCGTGAGCGGGCCGGCGGCGGGCATGGTGGCGGTGGTCCTGGCTCAGGTGGCGACGCTCAAGTCGTACGAGGCGTTCCTCGTGGCGGTGATCTTGGCGGGGCTGATCCAGATCCTGCTCGGGTTTTTGCGCGCCGGCTTCATCGCGGCCTTCTTCCCTTCTAACGTCATCAAGGGCCTGCTCGCCGCGATCGGCGTGATCCTGATCCTCAAGCAGATTCCCCATGCGGTCGGCCACGATGCGGATCCGGCGGGCGACCTGGGCTTCCTGCAGTCCGACGGCAAGAATACCCTCTCGGAACTGTTCTCCTCGCTCTTCGAATTCGAGCCCGGCGCGCTGATGATCGGGTTGGTTTCCCTGGCCATCCTGCTGGCGTGGGATCGGAGCCGGTTCAAGCAGTCCCTCATCCCGGCTCCGCTGGTGGTGGTGCTGCTGGGCGTGGCGGTGAACCTCATGATGAAGGCCGCCGGCAGCCCTTGGGCCATCGGGCCGAGCCACTTGGTGCAGCTGCCGACCGTGGCCAGCCTGGGGGAGTTCATGAGGGCGCTGCCCAGCCCCGACTTCAAGGCCTTGGGCAATCCCGCGATCATCATGGCCGCCGTGACGATCGCCGCCGTCGCCTCGCTGGAGACGCTGCTGAATCTCGGCGCCGTCGACAAGCTGGACCCGCGCAAACGGGTGAGCCCGCCGAACCGCGAGCTCATGGCGCAGGGCGTCGGCAACGTGGCCGCGGGCTTCCTCGGCGGCCTGCCCGTCACCTCGGTCATCGTGCGCAGCTCGGTGAACATCAACGCCGGCGCGGTGACGCGCTTCTCGGCCTTCTTCCATGGGGTGCTGCTTTGCCTGCTTGTGCTGTTCGCGCCCCGGTGGCTGAACGAGGTGCCCCTGGCCTCCCTGGCCGCCGTCCTGCTGGTCACGGGCCTGAAGCTGGCCAGCCCGACGCTCTTCCGGCAGATGTGGTCGGAAGGGCGCACCCAGTTCGTCCCCTTCATCGTCACGACGGTGGCCATCGTGTTCACGGACCTGCTGACCGGCGTCCTCATCGGCCTGGGCACCAGCCTCGGCTTCATCCTGCACAGCAATTTCCGGCGGCCCTTGCTCCGCTTCATGGAGCGCCATGTGAGCGGCGACATCCTCCGCATCGAGTTCTCCAACCAGGTGAGCTTCCTCAACCGCGCCGTGCTCGAGCAGACGTTCGAGTCCGTGCCGGTGAACGGGCACGTGGTGCTGGATGCGCGCAACACGGACTACATCGACCCGGACATCCTCGACCTGATCGAGGACTTCCGCAAGCAGACCGCGCCGGCGCGCAACCTGAAGGTGAGCCTCATCGGCTTCAAGGACCGCTACGTGATGGAGAACCAGATCCAGTACGTGGACGTGAGCACCCGGGAGGTGCAGGCGCAGCTCACCCCCGAGCGCGTCCTGCAGTTCCTCAAGGAGGGTAACGAGCGGTTCGTGACCGGTCGCCGGCTCTCCCGGGACCTGGCCCGCCAGGTGGATGCGACGGCGGCGGCGCAATACCCGATGGCGGTGATCCTCAGCTGCATCGACTCGCGCAGCCCCGTTGAGCTGATCTTCGACATGGGCGTGGGGGATGCGTTCGTCATCCGCATCGCGGGCAACGTCGCGAAGGAGAAGGTCCTCGGCAGCATGGAGTTCGCCTGCGCCATCGCCGGTTCGCGCCTGGTGCTCGTGATGGGCCATACCAGCTGCGGCGCCGTCAAGGCCGCGGTCGAGCTGTTCGAGACCGGCAAGACGGCCTCGAAGGCCACGGGTTGCGAGCACCTGGACGCGCTCGTCAACGAGATCCAGAAGGCCATCGAGCCGGGCACCAAGCCGCACGGCGACTGGGTGACCCCCGAGACGAAGCGGGTCTTCGTGGATGATGTGGCCGCGCGCAACGTGGCCACCACGATCGCCTACATCCGCTCCGCCAGCCGTACCCTGCGCGAGCTCGAGGCGGAGGGCAAGATCGCCATCCTCGGCTCCATGTACGACATCAAGACCGGCAAGGTCACGTTCATGGAGGCGCGGCCCGCCGTCGCTCCCCAGCACTGACCGGAGGCCATCCGACCCTCGTTTCGTCGCGCGGGTGAAGGGTTCCGCTGGGGCATAACCTGCGTTGTGCCCGGCGTCGGAGCGGATGGGCTTCGCGGCATGCAGCCCCCCGCAGATCGCCCGCGCGAACGCCTCGCTCGACTCGGCCCCCGCGCCTTGCTCGACGTCGAACTCCTGGAGCTGCTGATCGGCGCCGGTTCACGCGGCGCTTCGGCCCACCAGCTCGCCGGCCAGTTGCTCGGCGAGGCCGGTGAGTTGGCGGGGCTCGCCGGCTGGGAGCGGGCCGACTTCGCCCGCATCCGGGGGCTCGGGCCGGCCAAGGCCGCGGAGCTGGCCGCGTGCTTCGAATTGGCGCGGCGGCTCCGCGAGCGGGTGGCCGATCCGGGGGCGCGCTTGGATTCGCCCGCCAAGGTCTGGGCCCGGCTCGAGCCGCTCACGGTCGGACTCGCTGTCGAGAAATGTTGGGTACTCTCGCTGAACCGCCGCCACCGCCTGCTCGGCCTCCAGGAAGTCAGCTCGGGGACCGCCACGAGTTCCCTGCTGCACCCGCGGGAGGTCTTCCGCATCGCGCTCAAGCACGCCGCCCCCGCCGCCATCGTCGCCCACAACCACCCCAGCGGGGATCCGGCCCCCAGTCCCGCCGACCGGGCCGTCACTCGCCAGTTGACCGAGGCGGGCCGGGTTCTGGGGGTGGAATTGCTCGATCACGTCATTATTGGCCGTCCCGAAACCGATCCGGCGGGCAAGGGTTGGTTCAGTTTCGGCGAGGCGGGCTTGATTTAGCGGAACCCCTGAAGATGGTCAGTGGTCACAGACCCCATGCCCCTGTCCCGGTCTTACAAGATCCTGGCCCTCCTGGCCGTCGTCGGAGGACTCGTCGTGGTCGGCCGCCAAGGGCAGCGCTATTACAAGAAGAACCTGGCCGCTCCCCGCGCCGGCGAGGTCGTCTACCGCGAGGACTGCATGCGTTGCCACGGACCCGTCGGCCAAGGGGTCGCCGGCAAGGCGGACGAACCGTTGGTCGGCGAAAAGTCAATCGCGGCGCTGGCCAAGTACATCGCCCGCGAGATGCCGGAGGACGATCCCGGGACGCTCTCGCTCGCCGATGCGACCGCTTCGGCCGAGCACATCCACCAGGCCTTCTATTCGGCGGAGGCCCGCGCCCGCAACCACCCGCCGCGCATCGAGCTCGCCCACCTGACCGTCCGCCAATACCGCGAAAGCATCGCGGATCTCCTCGGCTCGCTGCGGGGGGGGAGCGGGACCACCGAGACGGGCGGCCTGGCGGGCAGCTACCGCGGCCTGCCCGATGGCGACACCACCAACGTGAGCGCCAAGAACGAGGTGAAGCTGATCGACCGCGTGGATCCGTCCCTGGATTTCGATTTCGGCGAAAAGGCGCCGGCGCCCGGCGGGAAGCCGAACCAGTTCAAGATCAACTGGACGGGGTCCCTGTTGGCCCCCGATACCGGCGAGTATGAGTTCCGCCTGACCACGCCCAATGGGGCCCGGCTCTACGTCAACGTGCCCGAAAACGGCACCCAGAAGGACTCCAACATCGACCTCTGGGTGAGTTCCGGCAAGCCGCGGTCGGGCCAGGCCACCCTTTTCCTGCTCGGCGGCCGCAGCTACCCGCTCAAGGTCGAGTTCTTCAAGTACAAGGAGAAGACCGCCGGCGTGAAGCTCGAGTGGCGCCCCCCGGGCGGCGTCTGGACCGTCATCCCGCCGTCCAACCTCTCGCCCAAGTATTCGTCCTTCGTCCACGTCGTCTCCGTCCCGCTGCCGCCGGATGACGCCAGCGTCGGCTACGAACGCGGCGCGTCCGTTTCGCGCGAATGGACCGAGGCCGTCGCCAAGGGGGCCATGCAGGTCTCCGCGCTGGTCGGGCCGAACCTCTTCGCCTTCGCCGGGACCAAGGCCGAGGCGCCGGATCGCGCCGAGAAGCTCAAGGCGTTCTCGCTCCGCTTCGCCCAGCTGGCCTATCGCCGGCCGCTCACCGCCGAACAGCGGACGGACCTGGAGCGGATCTACTCCGCCGATGTCGCCCCGGAGATCGCCGCCAAGCGCGCCTTCATCTTCACGCTCTCCAACCCCGCCTTCCTCTATCCCGGACTCGGGCCGCAGGACGACTACGCCGTCGCGTCGCGACTGGCCCTGACCCTCTGGGATTCCGTGCCGGACAACGCGTTGCTCCAGGCGGCCGCCGCCGGCCAGCTGAAGACCGAAGCCCAGGTGCGCAAGCAGGCCCAGCGGCTGCTGAAGGACCCGCGCGCGAAGGCCAAGCTGCGGGACTTCCTGCATCACTGGCTGCACGTCGAGGAAGGCGCCGAGATCGCCAAGGACCAGCAGGAGTACCCCGGCTTCGACCAGGCGGTCGTGATGGACCTGCGGACCTCCCTCGACCTCTTCACCGAGGGGGTCGTCTGGTCGGAGGCCTCCGACTACCGCCAGCTGCTCCTCGGAGACACCATCCTGATGAACGAGCGGCTCGCCAAGTTCTATGGCCAGAAGGTCGAACCCGGCGCCGGGTTCCAGCCCGTCAAGATGGACCCTGAGCAGCGCGGCGGCGTGCTGACGCACCCCTTCCTCCTCGCCACCTTCTCCTACACCAAGTCGACCTCGCCGATCCACCGCGGGGTCTTCGTGACGCGCAACATCCTCGGCCGCATGCTCAAGCCGCCGCCCATGGCGATCGCGTTCATGGACGACAAGTTCGACCCGTCCTTCACTATGCGCGAGAAGGTGACCGAGCTCACCGCCAAGCCGGCCTGCCAGTCCTGCCACGTGACCATCAACCCGCTCGGCTTCAGCTTCGAGCGCTTCGACGCCGTCGGCCGCGTCCGCGCGACCGACAACCACAAGCCCGTCGACGCGACTTCCGAGTACACCGCGGCGGATGGGCAGGTCATCAAGCTGACCGGCGCCCGCGACGTGGCCAAGCACGCGGCCGAGAGCGCGGCCGGGCAGGCCGGCTTCGTCCGCAACCTCTTCCAGTCGCTCGTGAAGCAGCCCCCGGCCGCCTACTCCCCCGAGCTGCTTGGCCGGCTGACCGACCAGTTCCGGGCGGATCATTTCCATATCCGGAACCTGGCCGTCGAGGTCGCCGTCGTCGCGGCCCTCCGTCCGACCGGCGCCGCCACCCCTCCCACTCGCTAAGACCATGACGCTCCAACATCGCCGGGATTTCCTCCGTCGCCTCGGCCTCTCGGCCGCCGCCCTCCCGCTCCTCGGAGGCCTCGCCGCCCTCGGCGCGGCCGAGCCCGCCGGCGGGCGCCGCTCGCGGGTCATCTTCGTCTTCTCGCCCAATGGCGTCGTGCCGCCGGCCTTCTGGCCCGACGAGGAAGGCGCGAACTTCACGCTGAAGCCGATCCTCAAGCCCTTCGCGCCCTTCAGGGACCGCATGCTCACGCTCAAGGGCGTGAACAACCGCGTGCGCGGCGACGGCGATTCGCACATGCGCGGCATGAGCTGCCTCCTCACCGGCATCGAGCTCTTCCCCGGAAACATCATGGGGGGCGGCGGCGCGCCCGCCGGTTGGGCCAGCGGACCGTCCGTCGACCAGGTGATCCGGACCCACCTGCAGGGCAACGCCGCGACCAAGACCCGCCATGGCTCCCTGGAGATCGGTGTCGCGGTCGGCAATCGCGCCGACCCCTGGACCCGCTGGAGCTACGCGGGTCCCAACCAGCCCGTCGCCCCGGTCTCGAGCCCCTACGAGCTTTTCGACAAGCTCTACGGTTCGATGAAGGAAGGGGAGAACCTGGGTTCCGTGCTCGATGGGCTGAAGGACGACCTGGCCAAGGTCGCCACCGCCGTGGACAAGGGCGACCGCGCGTTGCTCGACCAGCACGCCACCGCCTTGCGGGAGCTCGAGCGCGGCCTGCAGGAAAGCCGGGCGGAGTCCGCCCTCAAGGTCCCGCACCCGCCGGAGGCCGGCGTGCCGCTGGATAACGACAGCATCCCGCAGATCACGCGCCTGCAGACCGAACTGCTCATCAGCGCGTTCCAGAACGATCTGGCCCGCGTCTCGACCTTCCAGTTCACGAACTCCGTCGGCGGGGCCCGCATGAAGTGGATCGGCATCGAGGAGGGGCACCATGCGTTGTCGCACGACCCCGACCTCAACAAGGGCTCGGTCGAGAAGCTCATCAAGATCAACACCTGGTTCGCCGAGCAGATCGCCTTCCTCGCCAAGCGCCTGCAGGAGACGCCCGAGCCCGACGGCCGCGGCAACATGCTCGACCACACGACCATCGTCTGGACGAACGAACTCGGCAAGGGGAACAGCCACACGCACGAGGACATCCCCTGGGTGCTCATCGGCGGCGGCCTCGGCTTCAAGACCGGCCGGGCGCTCAAGTTCAACAAGGCTCCGCATAACCGCCTGCTCATGGCGATCGCCCAGGGCTTCGGCCACCCGATGAAGACCTTCGGCAATCCCGCGCTCTGCGAGGAAGGGGCGCTGAAGTTGGGGTGAGGG
>Ga0192647_102078_pt1 | contig 12682 bp, 15 predicted proteins | sample LauGreFa1BDMLBSN_2_FD_133046 | JGI IMG/M metagenome (GOLD analysis project Ga0192647, IMG submission 133046) | Freshwater lake microbial communities from Lake Michigan, USA - Fa13.BD.MLB.SN - reassembly | ecosystem: Environmental > Aquatic > Freshwater > Lake | place: Lake Michigan, USA...
TCTTGCCCCAGCACCTCGCACTGCCCGGCCTGCACCGGCACCACCCCCGCCAACAGGGACAGCAAGGTGGTCTTGCCGCATCCACTGGGGCCATGGATGAACAAATGGCGGCCTTGGGCCAACTGCACATCTGCCACATGCAGCCCCAGGCTTTGCTGAGGCCAGCGGTGGCGCAGGTCGCTTAAACGCAAAGCCCACATGGGTTCACCAAACCAATTGGGGTTGGGCGGCTTTGATGCGCAGCGCCCGCTGAACGGCGGGGGCCACCAGCTCCACTTCGATTTCCTTCAAGCGCGGGTGCTTGGCAAACAAGGGGAAATCGATTTTGCGCAACTGTTGTGGCTGCTCGCAGCGAAATGCAAAGGCAAACAACAAACTGCTGTGGCCCCCACTGTCACGACCCTCGAACATGGGGGATGTGGCCAGGCTGTTGGTGACTTGGCACTGGGCAGCGGCCACAGGCAGCATCACATACGCGGGGTTGGTCAAGGACTGGCGCAGCTGGGCCATGGCGTTTTTTTGCGCCTGGGAGCGCGGCAGATATTCATGCCCCAGCAAGCTCTCCATGGGGATTTGCAGTTCACCACGCACCACTGGCCCATCGATGGCGATTTGCAATTGACCCACCCCATGGGCATGGGCATGGCCCGCGCCATGTTTATGCCCCTGCGCCATGGCTGCGCCACAGAACGCCGCGCATACCAGCATGGCCGCTGTGCGCTGTAGAAAAGCCCCATCCATCCCCATGATTCACCTTTACAAGCCATCAGCAAATGACAACCCCCCGCAGTGCGGGGGGCATCGATCCGATGGGGGGATTATCTGTCGTGGTGGCTCAGCGGGGTGCTTTGCCCTGTGCCACCTGGGGAAATGCAACGCGGCTCAGTAAGAGACCATTTGCCATGGCACCGGGCAGGTGGCCACGCTGGGGTAATACTGCTGGTAGGCACTGCAAAAGTAAGCCACGCGGGGCGGCGTGGGAGGTGCATTGATATAGACGGGTTCGGCATAAACCTGGGGCCGGGTGGCATACACCAAGCCACCAATCACGGCAGCGCCCAGCAAAGGCCCCGCCCAACGCCCATAACCGTGGCCATGCCCGTGGTGCCCCCCATTGCGCCCCCCGTGGTGCCATCCATGATGCCCTCCGTGGTGCCACCCCGCCCCGCCAGATCGGTAGCTGATTTGGGTGACCACCGTTTGGGCCTGCGCTGGGATGGCGCATGCCAATGTGGCAGCGGTGAGAACGGCGGCGAAATGTGCTTTCATGACAACCCCTGGCAGTGAAGAAGGTGGCAATGGACTTTGCCTGGTACTCACAACGCGGCAGGACTTGCCAAAGATGACAGGCTCGGGTTGTCCCTTAGGGTGTCGGGTCTGCCACGGCATGGGCCCCACCCAAGAACAAACGCTCCATCTGGGGGTCGGCCAACATTTCGCTGGCGGGTTTGTGCAGCACCAAGCGCCCCGACTCCAAAGCGATGGCGTCGTGCGAATACTTAAGCGCACTTTTGACGTTTTGCTCGACCATCAACACCGTGGTGCCTTGGGCGGCCAAGCGCTGCAACAGCTTGAACACGTCTTGCACCACCAGCGGCGACAGGCCAATCGAGGGTTCGTCGATCAGCAGCACTTTGGGGCGCAGCAGCAAGGCACGGCCAATTTCCAACTGCTTTTGCTCGCCACCCGACAAAGACGCCGCGCGCGAATGCAGCCGCTCTTTGACGCGCGGGAAAAAATCCAACACCTCGGGGATGCGCGCGTGGGTGGTTTTCATCCCCAGGGTGATGCCGCCCAGCTCCAGGTTTTCAAACACGCTGAGCTGGCCAAACAAATTGCGGCCTTGGGGCACAAAAGCAATGCCTTTGGCCAGCAGGTCTTTTTGGCTGGCGCCGCTGATGTCTTGGCCCTCGAGCAGCACCCGGCCCTGGCGTGGCTTGAGCAAACCAAACAAGGTTTTGAGCACCGTGGACTTGCCCGCGCCGTTGGGGCCGATGAGCAAGGTGATGGCCCCCCGGCGCGCCTTAAAAGACAGGTTGTTGAGGATCATGAAATCCTTGTAGCCCGAGACCACATCGTCAAACTCGATGCAGGTGTGGTTGGCGTCGCTCATCTCAATTCCCCAGATAGGCGTCGAGCACCTGTTTGTTGGCGCGGATTTCATCCGGCGTGCCGATGGCCAGCACTTGGCCCTCGACCATCACCATGATGCGGTGGCACAGGCCCATGACGAACTCCATGTTGTGCTCGATCACCACGAACGAGCCTTGGCGCTCTTGGTTGAGTTGCTTGAGCAACCTAGAGATACCGCCCACCAAGGCCGGATTCACGCCGGCACAAGGTTCGTCGAGCAAGACCAAGGCCGGCTCGCTCATGAAGGCCATGGCGATGTCTGCCAGTTTTTGCTGGCCGTAGCTGAGTTCACCGGCTTTTTGGTGGGCCACATGGGTCAGCCGAAACTGCGCCAGCAAGGCGTCGGCCTTGTCACCCAAGTCCGAGTCGCTGGGCGCGAACAAGCGGCTGCCCATGGAGCCCCGGTGCTCTTGGGCGGCCACGATCAGGTTGTCGCGCACGCTCATCTTGCCAAACACCTGCAGGGTTTGAAAGGTGCGACCCACCCCCAGCCGGCTCAAGGCCAAGGGGCCCAAGCCAGTGACGTCTTGGCCACGCAGTTCGATGCGCCCTTCATCGGGACTGATTTGCCCGAGCATGCTGTTGAACAAGGTGGTTTTGCCCGATCCATTGGGGCCGATGACGCCAAATATTTCACCCGGCTGCACTTCAAACGACACCCCACCCACGGCCTGGATGGCACCATAGGCTTTTTTCAGCTGGGTCACTTTTAATACCGGCTGGTTCATGCCACACCCCCGTTGTGTGCCGCTTGGCGGCGTTGTTCCGAGGCCAAGCGCGACGCACGCCGCGCGCGCCAACGGTCGGGGATGCTGAGCAAGCCATCGGGCAGCCAAATCATCAGCAGCACCACGGCCGAGCCAAACACCATCAGGTACCAACCTTGGGCAAAGCGCAGCCATTCAGGCAAGATGACGCCGACCGCCGAGCCCAAAATCGGCCCCAAAAAGTAACCGGGGCCACCGACCACCACCATCAGGTACATCATGATGGACGCGCCCACGGTGAACAAAGCGGGGTCGATGAACTGCACCTGGGAGGCATACAAACCACCGGCCATGCCGGCGTAAGCTGCGCCAATGGCAAAGCTCATCAAGGTGTAGCTGCGGGTGTCCACGCCCAAGCTTTCCGCGCGGATGGGGTTGTCGCGCAAGGCGGTGAAGGCCTTGCCCCAGGGCGAGCGCAGCAAGCCCCACAGCAACACACCCAGCAGCAGCGCCATGACCAACACAAACCGGTAATAGGCCAAATTGCCGTCCAAGCTCCAGCCAAACACGCTGGGGCGGGCGATGTTGTTGATGCCAAAGGTGCCGCCGGTCAGCCACTCTTCATTGCGCATGACCAGCCACAGCGCGGTGTTGAACCCCAAGGTGGCAAAGGCCAGGTAAATGGTTTGCACCCGCAACGCCGGAAAACCCACGATCAGGCCCACGACAAAGCACAACAACGCGCCGGTGGGCAAGGCCCACCAAAAACTCAGGCCCGCCTTGAGGAATATCGCCACCGTGTAGGCGCCAATGCCAAAAAAGGCCGCATGACCGAGCGACTTTTGACCGGCATAGCCCACCGTCAGGTTCAAGCCCATGGTGGCGATGATGAACACCAACCAGGTGGTGAACAAATGGATGCCATAGTTTTTGAAGTAGGCGGGGGCCACCACCAGCGCCGCCAAGATGGCCAAGCCCAGCCCCCATTGGATTTTTTTCATACCTTGCGCTCCTCTTTGCGCCCGAGCAAGCCCTGGGGTTTGAACAAAATCACCACCATGAAGATCACCAAAGCCACCGCGTCCTTGTAGGCCGATGAGATGTAGGCCGCAGCCAGGTTTTCGCTCACCCCCACGATCAAGCCGCCGAGCAATGCACCGCGCGAGTTGTTGAAGCCCCCAATGATGGCGGCGAAAAATGCCTTGGTGCCCAGGCTCTCGCCCATGTCGAATTTGGCCAAATAAGTGGGCGTGACCAACAAAGCAGCCGCAGCGGCCAACACCGCGTTGATGGCAAAGGTGTAGAAGATCATGCGCGGCACGTTGATGCCCAGCACCGCCGCGCTTTCGGTGTTTTGCGCCACCGCCTGCATGGCGCGCCCAGTCACGGTGCGGTTGAGAAAGGCCTGGGTCAGCAACACCAAACACAACGCGAAGACAAAGGTGCCCATGTCCGAGCCCGACACATTCACCCCCGCCACATTCAGCACCACATCTGGAAACACCTGGGGAAAGGGTTGCGGCTCTGAGCTGTAGCCGGCGCGCACCCCATTGCGCATGGCGATCGACAAACCAATCGTGGCCACCACAATCGGCATCATGCCGTGCTTGAACAAAGGATCCACCAAGCCACGCTTGAACAACCAACCCAGCAGCAGCACCGCCACGCCGCAAGCCAGCAAAAAAGCCAGTGTCAGCGGCAAGCCTTGGTGCAGCATGATGACCATGACAAACGCCGGCAGCATGACGAATTCGCCCTGGGCAAAGTTGATGGTGCCTGAGGCTTGCCACAGCAAGGTGAACCCCAGTGCGGCCAAGGCATAAATGCAGCCGGTGGCCATGCCACTGAACAACAGTTGAAGAAAATCGGTCATGCCGTCCTACCAATCAAAAAAGCGCTTTGGGTTGTCCCACATCATTTGCTGACACTGCGCTTTGCTGAACCAGCGCTCGGTGAGCTTGAGCATGGGCCCGTAGTCCAAGCGCGAGTTGGCGCGCAAATACGGCCAATCAGACGCCCAGATGCAGCGATCTGCGCCAAACATCTGCCACACCCGCTGCACATGGGCTTGGGCATCATCAAACGGAAACCCCTGCTCAGAAAACTTCACAAAGCCCGAAATTTTGATCACCCCCAAGCCGCTGTCAGCGAGTTGGGCCAGGGCTTGCAAACCCGGGGCTTGGGGCCCATCGGCCAGCCAGGGACGACCCGCGTGGTCGATCAAGGTGTGCACCCGCACGCGCAAAATGCGCGGCAGCAAGGGCACCAATTGATCGCCACTGACTTGGAACTGCGCCCACATGCCAAGATCCGCCAAGCGCTGCAACAAAGGGTCGATGTCGTTGTAAAAGTCCAAGCCATGGAACGCGGGGTTGAAGGCAATGCCCACAATGCCTTGCGCCTGCAAGGCGCGCAAAGCCGCGGTGTCGGTATCGGCGTTCACCACCGCAATGCCTTTGAAGCGGCCGCCCCCGTGGGCGATGGCGTCGAGCAAGCAGCGGTTGTCGGTGCCATAGCCCGAGTTGGGGCCCACCAGCAAGGCGTGGCGCACCGCATAGGTGTCCATCACATGGCCAAAGTAAGCCGCTGTGCCGACCTCTTGCCCCTGCGGGTGGTAAGCCACCTCGGCCGGGTACGGAAAGCGCTGCGGGTCGAGCACATGGCAGTGCCCATCGATCTTGGGCAGATCGAAGATGCTCATGAAATATCCCGTTCAAAAAGAGCCTAACCCAGTGGATTGGGCGATAGCCCGTGCATTGCCGAGAGAGGACCAGCCCGGCCCTCAGACCGGTCTCGCCCGCTGGCAAGGCCGTGGGTTGCGCTTTATTTTTTACTCATCGGCGGCAAGGTCTCGGCCACCACGGTTTTGCCATTGCGGATTTCGGTGATGAAGCTCTCGCGGTCGATGTCGCCTTTGTCGTCAAAGCACACATCCATCAACACGCCGGGGTATTGCTTGGCCGTGAAGCAGCTGTTGCGGATCGCTGCGGCGGCGGCTTTGCGATCAACCTTGCCGGCTTTTTCGATGGCGGCCTTGAGCACATACACACCGGTGTAGCCTTTCACACCATTGTGGTCAGAGCTGGTGTTGTAGGCGGCTTGGAACTTTTTGCCCCAGGCTTGCAGCTGTGGGGCTTCCACGGTCAGACCGACGTGGGCCACCGCGCCGTTGGCGGCTTCACCGGCCAACTCCACCACTTTGGCGCTGGTGAGCACCGTCTCGCCAATCACCGGTTTGTTCCAGGCTTGTTTGCGCAGCTCGCGCAGCAAGCGGGCCGATTCCTCTTCGTTGGTGTAGGCGAACAAAGCGTCTGCGCCCGATTGTTTGGCTTGAATGACAGCAGCGGAAAAGTCAACCTGGCCCGATTCGGTGGAGATTTCAGCCACGATTTGGGTGGGCGAATTGGCCAACAGTTGCTTGATGGCCGCTTGACCGCCCTTGCCAAAGTCGTTGTTCACATACAAGACGGCCAATTTTTTGGATTTGCCATTGATATAGCGCGCCACCTTGGGGAAGGACACGCTTTGGCCGAAAGCGGTGCGAAACACCCAGGGGTTGCCCTGTTGGGTGATGGCCGTGGCCTCGCCGCCGGTGAAGTTGGGGGTTTCGCCGCGCTTGCTTTCGGCCATGGAGACCATGATGGAGCCCGAGAACACCGGGCCGAAAATGGCAAACACATCGTTGTCCACGGCTTTTTGCGTCAAGCCCTTGGCCACGCCGGGGTTGCTTTGCGTGTCCTCGGAGGTGTAGCTGATTTTGCGGCCCATGATGCCGCCGGCGGCATTGATCTCTTTGATCGCCAACTCCACGCCGTTTTTGAACATCACCCCGGAGGTGGTGCCGGGGCCTGACATCTCCACGATGTTGGCGAACTTGATGTCTTGGGCTTGCACAGCGCAGGCGGCCAGCGTCAGCAGCGCAGACAAAGCCAAGTGAAGGGGTTGGCGTGGTTTCATCATCATCTCCAATGGTGGTGGCCCAAGGGCCGGGGGTTTTTAAGTGTTTTTTCGGGCATCGGCCTGCAACGCAAGGCCCCGCCCGAACATCTGCCCGCACTGTATATAAAGCCCTGCGCAAAGTGACGAGAAAACCGCACTTTTGCGCGATTAACGAACAGTTTAGTGCGATAATCGCACCAAATCAGGGTATGTCCCAGATCGCCGCCCTCCCATGAAAAACGCCACCCCCGCAGAACCACCGACCTTGGCCGCCCGCGACTGGATCGCTGGATTGGAGCGCGGCCTGTCCATCATCGAAACCTTTGACGAAGCCCACCCGCGCCTGTCGGCGCAGCAAGCGGCCCAGCGCTGCGGCTTGACGCGCACCGCCGCGCGTCGCTACTTGCTCACCCTGACCCACTTGGGCTACATGGCCACCGATGGCAAATTGTTTTGGCTCACCCCGCGGGTGATGCGGCTGGGCCAGTCTTACCTGGAGTCGGCGCGCTTGCCCCGCATCGTGCAGCCGTTTTTGCAACGCCTGACCGCCAGCACCCACGAGACTTCTTACCTGAGCGTGCTCGATGGCGATGAAATTGTGTATGTGGCGCGCAATGGCCCGGTGCGCCACATGAGCACCGGCTTTGTGCTCGGGGCTCGGGTGCCGGCGCAGGTGACTGCGGCAGGCATGCTGCTGATGGCGCTCAAAGGCCCTGCGGCCATCGAGGCCTGGCTCCAAACCCGAGATGGCTTGCAAACTTTCAGCGAACACACCATCACCGACCTGCCCGCCATGCGCGCACAGTTGCAGCAAATTCATCAACAGGACTGGGCGCTGTCCGAGCAACAACTGGACTTGGACTTTCGTGGCGTGGCCGTTCCGCTGCGCGATCGGATGGGCGAGACCGTGGGCGCTTTGAGCATCATCATGCCCATGCAGCACGAGGCTTCAGCCGATGCACTGCGCCGGGTGCTGCCTTTGCTGAAAGAAACCGCGCAGTCGATGCGCAACTTGATCTGACATCACGCCAAAGCTCAAGCCCACAGAATTGGTGCCCCAGATTGGGGAGCGGTTTAACACCCCAGGCGGAGGTTTAAACCACTGTCAAAGTGCGCTTGACCTGGCCACGCTCGCCGCGGTCGTCGACCCAGTCGATGGTGATTTCACCCGTCTGGGTGGCGCGCAAAAAAAACTCCACATACGGGTTGGCCGACAAGCCCGATGAGGGCTCGATGCGAAACACCTCTTGGCCCAAATAGGTGCAGCGCAGGTCGTTGATCACATTGCGGGCAATGCGGCGGTTGTTCAAATCCAGCAAATAGCCGGTCTCCATGGGGTGTTGCACCAGCAAACGCAGCTTGAAAACCTCGCCAGCGCGCACCTGGGCGGGCATGTCAAAACGGGCTTGGGCCATGCTCAACTGCCGTCCACGCAACCGGCTTCGGTCACGATCAAATCGGCCAGCTCGTAGCGGAACTGGCCCGAGGACAAACGCGCCAAAGCCACCAGCTGTTGGCCGCCAGCCAAACGCAGTCGCGTGCTGAGTTCGGCACGACCCATCTGGGGTCCGACATGGATTTTGGCCATCACCATCACCGGGTTGCGCTGCGACAACAACCAAATGTGGGTGACGTGGTCTTGTGCTGTCATGGGGCTGTCCACCCACACCCTGAATGGCACCGACAAGCCGTTGTCGGCCAAAATCAAGGTTTCAATGTGCACCCCAGCACGCACCACTGGCGCGCCTGCCACGATGGGGTCGAGCATCTCGGACAAGCTGAGCAGCTTGCCCGAGAGCATGCCTTGGGCTTGCGCCGTGGGCAAACTGCCCAAGCCCAGAGCGCCACCCAACACCCTGGCGAAAGTAGCACGGCCAGCCGCCCAAGCCGTTGCCCCCAGGCTGGCGCGCAGCCAGTCCCGGCGCAGCGCCGCTGGTGGGGTGGTCATGGGGTCAGGCCTTGAGGGACATGCCGTGGTTTTTCAGCGGCAGCGACCGAATCCGCTTGCCGCTGGCGGCAGCAATGGCATTGCACAAGGCCGGTGCCAGCGGGGCTTGGGCGGGTTCGCCCACCCCACCCCAAAAACCACCGGTGGGCGCAATCACCGCTTTGACCACGGGCATTTCGTTCAAACGCATCATGCGGTAGTCATGGAAGTTGGACTGCTCGATGCGACCATCTTTGATGGTCATCTCGCCCCAGAAAATCGCACTCAAACCATGCACCACGCTGCCTTGCAACTGGGCTTCGATGTTGTCGGGGTTGACCGCATAGCCCGGGTCAATGCCAATCACCACGCGATGGATCTTGACGTCACCCTTGTCGCTGACCGACACCTCGCACACGCACGCCGTGTAGCTGCCATAACCCTCGGTTTCGGCAATGCCTCGGAACACCCCTTTGGGCAAAGGACCACCCCAATCGGCGGCCTTGGCCACGGCTTGCAAGATGGCCACATCGCGCGGCGACTTTTGACCCAAATTGGCCAAGCGAAACGCCAGCGGGTCTTTGCCCGCGGCCAGTGCCATCTCGTCAATGAAGCACTCGCGCATATACGGGTTTTGCGAGTGGCCCACGGTGCGCCAAAAACCGACTGGCACATTGGTGTTGCGCTGGGCGTAATCGACCAAGCTGTTGGGGATGTCGTAAGGGTGGTCGTTGAAGCTGGCCACGGCTTGGCCGTCCACGCCTTTGGGCAGGGGTAAGCGCAGCAAGGTGGCCAAGATCGACGGTGCACTGACACGGATGTGCAGGGCCTGCACCTTGCCATCGTTGTCCATGCCACCTTTGAAGCGCACCAAGCTGGCGGGGCGGTACAAATCGTGCTGCATGTCCTCCTCACGGCTCCACACCATCTTGACCGGCGTGCCGGCCATGGCCTTAGCAATCATCACGCCTTGGCGGGTGAAGTCTTGCGGGCTCTTGCGACCCAAACCACCGCCCAATTGCATGGGGTGCACGGTGACTTTGTCTTGGGCCACGCCTGCGGTGGCCGCCGCCACCGCCAAGGTGTTCTCGGGGTTTTGGGTGGACGTCCACACATCCAGCTTGTCGCCTTGCAACCAGGCGGTGCACACCATGGGCTCCATGGTGGCGTGGGCCAAATAGGGGGTGAAGTACTCGGCTTCCAAAACTTTGGCCGCCGTGCCCAGGGCCTGCACGGTGTTGCCATCGTTGCGCGCCACCGCCAACTCAGCTTGGCCCATGCCAGCCTTGAAGCTGTTCATGATGACCGCGCTGGTGAGTTGGCCGTTGTCACCGGTCTCCCAATCAATGGCCACTTCGCGCAGCGCCTCTTTGGCACGCCACCAATTGTTGGCCACCACAGCCACAAATTCGCCCATGTTGAGCACTTTGACAATGCCACGGCGGTTTTCCACCTTGGACGCGTCCAAGGACTTGACCTTGCCGTTGAACACCGGGCTGGCAGCGACGGCGGCATACATCATGCCCGGCACTTGGGCATCGATGCCGTAACGGATCTTGCCGGTGACGATATCGGGGATGTCCACACGCGGCAGCGATTTGCCAATGATTTTCCAGTCCTTGGGGTCTTTGAGCTTGACCTCTTTGGGCGCTTCGAGCTTGGCCGCGGCAGCGGCCAATTTGCCGTACGACAAGCTGCGCTTGCTGGCGGCGTGGCTCACTTTGCCCAGGGCAGCAGTGCATTCACTGGCCGGCACGCCCCACTGGGCAGCAGCGGCGGCAATCAGCATCTCGCGCGCAGTGGCACCCGCTTTGCGCAAATACTCTTGCGAGTTGCGGATGGTGCGGCTGCCCACGGTGGCCATGTCGCCATACGCTCGCTTGGTGCGCAGGTTTTCGTGTGCGGTGGCATATTCGATGCGCACTTTTTTCCAGTCGGCTTCCAACTCGTCGGCCACCAACATGGGGGCCGAGGTGCGGCTGCCTTGGCCCATTTCGGTGCGGGCATAGCGAATGATCACCGTATCGTCGGTTTGTATTTCAATCCAGGCATTGAGCTTGGGGGTTTCAGCCGCGTTGCCGTGGGTGGGCCAGAAAAAACCCAACGACATGCCCGCAGCCGCGGTGGCCGAGACTTTGAGGAAATCGCGCCGGGCCAGGCCGGTGGAGGATGGGTCGAGGTGTGTCATGCGCGCACCCCTTTCTTGGCCACAGCGTGGATAGCGGTGCGGATGCGGGCATAAGTGCCGCAGCGGCAGATGTTGCCCATGGCCGCATCAATGTCTTGGTCGGTGGGTTTGGGTTTTTTCTTCAGCAAGGCCACGGCGACCAAAATTTGACCGCCTTGGCAGTATCCGCATTGGGGCACTTGGTGATCGATCCAAGCCTGTTGCACGGGGTGCAGCTTGTCTTTTTGGGCCAAGCCTTCGATGGTCACCACTTTTTGGCCCACCGCCGCCGACACCGGGTATGAGCAAGAGCGCACCGGCTCGCCATTGAGCAGCACGGTGCAAGAGCCACACTGGGCCACACCGCAGCCAAACTTGGGGCCTTTGACATCGAGTTCGTCGCGCAATGCCCACAGCAAGGGCATATCGGGTTCTACGTCCAGCTCCCGAACCTGTCGGTTCACTTCGAGTTTCATGCGGCTTCTCCTGCTTGGTTGAAATTTGGTTTTGCCCCGGCCCAGCAACCAGCAGAGGGCTTAGACCCGCGCAGGTTATCACGCTTGGGCGTGGTCGGTTTGGAGGGTGATCGGCAAAACCCATTTGCGCTGGATCAAACAAGCCAAACATGGTTAAAACCGCTCAAAACTCAGGGGTATTCACGCTTATCATGGGCTATGAACCGCTTTGTCTCTATTGCCATCCTCAGCTTGGCCATTGCTTTGGGGAGCGGCCCCACCCAAGCCACAGACACGGTCTCGCCCGGCCAATTGCCCGACGCCTTGCAGGGCATGTGGCGCAATTACCAACCTGACTTGGGTGAATTGGGTCGCTGCGCAGTGGCCTATGACAGCCACACCGACCGCGACAAAATGGTGTTCACCTGCTCGGTGGGCATACGCATCACCGCCGAGGGTGAGCGCCGCTCGTTGGCCCGCTGCGAAGAAATGCGCAGCGCCAAAGCCATCCGCACCGCTTGTCGCTTGGTGCGCCCTTAAAAGGCTGCAGACCCTGTCTTCGCGCTGATGGCCGCGCTTGGCGCGTCAAAGGGCCAGAGCGGACCCGTACAAAGCAACGGAGCAGGCCATGGCAACGCCCCACACCACCGAACGCAGGCTGGCTTTGTCCGTGATGTAGCAATAAATATAGGCCAAGCGCGCCAGCACAAACACTGCCGACAAGGCCTGAATGCGCCCGGCATCCACCTGGGCCAGGCTGGCCACGATCACCCCGACCGCAAAAAACGGAAACGCCTCAAACGCGTTGGCCTGGGCGGCATTGGCACGTGCCCGGGCCCCGCTTTGTTGCGCGAGCCACTGGCGCGGGTTGTGGTTGTCGTAATGGGCAAAACCCCACTTGGCCACGGCGGTGGCCAGCAAGGGCATCAAGCCTGCCATCAACAGGCAGGCAATGGTGGTGTTGGTCATCACAGTGGGGGCTTTCGGTTCAGGGTTCGAAGGATGGTTGGGTGCAGTTTGGGAGGCCAAGCAGGCGCAAGCCTTAGGCCCCAGCCAAGGCTGTCTCTACGGCCTTGGCCACACCCAATAATTCAGCATCATGGCCATTGGCGCGGGCGAGCATCAAGCCCACGGGCAAATCGCCTGGGGCTTGGCAGGGCAAGCTGATGGCGCAACCGTCCCAGTAATTGATGGCAAAGGTGTTGCGCAGCAACAGCCGGTTGGCGGCAAAAAAAGCGGCATCGCTGGCGCAAGTTTGCGCAATGGGCGGGGCCACCATGGGCACGGTGGGGCAGATCACCGCATCAAAGCCTTGCAAGGCTTGGTTGGCGCGGCCTATCCAGGCATGGCGCTG
>Ga0192647_102084_pt1 | contig 12667 bp, 9 predicted proteins | sample LauGreFa1BDMLBSN_2_FD_133046 | JGI IMG/M metagenome (GOLD analysis project Ga0192647, IMG submission 133046) | Freshwater lake microbial communities from Lake Michigan, USA - Fa13.BD.MLB.SN - reassembly | ecosystem: Environmental > Aquatic > Freshwater > Lake | place: Lake Michigan, USA...
TTTCAATGTTGCTCAAATGTCCGAGTACGCGCACCGCGTATTCACGCTCGAGCCCAAAACGCGGGTGCATCAATTTGTTGGCCAGTTCGCCTGAATTGGTAAACAACAGCAGGCCTTCGGTGTTCAGGTCCAAGCGCCCAACCGATTGCCATTTGCCGGTTTGTAAACGAGGCAATTTGCGAAACACCGTGGGACGGCTTTGGGGATCGTCACGGCTGACAATTTCGCCAGCAGGCTTGTGGTACGCGATCACACGCGGGGGGGGTGGCTCGATTCGCACAAACAGGGGTTTGCCGTTGACTTTGATGCGGTCCCCGTACTGGATGCGCTGGCCGACGTGCGCCGGTTCATCGTTGACCCAGACTTTGCCATCGGCGATGAGTTGCTCCATGTCCAACCGCGAGCCCAAGCCCGACTGCGCGAGCACTTTGTGAAGCTTGGGGGTGTCGGGTTGGGCGCTGAGCACCCGCTTGGGTGGGGGCGCCGCAGTGTCCGTCGAGGCTTGGGTGTCGTAGTCGCCAGAGACGATGTCGTCAAATTGAATGCCGGGTTTGCTCACTGGGTCAGGCCCGATGCCGTTGGGTCTTGCGTGTCAGCGGCTTCATCAGCGGCGGTGTCAGTATCGGCTTCGTCCAGCGGCATGGCCATTTGCGACGGGTCTTCGCTGGCTGGTGCATCAGCAAGTTGCTCAAAAAATCCCTCTGTTGCGCCTTGCGTTTCCAAGGGAGGGAGTTGGTCCAGCGAGGCAATGCCCAAATCGTCCAAAAACTGGCGGGTGGTGGCATACAACATGGGGCGACCGACGGTTTCGCGGTGCCCGATCACCTCGACCCAGCCCCGGTCTTCCAATTGTTTGATGACCAAAGAATTGACTGTCACGCCACGGATGTCTTCCATGTCACCGCGGGTCACAGGCTGGCGGTAGGCGATGATGGCCAAGGTTTCCATGGCAGCGCGCGAATATTTGGGGGGTTTTTCGGGATGCAGCCGGTCGAGGAAATCGCGCATCTCGGGGCGACTTTGCATGCGCCAACCGCTGGCCACATTCACCAACGCCAAGCCGCGTTGTTGCCAATCCTCTTGCAAGGATTCGAGCAATGTTTTGAGGGTGTCAGCACCGAGTTCGTCATGAAAAAGTTGACGCAACTCCCGCACCTGCAGAGGCTGGGTGGCGCACAACAAAGCCGTCTCAAGGACACGCTTGGCATCCAGGGTATTCATCATCCAATGTCCGGGGGAAATCAATCGGTCATTCTAGCCGAGGGGGTTGCGCAAGCCCATCGCGTCCAGGGCTTGCTGGATATCGGCGCTCAAGGGCGAAGAAAATTGCAAAACCTCTTGGCTGAATGGGTGCGTAAAGCCCAGCCTGAACGCATGCAAAGCCTGTCGATCCAAGGGCAAATACCCTGCGCCGCCATACAAACCATCGGCCAACAAGGGCAAGCCGATGGCCGCCATGTGCACGCGGATTTGGTGGGTGCGCCCCGAGTGCAACGTGCAGTGCACCAAACAGCCTTGGTCGTTGCTGTCCAAACAGTGCAGCGAAGTGTGGGCGTGTTTGCCGGGTTGCCGCGCCAAATCCACGACAGCCATGCGCAAACGCTGTCGTGGGTCGCGTCCAATGGGTAACTCGACCTCTCGGCGCATGTCGCCGCGCCAAGGGCGTTGGCTGAGCGCCAAATAGTCGCGGTGCACATCGCGTGCAGCAATCATGGCCACCAAGGCATCCATGCATGCGCGGGTGCGCGCAACCACCATCAAACCGCTGGTGTCTTTGTCCAAGCGATGAACAATGCCGGCGCGGGGCACCTGTGCCGCCGCAGGATCGAGCGCGAGCAAGCCGTTGAGCAAGGTGCCACTCCAATTGCCAGGCGCCGGGTGCACGACCCGCCCAGCAGGTTTGTCAATGATGCGCAAATGCGCGTCTTCATAAACCACATGGATGGGCATGGCCTGTGCCACATAGGCTTGCGACATTTCGGTCGGCTGCAGTCGAACGGTGATGATCTCTGCCGCCTTGACCAAGTAAGCCACTTTGCCAATGGGTTGGTTGTTCGCAGCAGAGCGAACAAACCCCTCCTCGATCAAGTGTTTCAAGTGGTTGCGAGAAAATTCAGGCATCAACTGAACCAGTGCGCGGTCTAACCGCTGTCGATGCAAACCGGGCGTGATTTCCAGTCGCCGCTCCTCCGTGTCAACGTCCAACTCTTCCATCACGGTGTCCTCTGCAACCAGCGATGTGGATGGGATGGGCTCGGTCGGATGCATCGTTGATAATCGCGTCAGTTCAAAGTTTGAAGGGTTCATGTGCAGAGATTTCTTTCATTATCAATGGTGTGGGTGTTATTACTGTTAGGTGCTTGCGCCACCGACGAAAAAGACGCGACCGCCAAGATGTCCCCCGAGGAAATTTATGCCGAGGCCAAGGACATCATGAAGGGCAATATTTACGACAAAGCCATCGTGTTGTTTGACAAACTCGAAGGCCGTGCAGCAGGGACGCCACTGGCACAGCAAGCGCAACTCGACAAGGCTTACGCCCAATACAAAAACGGTGACCGTGTCGCTGCACTCATGACACTGGACCGGTTCATGAAGCTCAACCCGGCCAACCCTGCGCTCGACTATGCGCTTTATTTGAAAGGCACCATCAATTTCAATGACGATTTGGGCTTGATGTCGAAATGGTTCAAGCAAGATTTGGCCGAACGCGACCAGATGGCTGCTCGCGATTCGTTTGAAGCTTACAAAGAATTGGTCACCCGGTTTCCAGACTCGAAATACTCCCCCGATGCGACCTTGCGCATGCGCCACATCGTGAATTTGCTGGCGAAATCAGAGCTCAAAGTAGCCAAGCACTACTATGACAAAGGCGCTTACGTGGCAGCGGTCAACCGCGCCCAAGCCACTTTGAATGATTACCCCAACAGCGAAGCGGCAGAAAACGCGCTGATCATTCTGATTGACTCCTACCAAGCGCTGGGCTTGACGCAGCTGAGCGAAGACACGCAGCGGGTGCTCAAAGCATCCTTCCCCGAAAGCCGCTATTTCCCGGCATCCGCCCCAGCCAAGCCTGCGAAAAAAAGCTGGTTCAAGTTTTGGTGATGCTGCTGAGCGCGGCCAGCAAAGCGGGAAATTGATCCACCCGTTTCATCGGGGGTAGGACTGCCAACAAACGCCTGCCATAGGGCGTGTTCACCAACCTGTTGTCGCAAATCACCAAAGCACCACGGTCGGTTTCGCGGCGAATCAACCGCCCTGCCCCTTGTTTGAGGGACACACCGGCCTCAGGCAAAAAATAGTCATTGAACGAACTTCTGCCTTGCGCCTCCAAACGCTGGCTGCGCGCCTCCACCAATGGGTCGTTCGGCGGCGGAAAAGGCAACTTGTCGATGATGACCGCTTGCAGTGCATCGCCAGGCACGTCAAAACCTTCCCAAAAACTGGCGGTGGCGACCAACACCGTGCCTTTGCCACCCGGCTCGATGGCTTGCCGAAAACGTTGCATCAACTCGCGTTTCGGGTGTTGCCCCTGAACCAATATGTCCATCTCTGGGTTGTCATTCGCTGACGCCAACAATTGGTCGCCAATCGCTCTCAATGCACGCGTGGTCGTGGTCAGCACCAGCGTTCGACCGCCCAAGGTGCACGCGACTTGCCAACTGAGCGACGCCACTTGTTCGCTGTGCTGAGGGTCTTTGGGTGACACCATGCCCCGCGGCACATACAACCAAGCTTGGTTTTCGTAATCAAACGGGCTTTGCACTTGCAGCACTTGTGCGTTTTGCAAACCGCAAGGTTCAGTGAACCAACGCAGTTGCGGGTCGGACCCCAAGGTTGCCGAGGTGAATATCCAACTGCGCGGCAACGCCACGGGCTGTTGCTCGGCATCGGGTACCGTGATCACTTGCGCATCGAGCAACTTGGTTTGCACCACATCGGCGATGTCCAGTGGCGCTTCCATGCACCGCATTTGTGAGCTCACATCCAACCAACGCACGCTGCCCAGGGCGCAAGGGTTAGCAAAATAGTCGATCAAGCCCAAAACATCGCCCAAACGCTCGTGCAAGCGTTGAAAATCCGGCGCTGCATCCATCACCACGTCCAAGGCGTCTTGCAACGCGCTGGCTGTGCGAGACACCTCGTCCAACGCCTGCCGCCAATCTTGCGGGTCGATGCCTTGCGGCTGGGCTTGGCTCCATCGCAATTTGGCATTCGCCGGTTGCTTGCCCACCAGCAAACGCCAATCGCGAACCGCTTTTTCAAATGTGCCGGTCAGGGCTTGCCAGTCGACCAAGCCTCGCGCCAATTGCAGCCCGGCTGTCAGCGTGTCGCGAGCGAGGTCAAGCAATTGACCACTGCCCAACTGTTTGCCTAAAAACTGAATGCCTGTCTCGTTCAACTGATGGGCTTCGTCAAAGATGACAACCCGCACGGTGGGCAGCAGCTCGGCCATGCCTGACTCACGCACCGCCATGTCAGCAAAGAACAAATGGTGGTTGATGACCACGACATCGGCAGCCATGGCTTCGCGCCTGGCTTGGTTGACATGGCATTCACGCCAATGCGGGCAAGGCGACCCCAAACAGTTGTCGCGGTTGGACGTGATCAACGGGATCAACGCGGACTGCTCATCGAGGCTGGGCACTTCTGCCAAATCGCCGCTGACAGTGGTCTTGGCCCACTGCTGAACCACGGCCAAGGTTTTGACCGCATGTCGGTCTGGCAAACTGGCCGAGCTCAAGGCCAGTTCCAAGCGTTGCTGGCACAGGTAGCTGCCGCGACCTTTGAGCATGGCCAATTTCAAAGGCAAACCCAAGGCTTTGATCACGTCCGGGATGTCGCGAGAAAACAATTGGTCTTGCAATGTTTTGGTGGCCGTTGACAACAGCACGCGTTCTCCACTGAGCAAGGCCGGCACCAGATAGGCAAAAGTTTTGCCAACGCCTGTGCCCGCCTCGACCACCAAAGAGCCGCCTTTTTCCAAGGTGTCTGCCACGGCCAACGCCATGTCGGTTTGGCCTTGGCGTGGCTGAAAAAAAGCCGTTGCTCTGGCCAGCGGGCCGTGTGGTGTGAACATCTCGCGCACCACGTCGCTCAGGCGTTCAGTCAAACCGGCCCCTGTTCATCGAGGCATGTCCGCAGGCTTGGGTGTGGGCAAGGGATCCATGTTGGGTTTGCGCTCAGCAGCGTCTTTTTCAACGCTCTTGCGGCGTTTATCGGCCTCTTCTTGTTTTCGCTGGTAGTCAGCGCGTTTTTGTGCGGCTTGGGCAGCTTTTTCTTCGTGCTTGCGTTTGCGTTCTTGAAGTTCTTCTAAGCGTTGTTGGTATTTTTCTCGGTTTGCTTCAATCTCGAGCTCTTTGTCCAAGGCTTTTTCGTTTTTCTCGATGTTTTCTTGCAATTTGTCGAGGTGAACATTGCGTTGCTCCATGCGCTGTTCTTCGTCTTTCAATTGCTTTTCTTGGCTTTGTCTGTCTTCCAAACGCAACTGGGCTTTGTCGCCACGTTGCTTTCGAAGCGCATTGTTGAGAATCGTTTCTTGTCGGCGCAAATCGTTGTCACGTTTGATTTTCGTGTCCAAGGCATCTTGCTTGCAGCTGTTGACTGCAAATTTTTGGTAGCACAACTTAAGCGCTGTTTTGTATTCGGTGTCGGCCAAGTCACGCTCAAAACGGATGCGCTTTCGCTCGGCGTCCAAATCCAAGCCTTGGAGCAATTCAGGTGAGGCCTGTGCTTTGTCGATGGCCGCAGAAGACTGCGCCCAGGCAGGGTTGGCCAATTGCAAAACGCCACACAAAATGAAATAAACAAGGTGCTTCATGTCAGCGAAGTATCCACCAGTCTGCGACCCAAGGCCAAAAAGGCGCCAGATTGCATTTCTCGCAGTCGGGAAGCGGTTCTGGGAAATTCATGCGACATCGGTCCTTCGGTGTAGAGCAACTCGGGCTCAACGTCGGCTTGCAGCACCAATTTCACCCGGCGGTCATACAACACATCAATCAACCACGTGAAGCGTCTGGCCTCGGAAGACATGCGAACTTCCATTTGCGGCACGCCACTGAGGAACACCGTGTGAAATTGGCTGGCAATTTCCAAAAAATCATTTTGCGAACGCGGCCCGCCGCACAACACCTTGAAGTCAAACCACACCATGCCGCCTGCGCGGCGTTTGGCCCAGAGCTTGCGTTCTTCAATCATCAGTAACCCATCTTGGTCAGGCGATTCAGCCAACCGGTCAAACGTCTGGTGCATGAGGGTTTCTGTGTCGTCGTTGCAAGGTGTCAGGTACAGCTGTGCTTGCTCCAACATGCGGCCACGGTAATCGACACCGTTGTCCACATTGACCACCTGCATGGTGGCATTGAGCAAATCGATCGCTGGCAACAACCTGTCGCGGTGCAAGCCATCAGGGTACAACTCGTCGGGCTTGAAATTGGAGGTGGTGACAAAGCCAATGTCGTTGTGCTGCATCGCCATCAGCAAGCGATGCAAGATCATGGCGTCAGTGATGTCGGCGATGTGAAACTCGTCAAAACAAATCAACTTGAACCGCTTGGCCATGCGCTCACCCAGTTCATCCAAGGGGTTGACCGTGCCTTGCAAGTCTCTCAATTCACGGTGCACCTCGCGCATGAACTCATGGAAATGCAAGCGGGTTTTGCGCTCAATCGGCACGGCATTGAAAAAACAATCCATCAAAAAACTTTTGCCACGACCGACGCCACCGTACAAATACACGCCCTTGGGTATGTCGGGGTGGTTGATCAGCTTTTTCAACGAATTGCCGCGTTTGTGTTTGTATTGCGTCCACTCGCTCGCACAACGCTCTAACGCATCCACCGCCCGCAGTTGCGCGGGGTCAGCCGCAAAACCACGCTGCTTCAGTTCTTGTTGGTAAATGTCTGAGACGGACATGGTGTGCGTGGGTTTTGCTTTTGTCAATGGCGAGAAAAACTGACGCCACGGGCAAGCAAACGGTGCTCATAGGCTTGGCGGGTCAGCGCCTCGCGGTAATCGGGATGGGCAATTGAAATCAAAGCCAGTGCGCGTTCGGGCACCGATTTCCCTTTCAAATTGACGATGCCGTATTCGGTCACGACATACATCATGTCGGTGCGCGGTGTGGTCACCATGTTTCCCGGCGTCAGAGACAAGGCGATGCGGCTTTTGCGTTGGCCATTTTTTTCAAAGGTGGACGACAAGCACATGAATGATTTGCCACCCTCAGACGCATAAGCGCCACGCACAAATTGCAACTGCCCGCCTGTGCCACTGATGTGACGAAACCCGTCGGATTCTGATGCGGCTTGGCCTTGCAAATCCATTTGCGTGGTGTTGTTGATCGCGACCACCCGGTGGTTGCGCATGATTTCGTGCGGCAAATTGGTGTCTTGCACGGGCAAGCAAGCCATGTCAGGGTTGCGGTGCAAACTGGCGTAATAACCGGGCGAGCCCAATCCAAAAGAGAAAGCCATCTTGCCCGTGTGAACTTGTTTTTTGGCGTTGGTGACTTTGCCTGCTTGGTACAGCTTGACCATGCCCTCGGTCAGCATTTCCGAATGCACACCGAGGTCTTGGGCAGGACTGTGCAGCAATTGCTCGCACACCGCATTGGGCATGCCGCCAATGCCAATTTGCAAACAGGCACCATCTTCAATTTCCGCCGCGATCAATTGACCCACCGCGACATCCACCGGCGTGGCTGATGGTTGCGGCAGTGCCGGTGCCGCTTGGTGGTCACCTTCGATCACAAAATCGACTTCGCTGCGATGCACACCATTGCGAACCCCATGGACATAGGGCAGGCCATCAGTGACTTCAACCATCACGCATTTCGCGCGCTCGATGATATCGCGGTGCCATAGATTGGATGCACTGAAATTGAAAAACCCGTGTTCATCCTCGCGGCAAGTTTTCAACACCACGATGTCGACCGGATCGATGAAGCGTTGGTAATAGTCCGGAATTTCACCCAAATTCACAGGCAAATAATGGGCTCTGCCCTTGTCATGCCATTGACGGTCGTAGCCCGAGAAATGCATGCTGAACCAATGAAAGTGATGCCCTTCTGGGTCGCATTCCAACACCGCGCGAGGCCGCATGGTGATGCAAGAACGAAATTTGACATCGTGCAATTCGTCTTTGCGTTCAGCCAAGGCTTGGTCAAACACATCGGGCTGGCACAAGGTGGCGCCGTAGTCGATCCACATGCCAGGCCTGACCATGGCCGCCGCCTGTGTGGCGGAGATGGTTTTCGCCGGGTGGGAAACGACGCGCAGTGGCATGACAACGTGACTTAAAAATTCAACGTGCGTTTGTCGACAGCCAAGGCCGCTTCTTTGGTCGATTCACTCAGCGATGGGTGGGCATGGCAAATGCGCGCAATGTCCTCCGCGCTGGCTTTGAATGCCATGGCCACAGTCGCCTCGGCTATCAATTCGCTGGCCTGCGGTCCCATGATGTGCACGCCCAAAATTTCATCGGTGTGTGCATCGGCCAACATCTTCACCATGCCCGTGGTGTCGCCCAACGCACGTGCGCGGCCATTGGCCAAAAAGGGAAAGCTGCCGGCCTTGTAAGCCACGCCGTCTTGCTTGAGTTGCTGTTCGGTGCGTCCAACCCATGCGATTTCCGGGCTGGTGTAGATGACCCAAGGCACCAAATTGAAATCGACATGGCCGTGTTGTCCGGCAATGCGCTCGGCGACCGCGACGCCCTCTTCCTCGGCTTTGTGTGCAAGCATGGGCCCACGCACCACATCACCGACCGCCCAGACGCCTGGCAAGTTTGTTTGGCAATCCGCGTCAACCACGATGGCGCCACGCTCGTCCAGTTGCAAACCCACGGCTTCGACATTCAAGCCGTTAGTGTTGGGCACGCGTCCAATCGACACGATCAATTTGTCAACCTCGAGCCGCTGGGGTTCGCCTTTGGCGTTGGTGTAGTTGACGCTGACGCCTTTTTTGCTGCGCGCAATGTCACCGACTTTGACGCCGAGTTGGATGTTCAACCCTTGTTTATCAAATACCTTTTTCGCTTCTTTGGCAATCTGCTCATCGACCGCGCCCAAGAAAGTGGGCAGACCTTCCAAGATGGTGACTTGTGCGCCGAGACGTCGCCAGACAGAGCCCATCTCCAAACCGATGACGCCTGAACCAATCAACGCCAGTTGTTTCGGTACCGCGCCGATGCGCAACGCACCGTCATTGGACAGGATCTGTTCTTCATCAAAAGGCGCACCCGGCAAGGCGCGAGCGCTGGAACCTGTCGCAACAATGATGTGTTTGGCCACCAACGATTCTTCGGTTTGGCCAACGACTTTGATTTCATACCCCGCTTCAGATTTGCTGGCAAAACTGCCTCTGCCGTGGAAGAAAGTGACTTTGTTTTTCTTGAACAAATACAAGATGCCGTCGTTGTTTTGCTTGACCACGGTGTCTTTGCGAGACAGCATTTTGGCCACGTCCATCTTCACCTCTTTGGCGCTGATACCGTGGTCTGAAAAATGGTGTTGGGCTTGGTCGAAATGCTCAGACGACTGCAACAAGGCTTTGGAGGGAATGCAACCCACGTTGGTGCAGGTGCCGCCCGGCGCTGGTCCGCCAGAGGCGTTTTTCCATTCATCGATGCAAGCCACTTGCTTGCCAAGTTGTGCGGCGCGAATGGCAGCGATGTAGCCGCCAGGGCCAGCACCGATGACGATGACATCGAATGGTTTACTCATGTTTTTCTTCTTTAAATGTCAAACAACAAACGTGCAGGGTCTTCCAATGCCTCTTTCATCGCGACCAGACCCAAGACAGCTTCACGGCCGTCGATGATGCGGTGGTCGTAAGACATGGCCAAGTAATTGATGGGGCGAACCACCACTTGCCCGTTTTCCACCACCGCGCGGTCTTTGGTGGCGTGCACGCCCAAAATCGCAGACTGGGGCGGGTTGATGATTGGCGTGGACAACATGGAACCAAACACGCCACCGTTGCTGATGGAGAACGTGCCACCCGTCATCTCTTCGATGCCGAGTTTGCCGTCGCGTGCTTTGGCGCCGTATTCGGCGATTTTTTTCTCGATGTCAGCAAAACTCATTTGATCAGCGTTGCGCAAGATCGGCACGACCAAACCACGCGGTGAACCGACCGCGATGCCAATGTCAAAGTAACCGTGGTAGACGATGTCATTGCCATCGACAGACGCATTGAGCACCGGGAATTTCTTCAAGGCATGCACGGCAGCTTTGACGAAAAAGCTCATGAAGCCGATTTTGACGCCGTGTTCTTTTTCAAATTTTTCTTGAAACCGCTTGCGCATTTCCATCACCGGTGCCATGTTCACTTCGTTGAACGTGGTGAGGATGGCGTTGGTTGATTGCGATTGCAACAAACGTTCGGCGACACGGGCGCGCAAACGGCTCATGGGGACGCGTTGTTCTGGACGCTCACCCAGATCGACCGATGGACCATCGACCTGCGGCAATAGCTTGGTGGGCACGCCGGTGGGGATGGCGGCCGCCGCAGGCTTGACACCGGTGGCCACCGCTCCCAACACGTCGCCTTTGGTGACGCGACCATCTTTGCCGGTGCCTGTCACTGAACCTGCTGGCAGTTGGTGATCGGCCATCCATTTGGCAGCGGCAGGCATCAACACATCCGACTTGGCTGCGCTGGCACTGGCTGCAACTACAGGTGCAGCGGCAACAGCGGGTTTGGCAGCAACCGGGGCAGCCGTCGCGGACGCGGTGGCTGCGGTGTCGATGCGGGCGAGGAGTTGGTCTGCCATGACGGTGCTGCCGTCGGCACACAGTATCTCGACCAACACACCTGCTGACGGAGCGGGCACTTCGAGCACCACTTTGTCGGTCTCGACATCGATCAAGATCTCATCGGCACTGACAGCTTCGCCAACTTTCTTTTTCCATTGCAACAACGTGGCTTCGGCCACGGACTCGGACAACTGGGGGACTTTGACTTCAACGATAGACATGGTGAATTCCTGGATGAAAAATGGGTCAATAACGCGCTGAGGGCAGCACTTATTTGGTCAGGATGAAACCTTTGAGGCGGCCGAATGCACCGTCGACCAACGCTTTTTGTTGCTCTTGGTGCAAATGCGAATAACCGACCGCGGGCGAGGCTGACGCGGCGCGCCCGCTGTACCCCAGTTTTTGACCAGAGGCCATGTTTTCAAACAAGTAGTGCTGCACAAAAAACCATGCACCTTGGTTTTGCGGTTCATCTTGGCACCACAACACCTCGGTGGCGTTCGGGTATTTTTTCAGCTCAGCCGCAAACACTTTGTGCGGGAACGGATAGAGCTGCTCGAGGCGCATCAACACCGTGTCATCGTGACCGGCTTCTTCGCGCTTTTTGGCCAGGTCGTAATACACCTTGCCAGAACACACGACGACGCGTTTGACTTTGTCGGCCTTGACGTCCTTGACCTCGGGGATGAGGGTTTGGAATCCGCCTTTGGTGAACTCAGACAAAGGCGACGCGGCATCTTTGTTGCGCAACAACGATTTGGGCGTGAAGATGATCAAAGGTTTGCGCAAGTTGCGCACCATTTGGCGACGCAAGACATGGAAAATTTGGCTGGCCGTGGTGGGCTGCACGATTTGCATGTTGGTGTCTGCCGCGAGTTGCATGAAACGCTCGACGCGGGCCGAACTGTGCTCGGGGCCTTGTCCTTCGTAACCATGCGGCAGCATCAATGTGATGCCGTTGACTCGGCCCCATTTCACTTCACCTGAGGCTATGAATTGGTCGATCACCACTTGGGCGCCGTTGGCAAAGTCGCCGAATTGCGCTTCCCAAATCACCAATGTGTTCGGGTCGTTGGACGCATAGCCGTACTCGAAACCGAGGACCGCCTCCTCTGACAGGATCGAATCGATCACCGTGAACGGGGCTTGGTTGTCGGCCGCGTTTTGCAGCGGAATGTAAGTGCCTGTGTCCCACTTTTCGCGGTTTTGGTCATGAATGACCGCGTGCCGGTGAGTGAAAGTGCCTCGGCCAGAATCTTCGCCGGACAAACGCACGGCGAATCCACTGGCCACCAACGAAGCAAATGCCATGTGTTCGCCCATGCCCCAATCCACGGGCAAATCGCCACGGCCCATGGCGGCGCGGTCATCCAATACCTTTTTCACCAAGGCATGGGGGGTGACGCCTTCAGGCAACCGGGTGATGCGCTCGGCCAGTCGCTTCCATTCGGCCATGGGGATGGCGGTGTCCGCAGCGTCTGTCCATTTTTTGCCCATGAACGGGCTCCAGTCCACCGTGAACTTGGTTTTGAAATTGGTCAGCACCGGCTCAGAGGTGTTCTTGCCAGCATCGAGCGCCGCACGGTAGGTTTTCACCATGTCGTCGCCCAAGGTTTCGCCCAAACCCTGCGCTGTCAATCGGTCTGCATAGAGTTTGCGAGTGCCTGGGTGGGCCGCGATTTTTTTGTACATCAAGGGCTGGGTCAAGCTGGGCGTGTCTTGTTCGTTGTGACCCAACTTGCGGTAGCAAGTGATGTCGACCACCACATCTTGGCGAAAAGTCATGCGGTATTCCAGCGCCAACTGCGTGGCCAGCACCACGGCCTCGGGGTCATCGGCATTCACATGCAACACCGGCGCTTCCACCATCTTCACAATGTCAGTGCAAAACGCGGAGGAGCGCATGTC
>Ga0192647_102093_pt1 | contig 12637 bp, 11 predicted proteins | sample LauGreFa1BDMLBSN_2_FD_133046 | JGI IMG/M metagenome (GOLD analysis project Ga0192647, IMG submission 133046) | Freshwater lake microbial communities from Lake Michigan, USA - Fa13.BD.MLB.SN - reassembly | ecosystem: Environmental > Aquatic > Freshwater > Lake | place: Lake Michigan, USA...
GTTCGAGGTGAACCTGAGCGACTACCTCGACACCGGGCTCTTCCTCGACCATCGCAAGACGCGGTCGATCATCCGGCACTATGCCAAGGGCAAGCGCGTCCTCAACCTGTTCGCGTACACCGGGAGCTTCACGGTCTATGCGCGTGCCGGCGGGGCCATCGCCACCACCACGGTGGACATGTCGAAGACCTACCAGGACTGGACCAAGCGCAACCTCGAGCTGAACGGGTTCGCCGTGGACGGCGCGCTGCACCGGTTGGTGCACGCGGACTGCCTGCAGTTCCTGGAGGCGGGCCCCGCGCCGGGCGAGCGCTACGACTACATCGTGCTCGACCCGCCCACGTTCTCGAACAGCAAGCGGATGGAGGCGGACAGCTTCGCCGTGGACCGCGACTGGCCGCGCCTGGTGGAGATGGCCACGCGCTGGCTCGCCGACGACGGCTGGCTCTACTTCAGCACCAACTCGCGCCAGCTGAAGTGGGACGACGCGCAGGTGCCCGCGGGCTACCTGGCCCGCGAGATCAGCGAGCGCACCGTGCCGGACGATTTCCGCAACCGCCGCATCCACCGCTGCTGGACGGTCACGCGCGCTACTGCTGGCTCACCGCGATGAAGAACTCGGGGTTCGACGGCAGCTCGGCGAAGACGCCGAGGAAGTGGCCGTTGCGCGCGTCGTACTTGAGGATCTGCTTCGTCAGCCGGCTTCCCACGTAGAGCACGTGGTCGCGGATGGCGAGCGAGCTCGGTGCGCTGAGGCCGCCGTCGTTGGCAGCCACGAGCTCGGTGACCTTGCCGGTCTCGAGGTCCTGCTTCCAGACGCAGTTGACCTTGTTGTCGGTCACCAGCAGCGCGCGTCCGTCGGCGGTGAACATCGCCTGGATCGGGTGCTGCAGCCCGTCCTGCGCGGACATTGCCACGCGGATGAAGCGTCCGGTCACCGGATCATGCACCGCCACGCGGGAGCGGCCGCGATCGCAAACGTAGAGCATGCCGTCCGGCCCGAACGCGAAGCCGCGCACGAGCCCCACGCCTTCGGGCGATTGCTGGTCGTTCGGCACCACCGTGCCCGGGAGCAGGGTGCCGAACTCCGACAGCCCGCTCGCCACCGGCATGGGCTTGCCTGCTTCGCGGCTCCCGAGCCCGTGGTAGCGCGTGACGGTGTTCGTGTCCTGGTTCGAGGCGTAGAGCGAGCCATCCGGCCCGATGCTCACCTGGTAGGTGTGCACCATCGCGGGGTTGGCCTCACCGCCCGTCACCCACGTGGCGCGGTAGGGCCGCACGCCCGTGCGTTCGTCCGGCTTGCCGAACACCACCACGCGCGTGGCCCCGCTCTTGGCGTTCATGACGGCCAGGTCGCCGTTGCCCAGGATGAACATCCCGCGCAGCTCGCTGAGCGGCGGATCCTTGGCCGGCAAGGCGCCGAGCACCGGACCGATGACCTTGCCGCTGCCGTCGATCGCGAACACCTGCGCCAGCGCCCCGGCCTCGCCGTGGACGGTGGCGTACCAGTGGGGCGCGGTGATTGGCAGCTCGTGGTCGTGCGCGCGGTCGCCGGAAGGCAGTTCGACGCCGTCGGAGACGCCCCCGCTTCGCTCGGAAGCCGCCTGCAGTCGCACCGCATCGGCCTCCTGGCGGGCCGTCGCCTGCTCCATGGTCGGAGCCAGGATGGGCAGCGTCAGCATCGCCACGAGTGCGATTCCCGCCGCCAACACGCCGAAGGATGCTTCTCGCTTCATTTCCGCTTGCAAGGTTACCGGGAAACGGAGACGATGCGCACGTACATGGAGGTACGCATGGAAGCGCTCAGCACCCGTCAATTCTGGAAGTCGTCGTTCGTGCGGGGAATCATGCCGGTGATGGCCGTGGCACTCGCACTGCTGGTGGTGGGCGCGTGCAGTTCGCAGCCGTCCGGTTCGGCGCGATCGCGTTCCGCGGAGTCCGTGCTGGTGGACGGCGCGAACGACCTTGGCCTGGACATCGGCCGGCGCAACGACACCTACGCGGCCGCGATGGGCGAGGGCAAGAAGGAGAAGGAACTCGAGAAGCTGTTGGGCGGCGGCGCCGAGCCCGGCGCAGAGCATGGCGGCAAGAAGATTCCGGGCCCCGACGACTGGCGGATCATCACCAACTCGCTGAGCCTCTTCCGCCACGCGCCGTACGTCACGGACCTGGTGCTGGGCCTCCTCTGCTCCATCGGCGTGGCGCTCGCCCTGACGGGTGCGCCGCGCCGCGCAGTGCGGTTCGACCCGATCGCGCACGCGGAAAGCCGTCGCGCCACCGTCATCTGCGCGCTCATCGGCTGCATCGCCGCGGAGCTGGTGCAGGCGAGCGAGCACTTCCTCATGGGCGCGGAGATCGCGCTGGTCCTCTTCGGCATCGGTGGCCTCGTGCGCTTCCGCACCATCTTCAGCGATGCGGGGCAGACCGGCGTGGCCATCGTCGCCACGGTGCTTGGCCTGGCGTGCGGCATGAGCGAGTACTCGTTGGTGGCGCTCTCGCTCGTCATCGTCTTCCTTGCCATGTGGCTGATGAGTTCCGTCGCGCACGTCCACCTGCGCATCAAGGTGCGCAAGCACGCGGACCTGGCGCAGGTGCAGTCGGCGGTCACGTCCATCCTCCAGGACCAGCACTTCTCGGTGCTCCGCTGCACGCCGAGCACGCCGGAACGGACCATCGAGATCTACGCCCGCACCACCGCGGACTTCGACTCCGAGGCCCTGGCGCACACCATCGTCGGCATCGTGCCCGGGGCGCGCGTGCGCATCAAGGCGTCGTGAACCTGGGCGCAGCCGAGCATCACGATGCAGCGGCGCGGCCCGCCGCCGCCCAGCAGTCCGGCGCGCTTCGGCGCATCGAGGTCGCCGGCGTCGGTCGCGTCTTCGAGGATGGATTCGAGGCGCTTGCAAGCGCATCGTTCGAGGTGCCCGCGGGTTCGCTCACGGTGCTCGTGGGTCCGTCCGGCTGCGGCAAGACCACGCTCCTGCGCATGATCGGCGGGCTCGATGCGCCCACTTCCGGCGCAGTTCGTTTCCTCGGCGATGCCGGCACGCTGCCGCCGCCGCGCACCGCGTTCGCGTTCCAGGAGCCGCGGCTCCTGCCGTGGCGCAGCGTGGCGGCGAACGTCGCGCTGCCGCTCGAACTTGCCGGCGTCCCGCGCGGCGAGCGGCTTGACCGCGCTGCCTCCATGCTCGAGCGCGTGCAGCTGGCGGACGCCGGCCGCAAGCTTCCTGGCCAGCTCTCCGGCGGCATGCGCATGCGCGCGTCGATCGCGCGTGCGCTGGTGACGGAGCCGGAACTCCTCCTCCTCGACGAGCCCTTCGGAGCGCTCGACGAGATCACGCGTCACGCGCTCGATGACATGCTGCTTTCGCTGCATGCGCGCCTGGGCATGACGGTGGTGATGGTGACGCACTCCATCGTCGAGGCGGCCTACGTGGGCAGCCAGGTGGTGGTGATGGCGCCCGCGCCCGGGCGCGTGGTGGCCACGGTGCGCCCGGGCTTCGCGCAGCGCACGCCGGCACTGCGTGCCACGCCGGAATTCGCCGCGGCCACGGCGGGCATCATGCGTTCGCTCGCCCAGGCAATGGTGCCTGCCGGAGGTGCGCCGTGATTCGCCGCGCATTCCATGCGGCTTTCCCGCCGGTGGCGGTGGTGGTCGCGCTGCTTGCCGCATGGCAGGCCGCGGTCTGGGCATTCGCGCCGAGCGAGTTCCTGGTGCCCTCGCCGATGGCCGTGGCGCGCGCGCTGCGCGATGGCTCGGGGCAGCTCCTGGCCGCCGCGCGGCTCACGGGCCTGAGCGCGGCGGCGGGGTTCGCGCTGGCTGCCGGCATCGGCATCGTGCTCGGAAGCGTGCTTTCCGCCAGCCGCTTCCTGATGCGCGGCCTCTATCCGATCGCCACGCTCCTGCAGATGGTTCCGCTGGTGGCCATTGCGCCGCTCCTGGTGGTGTGGTGCGGCTACGGTGCGCGCACCTCGATCGCAAGCGCGGTGATCGTCTCGCTGTTCCCGGTGCTGGCCGCCACGCTCGACGGGATGCGTTCCACGGACCCGGGGCTGGTGGAACTCTTCCAGGTGAACCGCGCCACGCGCCTGCAGCGGTGGTGGAAGCTCGAACTGCCGTGGGCCATTCCGTCCATCGTCACCGGCCTGCGCATCGCGGCGGGGCTGGCGGTGATCGGCACCATCGTGGGCGAATTCGTGGGCGCGTTCGCCGGCGAGGACGCACCGGTGGGCATCCTCATCACGAGCGCGCTGCGCGAGAACCGCACCGACATGGTGTTCGCGGCGGTGTTCGTGGCGTCCGCGGTGGGGTTCGCGCTCTTCGGCGTGGTGAGCCTCCTGGGGTGGGTGCTGCTGCGGCGCTGGCACGCTTCGGCGCGGTGAATTCGCGCGCTTGGGTCCGCGCGCCTACCCTTTGCCCATGCCCATGCCCATGCGGAACATGCTTCGTCCATTCACGATTCGCACGTCCACCATCACGCTCGCGTGCGCGCTCCTCGGCGCGCTCGTCCTCGGCGGCGCGGCCGCGCGTGCGCCGGAGCCGGTGAAGCTGCGCCTGCAGCTCAATTGGGTGCCCGAGCCCGAGTTCGGCGGCATGTACGCCGCGCAGCAGGATGGCCTGTACGCCAAGGCTGGCATCGAGGTCGAGCTCATCAAGGGCGCCGCCGGCACGCCCGCGCCGCAGATGGCGGCGAGCGGGCAGGTGGAGTTCGCCATTGCCTCCGGCGACCAGCTGCTCTCGCTCAACGAGAAGGGCGGCGACCTGGTGGCGGTGTTCTCCGTCTTCCAGCAGAGCCCGATGGGCGTCATGGTGAAGGCCGATTCCAAGTTCAACTCCATCGAGGACCTGTGGAAGAGCGATTCCACCGTGGCCATGGAGGCGGGGCTTCCGTACCTCAAGTTCCTCAACCGCAAGTACCCGGGCAGCAAGGTGAAGATCGTGCCCACGGGCACCGGCCTCGCGGCGTTCGAGCGCGGCGCGGTGCAGGGGCAGCAGTGCTTCATCAGCGCGGAGCCCGTGCAGATGGAGCTGAAGAAGGTGCCGGTGCGCGTCTTCTCGCTCGCCGTCAGCGGCTACGACCCGTACGTGGAGCTGGTGGTCACCAAGCGCTCGTGGCTGGAAGCGCACCGCGCCGAGGCCGCCAAGTTCGTCAATGCGCTGCGCGAGGGCTGGATCCGCTACCAGGCGGAACCCGCGAAGTACAACCCGGGCATCGCCAAGCTGAACCCGGCCATGAGCCTGGAAGCCATGGACATGGCGGCCCGCAAGCAGCACGACATGGTCATGCTGCCGGGCAGCGCGCCCGCCGACGTGGGAACCATGACCGCCGAGCGCTGGAAGACGCTTTCCACGCACCTCGTGGAACTCGGCTCCATCAAGGAAGCGCCGAAGTCGCCGGACGCCGTGTTCTGGAACGCGCCGAAGTGAGGCCTGCCAGCACGAGCGCGGCGAGCACTCCCGGCGCAGGCACGAGGTTCGCGTTGGCCCAGTCGACGGCGGCCGCGTGTTCCGACTCGTCCATGCCGAGGTTGAAGACGATCCACGAGGTCTCGCTGGTGAGGTAGCCGGCGGACGATGCGGTGAACGCGGCAAGGTAGATGCCGTTGGCGGGGTCGCTGCCTCCCGGTCCGAAGACCGTGAACTCGGGGTGAAGGTCGAGCCCCTGCGAGACGAGGAAACTGAACGAGCCCCCAGTGGTCGAGAATGCGTCTTGGCCGGCGTAGCTCGCCAGCAGGCCGGCATTGGCTGCGTCGAATCCGGCGCCATTCCATGATCCGAGGCCAGCGAGCAGATTGATGGTCACCGTGCTGCCCACGAGGTTGGAGCCGATGCCCGGCTCGTCTCCCGAGAACGGAAACGCCGGGTCGAGCCCAAGCTCGCCCTCGAAGACGCGCTGCGCGGGATCGATGATCTCGCCGCTGGCGTGGTTCCATCCGGCGGTGGAGAGTTGGCCGCCCGTGAAGGTGATGAACACGTCCGCATGCGGCTCCTTTGTTCCTCCAAAGGAGGTGGACGCGAGTGCGAGCGAGGACAGGACGACGATGGATGCGATGTGCTTCATTGGAACTCCGAAGATTGAGATGCGAGAGCGTGAAATGCGAGATGTTGAAGTGCGAGGGGGCAATGGCGTCGGGAAGCGGGCAAGCCCGCTCACGGACACGCTCCCCACATGCCGAGCAGCGAGCCGAGATCGGCGCCATTCACGGCACCGCTGGAATCGAGGTCGCCTGCTCCCGGAAGTCCCCAGTTCCCGAGCATGATTCCGAGGTCCGCGCCACCGATCGCGCCGTCGTTGTCGAGGTCACCGATGCACCCCGGGGGGCTCATTGCGGATTCTGCAGCGGCGAACGCGGCGGCGTAGTTCTCCGGCGTATCGCCGCCGTTGAGCACGAGCCAGTATTCCGCACTGCTGCCGACGCCCGATGCCGTGGAGTAGGCCTGGAGGGGCACCAGGTAGACACCCGCGTCGGGCATTGCTGACCCGGTTGCGGGAAGCAGCGTCATCGAGATGTGTCGATGCCACCCACCGTCGGACTGCACTGCCAGGTCAAGACCTGCCACCGGTCCTTCTCCGCTGATCGCGCTGAGCGTGAGGTACGAGATGCGCAGCCGCTCCCCGGCCAGCGGACCCGACGGAGCGGTCGGCTCGAACGAATCTCCGTCCCACGCGAGGATCGGGCCCGTGAAGCGGATCCCGAGCCGGGAGCCGACCGGGAACCCGCCGGGTGGCGCGTCGTAACCAGGGTTGCTCGTGAACCACGCGGTGCCGGTGTCGCCCATCGTGCCGCCGAAGACGCGGCGAGCGTCGCCGTAGCCGGATGCGCCGATCTCTGCCGTCGCGACCGCTCCGTCCACGATGCGAAGACCGATGTCCCCGACGTGCTGTGCACGCGCCGTAGTGCCGATGGACAGGGCGAACGCCGCCGCCATGGGATGGAATTTGAGTTGGATGATGCTTCGCGGGATGACGTTGTTCATGGATTCTCCGTGTCTGCTTGTTGTCTCGAGTTTCGTTGTCCAGGCGTCCGGCGCCTGGTTGAATCGATGGTTGCGCGGTTGCGCTCTCAGTGCAGCTCCGGGTCGAATTGGTTGTCCTGCACGCTCCGATAGACGTCCTCGAACTGCGCGGTGGCCACGTGGCCATCCACGAACGAGTAGTTGGACTGGCTGCCCGGCTGCGGAGGCCGCCGGTCGACGGCGTTCACCTGCACCTGCGATGCGGAGGTCTTGGCCGGCACCGGGCTCGACGCCCAGTCCTCCACGTGCGGGTGGTCCGCGGAGGCGAAGCTGCCCGTCTCCGCCATCAGCAGGAAGCAGACGACGCGGTCCTGGTCGCGCACCTGCTGCAGCCGGTCGACGCCGGCGCCGGGGCCGTCCATCGCCACCGCGGGCGAATAGGTGCGCGAGAGGTAGTTGTTCATGCCGTAGCTGGTGCGGCGGTAGAGGGCCGGCGTGCTGCCGCCCACGGGCTGTCCCTCGCCGCCCACATCGAGCGGCCAGTGCGGGCTGCGGTCGAGCGGGCTCCGCAGCGCCACGGGACTTCCGCCGGTGTAGGGCTGCAGGCGTGCCACGAAGGAGTTCACGGGGTTCGCGTACGAGCCGTGCGGAAGCCCGACGTCGACGAACCGTTCGTCATTGACGTTCATGTACGACGCGTGGGCCATCGCCAGCCCGCGCAGGTTGGAGAGGTCCGCGGTGGCGACGCCCGTGCGGCGGACGCTCGCCATCGCCGGAACCATCAGGCCGACCAGGAGCGCGACGATGCCGACGACGACCAGCAGCTCGACGAGCGTGAACGCCGGGCACAGCGCCCGACGGACGGAGACATTCTTCATTGGGATCATGACCTTCGGCGGGCGCGAATGATTCGCAACCGCCGTTCAAGCGTGAACAAGATGGGGCAGTGCCCCGACTGCGGCCGCCATCATGGGCGGCCGAACGCGTTGGAACAGGTCAGCAGCTCGGCGGGGGCCGGGCCGTCAGGGCGCGCAGCGGGGCGGCAGGCGGCGCGGGCGCGGGTGACGCATCGTCGGTCACCGCCACCAGCGCGTGGAACGCCGGCACGAGGACCGGGGTGCCGGTGGTTCCCACGAGGGAGAGGAGGAGCTCACAGGTGGCGCACTCGCCCTCGTCGTGGTGGCGGTCGGCATGCTCGGAATCACCCGGCATGGCGGTCACGTGGTGGTGGTCGTGGTCGTGGTGGTCGTCGTGGTGCGCATCCGTACCAGCGCCGGATTCATCGGCCACGTGGAGGGCCAGATCGCCGTGATTTCCAGCCTCCGTCGCCAGGTGCAGTGCCCGCAACCCACCCGCGCCGGTGCCCAGGAGGGCCACGGTGAGGGCAAGGAAGAGCATGCGCAGCGCGGAAGGCATCGGGCGAAGTATAGCCCTCAACGCATCGCGGGCAAAGAATGCTCGCTTCGCTCTTCGGAACGGACCGTTTCATTAGACTCGTCGCATGTCTCGCTCCGAACGTCCGCCGCTCCGCGTCCTGCCGACGACGCTCTGGGAGTACCCCAGCCAGCACTACGACTGGCGCGATGCCGAAGGCCGCCTGCACACCATGCAGGGCGACAAGGACTACGCGGGCGCCACGCCCTCGTGGGTGATCTGGCAGCTCCTCATGCGCTACACGCGCGAGACCGACCGCGTGGTGGATCCGTTCTGCGGCAGCGGCACCACCATCGACGTGTGCCGGAGCCTGGGCCGCCCCGTGAAGGGGTTCGACCTCGCGCCGCGGCGCCCGGACATCCTGAAGGCCGATGCGCGCAAGCTGCCGCTCGAGGACCAGAGCGTCGACTTCGTGTTCATGGACCCGCCGTACTCCACGCACATCGACTACTCCGACGACCCGGGCTGCATCGGCAAGCTCGACGCGGGCGGCGACGACGGCGGCCGTGCCTACTACGCGGCCATGACGAAGGCCATCGCGGAAGGGCACCGGGTCCTCAAGAATCGCCGCTACTTCGCGCTCTACGTGAGCGACAGCTGGAAGAAGAAGAAGGGCGCGCCCGCCGGCAGCGGTGCCGGCACGTTCATGCCGATCGGCTTCGAGCTCTTCGCCATCATGCGCAAGCACTTCGTGCCCGTCGACATCATCACGGTGGTGCGGCAGAACCAGAAGCTCGACAAGAACAACTGGCGAAAGACCGCCGTCGAGGAGAACTTCTACCTGCGCGGCTTCAACTACCTCTTCATCATGAAGAAGGTGGATGACGTCGTCCAGGGCGCCGGCGCCCACGCCGCGGCGCCCGGTCGATCCGCACGCTGAAACTCAAGCGCGGCGGTGAGGCCATTGCCGAACCGACGCCAATGGCGCACACGGTGCCTGGCCCCGTCGCCGGAGGGGCAGTGGCGGCGCCATGCCGCCCGCCCCGCGAGGCGATGGGGCCAGTCCCCTGCCGGATCGGCTTTGCGCGACCAACTCGCCGCGCGGTCAAGGCGACCATGTCGCCGGCCGCGGCAGCGCCCCCGCACGCTCGTCCTGCCGCAGGCGCGCATCCGGCGACTGCCCCGCAGCGCACGCCGCGATGCGCAGCAGTCGCCACGCATTCTCGTCGCGCAGCGTGCACAGCGAACCGAGGATCGGTTCCGACGCCGCAAGCGCCACCAGCTCGGCCACGCTGCCGGGCGCCGGATCGGTGTGCGGCGAATCCTGCCATTCCGCAAGGAGCCGCACCACGTCCTTGTCCACGATCTTCCAGCGCTCGAATGCCGATGCCATGATCGCCGCACCCGCGTCCGACGCGGCCTCCGGCGTGCCCGCGGCCACCAGCTGCGAACCCATTCGCCAGGCGCGGCCATCCTCGAAGAACTCCGGGAAGGTGGCGTGCGCACGCAGCGCATCGAACCGCTCGCCGAGCAACGGGTCGATCGATGCCAGTCCGGCGATGGCGTTCCGCTGCGCTTCGCGGCGGCCGCGCGCGGCCTGCTCGATGCGCGTCACGATGCCGCGCACCTCGGTGTCGTTGCGGAACTCCTCGGGCGAACCGCTGCGGCCCTGCGCCTGCATCTTCAGGCCGAAGAGCAGGAAGTCGCGCATCCCTTCCAGCGCGGTGCGGCGTGCGTCCTCGGCGGATTCGCGCAGGCGGTCCGCGTGCGCGGCGAGCACCACGAGCGCCGCGGTACGGCTGACGTCGTCCTCGATGCCCAGCGCCTCGGAGACGGGGTCGAAGTCCGATTGCCACATGGCGCCCAGGAGCCACGGCTGGCGGAAACGGCGCCACGGCAGGGCGGCACGCCGTGCTGCGGCCACCGCGCGCGCCAGCGCGAACCGTGCGTCCGTGTCGGGCACGTCGATGGCGATGGCGATCTCGCGGAACGTCTCGTCATCGGCGTTGCGCCGCTCGTTGTCCGCGTTGAGGAGCGACTGCAGGTATTCGCCAAGCTTGCGCTCGAACGCGGCCGGGTCCTCCTTCTGGCGGCGGGTTGAATCGATGATGATCGACTCCAGCGCCCGCATCTGCTCGCGCTGGCGCGTCTCGAGCGCCTGTGCGCGTGACTGGTGCCGGTCCCAGATCTGCTCCACCAGCGGATCGTCGTCGCGGGCCCCGATGGCGCGCGCGGCGCGGTGGAACGCGGCATGGTCCATGCCCGGGGCCAGGAGCAGCTGCTCGGCGATGGAGAGGTCGGCATTCCACGCAGGTTCCACGTTCTCGCGCTCGCTGCGGAAGACGTTGCGGGCTGTGCGCGACACCAGCCGGTCCGCGTTGGCTGCACCGAGCACGGGCGCGAGCCGCTCACGCATCTCGTCGGGGTGGAGGGTGGCGGCCGACTTCAGGAGTTCGAGCGTGCCGTCGCGGATCTCCTCCTTGGTGGCGACCTCCAGCTCTCCGGCGAGCTGCAGGAGCCGTTCGCCGCATTGCTTCTCGCGCGCTGCCGTGGCCTCCTGCTCCTTTGCCTCCTCGCCCAGCTCCGCCGATGCGATGCGCGCGCGCGCCTGTTCGATGCGCTCGCGCGTGAGTGCCGCCAGCGCAGCGCGCACCGAGTCGATCGCGCGCGCGGTACGCGCGGCCTTTCCGCTGCGAACGTCCGGATGCAAGGCCAGCGCATCGATGCCGAAACGAAGCCCCTCGAGCGCCGGGTCCATGCTCACGCGTCGTCGTTCGTCGGCGCTGCGCAGGCGTTCCGCGGCCTCCGGTGGCAGCGCGGCGCACAGCGCTGCCAGCCCGCGACGGTTGGCGTCATCCACGGCGGCATAGCCGCGTGCCATGGGTCGGCCGGCCTGGAGGTCGGCAGCGCGTCGATCCGCGGTGGCGCGTTCGATGGCCTGGCGTGCTTCGTCGCCTTCGCCGGAGTGCCGGCGCAGTTCCTCGAGACGCTCATCGCCGACGCCGGCGGCCGTCCATGCGGCCAGCTGGTCGGCAGGCTTGTCGATGATGGCGGACGCCAGTTGCTGTGCCGCGCGCGCCAGGTCGGCCCGATACGTGGCCAGGGCCGGTTCCACGGCGGCGCGTTCCTGCGGACCAAGGCGCAGTTCGCGGAGCAGGGGTTCCAGGTCGAGCAGCGTGGGCGTGCGGTCGGACCCGTTGGCGACGCCTTCCACGATGCGCGCGCTTCGCGCGATCGATCGTCGGTCGGCAACGCGCTGCGCGAACGCCTCGCGATCGCGGAAGGTCTCCGCGAGGTCGGCGGTGAACCGGTCGTCCAGTGCGCGGATGCGTGACAGCGCCGTCGAATGGCGGCGGGAGAGGCGCGCAAGCGCGGCAGCGTCGCGCTGCACGTCCTTGGCGGCCTGCGCCTCGCGGACGAGCGGCACCATCACCTCCAGCCGGAGTCTGTCGAAGTCCGCCAAGTAGCGGTCATGCAGCGATTCGAGCGATGCCCACTCGTCGTCGGTGATCGCGGCGGATTCGGATGCCGCGGACGCTGCCAGGTCCACCGTGCTGATGGGTGCCGGAAGGCAGTTGAAGCGCGGCTCGTCCGAGGCCCCGCACCCCGGCAGGGCCACGATCGCAGCGAGCGCGGCGAGCGCGATCCAGGCCATGGCCATGAGCCGGGCGGGTCCCACGGGCGAAGTGTAGGTGGTCCGCTATTCCAGCCGCTGTTCGGCCCCCAGGCCGGATATGGGGCCAAAGGCAGGGCAATTTTCGTGCGATTTTCGCCATTCCCCGGACCTTCGCTTGTGCACCCCCCGTGCCAGAACCGACTCTCCGTCCGGCCCTCGGCATCTGCCGTGCGCGCCAGAGGAGTGACCGCATGAACCGCAACGAATCATCTCGCAGTTTCGGACGCTTCGGGGCTCGCGCCACCACCTTCGCCGGCCTTGCCGCTGCGACGGCGGCGTTCGTCTCGCTGCGCGGCGGGTTCTTTACGCGCGGCGCGAGCGCAGAGTTCGTTCGTCCCACCGTGGCATTCGATGCCCTGCAGGACGGCGTGATCGAGGTGCCCACCGAGGCAACCTCGATCCAGGCTGCCATCGACTTCGCCCCGGACGGCTCGACCATCAAGGTTGCCGCGGGCACCTACGCCGGCGGCATCCACAGCGAGGGCAAGTCCATCACCATCACCGGTGCAGGCGCCGATGCCACGCTGATCCGCGGCTTCGCGAATTCCCCGGTCTTCAGCTTTGCAGGCACTTCCTCGGATCGCGTGATCATCTCCGGCCTCTCGGTGGTCGGCGGCCGCGGCGATGCG
>Ga0192647_102095_pt1 | contig 12630 bp, 11 predicted proteins | sample LauGreFa1BDMLBSN_2_FD_133046 | JGI IMG/M metagenome (GOLD analysis project Ga0192647, IMG submission 133046) | Freshwater lake microbial communities from Lake Michigan, USA - Fa13.BD.MLB.SN - reassembly | ecosystem: Environmental > Aquatic > Freshwater > Lake | place: Lake Michigan, USA...
CGTCCGCGACGGCGCGACCGTGGGCGCGAACGCCGTGCTGCTCTACGGCGCGGACATCGGCGAGGGTGCGTCCGTCGCACCGCACTCGGTGGTCATGAAGCGGGAGCGCCTCGAGCCTGGCACGGCGTACGAAGGCGTGCCGACGCAGCCCGTTCGCGCATGAACGGCGCCGGCCGGCATCCGCGGCGTACCCTGCGCACATGCCCGGTCCGACGCGCGGAACGCTGACCCTCCTTTGCGGACCGATGTTCGCCGGGAAGTCCACGGAACTGCTGCGTCGCATCCGGGCGGCGCGCGCGGCCGGCACCGCGGTGCTGGTCGTCAAGCCCGCGCGCGACACGCGCTACGACGCGCATGCGCTGGTCACGCACGCCGGCGACCGCGAGCCTGCCGTCGCGGTGCCGGCGCTCGGCGCGTTGCGGGCGCGGGCGCCGGTGCATGGCCTGGTGGCGATCGACGAGCTGCACTTCTTCGCCGACGATGCGGTCGATCCCATCGCCGAGCTGCTCGCGGTCGGGACCTCGGTCGTGGCCGCCGGATGCGACATCGATCACCACGGCGACCCGTTCGCGCCGTTCGGCCTGCTCGTGCCGCGTGCGGACGAGGTCGTGCGCATCACGGGTTCCTGCGCGCGGTGCGGTGCGCCCAGCACGCACAGCGAGCGCCTCGTGCCGTGCCGAGACCGGATCATCGTGGGCGGGATCGGCGATTTCGTCGCGACCTGCGCCGCGTGCTTCCGGCCGACGCCGCGGTGAGCGCGTCCGGCCGGACCTATGCTCCGGCCCCGGAGGACCTGCGCATGCACCAGCACGACCACGCCGATCTCTCGCACCTTCCGGCGGACGTGCGCTCGAGTCCCCTGATCAACGCCGACCTCGCCCCGGTGCCGCCGGAGCGCCGCACTTGGTCCACCTACACCTTCGCCGCGCTGTGGATCAGCATGGCGCACTGCCTTCCCACATACATGCTGGCGGGCGGGCTGGTGGCCCTGGGCATGAACTGGTGGCAGGCGCTCATCACCATCGGCCTCGGCAACCTGATCGTGCTGGTGCCGATCCTGCTGAACGCGCACCCGGGCACCAAGTACGGCATCCCGTTCCCGGTGCTCGCGCGCGCCAGCTTCGGCACCGTGGGCGCGAACGTCCCCGCGATCCTGCGCGCCGTGGTGGCGTGCGGATGGTTCGGCATCCAGACCTACATCGGCGGCGAGGCGGTCAAGACCTTCCTCGTCGCGGCGTGGCCCGCGTTCGCGCAGGTGGGCGGCGACGCCACCCTGCTCGGCCTGGGCGTCCCGTCGCTCATCACCTTCATGGTGTTCTGGTCGCTCAACATCGCGATCATCCTGTTCGGCATGAACGCGGTGCGCCACTTCGAGAACTGGAGCGCGCCGCTCGTCCTGGTGATGGCCGGCGTGCTGCTCTGGTGGATCGTCGGCCGCGCGGGCGGGCTGGGGCCGATGTTCGACCGGCCGAGCTCGTTCGCGACGAACGCCGACTTCTGGAAGGTGTTCGTGCCCAGCCTGACGGGAATGATCTGCTTCTGGGCCACGCTCAGCCTGAACATCCCCGACTTCACGCGCTACGGCCGCGGCCAGCGCGAGCAGTTCCGCGGGCAGGTGCTGGGCCTGCCGACGACGATGATCGCCTTCAGCGCGATGGCCGTGGTGATCACCAGCGCCGCCGAGGGCATCCTGGCCGGCTGCGACCCCAAGACCCTGTGGGACCCGGTGGTGGTGCTGGGGCATGTCACCAGCGCCAAGGCACCGCCCGGGCTCGCGGCGCCGCTCCTCGCCGACGACGGCACGCGCTGGCTGGTGGCCGTCCTCAGCCTCTTCGGCGTGGCGGTGGCCACCATCGCCACCAACATCGCGGCGAACGTCGTGAGCCCCGCGAACGACTTCGCCAACTGCGCGCCGCGGCGCATCAGCTTCAAGGCGGGCGGCGTGATCACCGGCGTGATCGGCATCCTCATCATGCCGTGGAAGCTGCTCGCGAGCGCCGACACCTACATCTTCGACTGGCTGGTGGGCTACGGGAGCCTTCTCGGCCCGATCGCCGGCATCATGGTGGTCGACTACTGGGTCGTGCGCCACAAGGAACTCGACGTGCCCGACCTCTACCGCACCCAAGGGCGCTACGCGGGCACCAACTGGGTGGCCATCGGCGCGCTCTGCGCCGGCGTGGCGCCGAACATCGTCGGCTTCCTGCGCCAGGTCAAGGTGATCGGCGGCGGACCCGACCTGTGGGACGCCATCTACCCCTATTCGTGGTTCATCGGCTTCGGCGTGGCCGCGATCGCGTACCTCGCCGGCATGCGCGGCAGCGCCTTCGGCAAGGCGCCGCGCTGATCAGCCCTCGAACACCTCGTCCACGAGGTCGAGCGCCCGGTCGATGATGCCGAAGGCCTCGGCCATCTGGGCCTCGTCGATGCAGAGCGGCGGGTTGCACATCACGGTGCTCCACTGCAGCACGGTGAACAGGCCGTTGTCCTTCAGGAACTTGCCGACCTTCGCCATGACCGGGTGCGAGCCCGCGTAGGGCACCAGCCGGTCGCCGCGCGAGTTCTTCCGGAGCTCGATTGTGCCGAACAGGCCGATGTTGCGGTGCTCCCTGATGCACCGGTGCCGCGCGGCAAGGCGCTCCATGTGGCCGCGCATCACCTCGCCCATGCGCGCGGCGTTCTCGACCATGCCTTCCTCGACCAGCACGTTGACCGCGGCCAGCGCGCTCGCCAGGCAGAGCGGGTGCGCGTTGTAGGTCAGGCCGCCCCAGAAGACGTTCTCGCGGAAGTGGTTGGCGATCCGGTCGCTCACGGCCATCACGCCGAGGGGCAGGTAGCTCGAGGTGAGCCCCTTCGCCATGGTGCAGATGTCGGGCACGATTCCGCCGTGCTCGAAGGCGAACAGCCGGCCGGTGCGCCCCCAGCCGCACATGACCTCGTCGGTCACCAGCAGGATGCCGTGCCGCTCCAGCAGCGCCTTCAGGCCCTGCAGGTAGCCCTCGGGGGGCGGCAGGATGCCGTTGGTGCCGGTGACCGTCTCGATGAACATCGCGGCGATGTTCTTCGGCCCCTCGTACTGGATGACCTCCTCGAGGTAGGTCAGGTTGTTGCGGACGATCTCCTCGTCGGTGGTGCCGAAGCTGAACTCGTACGGCCTCGGGTCCATCACGCGGACCACGCCGGGCATGCCTGGCTCCGTCGGCCATCGGCGCGGGTCGCCGGTGAGGCTGATCGCGCCGTTGGTGGCGCCGTGGTAGCTGCGGTAGCGCACCAGGATCTTGTGGCGCCCCGTGAACATCCGCGCGGCCTTGATCGCGTTCTCGTTCGCCTCCGCGCCGCCGAGGCAGTAGAAGAAGGTGTTCAGGTCGCCGGGCACCAGCTCGGCCAGCCGCAGCGAGAGCCGCGCGCGGATCTCGGTGGCCATGCCCGGGTACGCGTAGGCCAGCGCCGCGGCCTGGTCCTGGATGGCCTTGACGACCTTCGGGTGCCCGTGGCCGATGTTGACGCTCATCAGCTGGCTGTTGAAGTCGATCCACCGCTGGCCCTCGGGGCCGTAGAGGTAGATGCCCTCGGCACGCGAGATGGGCAGCGGGTCGACCTTCCCCGTGGCGCTCCACGAGAACAGGCTGTGCTTCATGCACGCGTCGATCATCTCGCGCGAGGACATCGTGGGATGGGGGTGGTGGGTGTGCATGCGTGGCTCGCGTGGGGCGAATCGAGTGTAGCCATGCAAGGCACCGGTCCCTCCGGGCAATCCCCCCACGGGCATGCTGCGTGCCGAGGATCCGTCAGCGGTGGCGCTCGGGCTCGATCTCGGGCTTGTCCGCAGGCGAGTAGGCGTCCGTGTGGTCCCGCTCCTGCCAGCGGTGGGTGCCCGGTTCGCCCGGCTCGGCCTCGAGGCGGACGGGGCCGTCGCCGACGCGGGTGACGGTCGTGCGCGAGCGTCCCTCGATGAGGTCCGAGAGCATCGCCGAGGCGAGGTCGCTCATCACGGAATGCACGGACACCGGGTTGGACACCGCGGACTCCGTGTATCCGGTCGAGTCGCCGACCGATTGCCAGACGATCCGCCCGCTCGGCGCGTGGTAGAGCTGAAGGACCATGTTCATGGTCGTCCAGTCGCTTCGGATCATGGTCAGCCCGAGCGGGTTGAGGCGCACGGCATTGGTGGTGCCGTGCGACGCCACCGTGCCGAGGAAGAAGTAGTCGAGGCCCGTCGCCTTGCCGAGCGCGGCCAGGTCCTCGGCCGCAAGGATTCCCGTGTCGTTCGCGTCCTTGAGGAGCTGGCCGAGCTCGCGTGACCTGCCCACCCGTGCGGCAAGCCCCGCCGTGGCGGGGCCCGTGAGCACCGTCGCGTTCGGGCACTCGCGGTGCATCCCCACCCGGATCGCGTCCGACGCGAAGGTGCCGAGGCCGCGCAGCGGCGCACCGGGCGACACGCCCTGCAGCGTGCCGACGCGCGGCGGGTTCGCGGTCAGGATGGCCATCACGCCCTTGTCCTGCTCGAGCAGCGAGTTGGCGTAGATCGCCGACCTCGTGTGCAGGCCCACCTGCAGCTTGGTGTCGGCGCAGCCGCCGGCGAGCGCGGCGGCCACGAGAAGGAGCGTCGCGATGGGCTTCACGGGGTTCAGTTCGGGCTGAAGGGCAGGGCGGACTTGTGCACGCAGAGGCGCAGGTTGCCGTCCTTGCAGCGGCGGAAGACGAAGGTCTTGTCGACCATCACTTCCTTGCCGTCGGGGCCGGTGACGTAGACGTTGCCCATGGTGATGGCCAGGTCGCCGTGGATCTGGATGCCGTTCTCCGCGGCGTTGTTGTCGTAGCGCGCCTTGGTCCAGCCCTTGAGCGCGAAGCCCGTGTCTTCCGGGAAGTCCTTGTCGCCGCCCACGAAGTAAGCCAGCGCGCCCTCGCGCGTCGGCCGGAAGGTGCGTGGGCCGAATGCGAGCGTTGGCTTGAAGAAGACCTTGCCCTCGGCGTAGTCGTAGAGGTCGTCGATCATCTTCGCGGCCGCGGCCCTGGCGTCGCCGCCCCGGGCATGCGTCTGGGCCACGTTCACCAGGCCGTCGCACCACGCCTGCTGCGCTGCGTTCACCTGCTGCTCGGTGATCGGTGCCGTGGCCGACGAGGAGCGGGCGGGACCGCTCGCCACGGTGGTGGTCTTGTTGTTGCCGATCGAGACGCAGGCGGCAAGGGACACCAGCGCGGCGGCGAGGGCGATGCGGACGGGCATGGAAGCGGCAGGGGTGCGGATGGGCATCGCCGGAGCGTAATCCAAAGCGGCGCGGCTCGCCGCGCGGAACGGTCAGCTCATCCAGTTCTGGTCGCGCTGCAGCGCCCACTTGCTGGTGATCTTGCGCTGGCGCGTCCAGAAGCGGTAGCCGTCCCAGCCCGTGATGTTGCCGGCGCCGAAGCAGCTGTCGTTCCAGCCGCCGAAGCCGAAGGGCTCGCGGGGGACGGGCACGCCGATGTTGACGCCGCACATGCCGGCCTCGACGCGGCCCATCACGCGGCGCGCGATGTCGCCGCTCGTGGTGTAGACGCTGCTGGCGTTGCCGTAGGGATTGGCGTTCTCGATCTCGAATGCCTTCTCGAGGGTCGGCACGCGCACCACGCTGAGCACCGGGCCGAAGATCTCCTCGCGCGCGGCGGGCATGTCGGGCGTGCAGCCGTCGATGATGGTGGGACCGACCCAGTAGCCGCCCGCGTCGGCGTTCGCCTTGCGGCCGTCGAGCACCACCTTCGCGCCGGCTCCCTCGGCGGCGTCGATGTACCCGGTGATGCGGTCTCGCGCCGCCTGCGTGGTGACGGGGCCCATGTCCTTGCCGGCCACCATCCTCGCCGCGCGGTCGCGCACCGCCGCCAGGATGTGGTCGACGTCGCCCACGGCGAGCAGCACGCTCGCCGCCATGCAGCGCTGGCCCGCGCAGCCGGTGAAGCTGGCGACCACGTTCTCGGCGGTGACCGCCACGTCGGCGTCGGGCACCACGAACAGGTGGTTCTTGGCGCCGCCGAGGCACAGCGCGCGCTTGCCTGCCATGCTGGCGCGACCGTACACGGCCTTCGCGACCTTGGTGCTGCCGACGAAGCCGAGCGCCTTCACCTGCGGATGGTCGCACAGCGCCTCGACCACCTCGCGCCCGCCCTGCACCAGGTTGAAGACGCCGGCGGGGAGCCCTGCCTCCTTCAGCATCTCGGCGAGCCGCATGGTCGAGAGCGGGACGCGCTCGCTCGCCTTCATCACGAACGAATTGCCGCCCACGAGTGCCTGCGGCAGCATCCAGAGCGGAACCATCAGCGGGAAGTTGAACGGGGTGACGCCGGCGACCACGCCGAGCGGCGCGTAGACCACCTCGCAGGCGACGCCGCGGCTCACCTCGAGCTGGTTGCCTGCGGCCAGGTTCGGCAGCGAGCAGCCGTACTCGACGCACTCGATGCCCTTCTCGACCTCGGCCTTGGCCTCGCCGAAGATCTTGCCGTTCTCGTGGCTCACGAGCCAGCTGAGCTCGTCGATGTTGCGCACCATCAGCTCGCGCAGGCGGTAGAGCACGTGCGCTCGGTCGCGGATCGGCCACTCGGCCCATTCGCGCTGCGCGGCCGCGCCGGCCTTCACGGCGGCGTCCACGTCGTCGGCGCCGCCGAGGTGCACGCGGGCCATGGCCCTGCCGTGGCGCGGGTTGTTCACCTCGAGCGTGGCGCGGTGGGTGGCAGGGTCGCGCCACGCGCCGCCGATCCAGTGGCGCGCGTCTTGCCACGGGGTGAACGCGTCGCTGGTGGCGGGGAAGCGGCCGACGGTGGCGGTGATGCCCGGGGTGGCGGTGGTCATGGGACGAATTCCTGGCGCTCGACGGCGACGGGTGCGAAGTGCGTGTTGCGCACGGCCTGGCTGCGCGCGTAGTCGGTGAAGCAGGGGCGCTCGACGTACCGGCCATGGCCCTCGCGGGCCTGCAGCCTGCCGTCCTTCCACAGGACGGTGCCCCGGCTCATGGTGACGGCGGCGGCGCCGGTCACCTGCATGCCCTCGAAGATGCTGAAGTCGTTGCGCGAGTGGTGCGTGGCCGTGCCGAGCGTGCGGCTCGCGGCCGGGTCCCAGACCACGATGTCCGCGTCGCTGCCGGGTGCGACGGTGCCCTTGCGCGGGTGGATGTTGAAGATGCGCGCCGCGTTCGCGCTGGTGGCGGCGACGAACTCGCTCGGGGTGATGCGGCCCGTGCGCACGCCGTGGTGCCAGAGCGCGCTCATGCGCTCCTCCAGCCCGCCGGTGCCGTTGGGGATCTTCCGGAAGTCGTCCTTGCCCATCGCCTTCTGGTCGGTGCGGAAGGTGCAGTGGTCCGTGCCGATCACCTCGATGGTGCCGCCCTGCAGGCCGCCCCACAGGGCCTGCTGGTGGTCGGCCGTGCGGAAGGGAGGGCTCATGACGTGGTGCGCCGCGCTGCGCCAGTCGGCGTTGCGGTAGACGGAGTCGTCGATCACCAGGTGCTGCACGAGCGACTCGCCGAACACCCGGTGGCCCGCGAGCTTGGCGCGCGCGATCGCCTCCATCGCCTGGCGGCAGCTGGTGTGCACCACGTAGAGCGGCACGCCCACGACGCCCGCGATCTGGCACGCGCGGTTCGCTGCCTCGCCCTCGACCTCCGGCGGACGCGAGATCGGGTGGCCCTCGGGGCCGTGGATCCCGCGCGCGAAGGTCTCCTGCTGCATCCGGAACACGAGGTCGCCGTTCTCGGCGTGCACCAGGCAGACGGCGCCGAGGTCGCGCGCGCGCTCGAAGCTCGCGATGAGCGTCGCGTCGTCCACCATGATGGCGTTCTTGTACGCCATGAAGTGCTTGAAGCTGTTGACGCCGTGCTCGCGGCAGAGCGTGCCCATCTCCTCGAAGACCTGCTCGCCCCACCAGGTGACCGCCATGTGGAACGAGTAGTCGGCGGTGGCCTTGCGGGCGCGGTCGCGCCAGGTGCGGTAGGCCTCCAAAAGCGACTGCTGCGGGGCCGGGATCACGAAGTCGATGATCATCGTGGTGCCGCCCGCGGCCGCGCACGCGGTGCCCGACAGGAAGTCGTCCACGCTCACCGTGCCCATGAAGGGAAGCTCCATGTGCACGTGCGGGTCGATGCCGCCCGGCATGACGTAGGCGCCGCCCGCGTCGATCACCTGTGCGCCGGCGGGAGCATCGATCCGCTCGCCAACGGCCGCCACCAGCTCGCCGGACACCAGCACGTCCGCACGCCGCTCGCCCTCCGCCGTCACCACCGTGCCGCCCTTGATCAGCGTGTGCATCGCCTGCTCCTCCTGCGCCCTCACTGGGCGGTGATCTCGCCGTACGCCTCGGGGCGCCGGTCGCGGTAGAACTGCCACGTGCCGCGCACCTGGTCGATCATGCCCATGTCGAGGTCGGACACCAGCAGTTCGTCCTTGTCCTCGCTCGCCTGCGCGACGGTCTCGCCGCGCGGGTTCACGAAGTAGCTCGTGCCGTAGAACTTGCCGATGTTCCAGGGCGCCTCGGTGCCGACGCGGTTGATGCAGCCCATGTAGTAGCCGTTGGCCACGGCGTGCGCGGGCTGCTCGATCTTCCAGAGGTACTGGCTGAGGCCCGCGACCGTGGCGCTCGGGTTGAAGACGATCTCGGCGCCGTTCAGCCCCAGGCAGCGCGCGCCCTCGGGGAAGTGGCGGTCGTAGCAGATGTAGACGCCCACCTTCGCGTAGCGCGTCCGGAAAACCGGGTACCCGCCGTTGCCCGGCTTGAAGAAGAACTTCTCCCAGAAGCCCGGGTTCACCTGCGGGATGTGCTGCTTGCGGTACTTGCCGAGGTAGGTTCCGTCGGCGTCGTACACCGCTGCCGTGTTGTAGAGGACGCCGCTCATCTCGCGCTCGTACACCGGCACCACGCACGCCATCTGGTACCTGCGGCAGATGCCGGCGACGAGCTCGGTGGTCGGGCCCGGCACGCTCTCGGCGGCCTCGTACCAGCGCGTGCTCTGGCTGGGGCAGAAGTACGGGCCGTTGAAGATCTCCTGCAGGCACAGGATCTGCACCCCGCGCCTGCCGGCCTCCTCGATCATGGCCACGTGCTTGTCCACCATGGCCTTCTGGATCTCGGCCACCGGGCGGCTCTCGTCGTTCACTGGGTTGCTGCACTGGATGAGCCCGCAGCGCACGATCCGCTTCTTGTCCGTCATGCGATCTCCTGAAATCCGTTCCTGGTTGCTCTGGCACCAATTTCCGGCGGCCCCCGCCCGTCAGTGCGCGCCCTTCTTGGGCCGCAGCGCGGCACCGTGGCTCACGTGGTCGTTCCAGGTGGCGGGGCGGTAGCCGTTCTCCACCCGCTCCATCGTGATGCAGCCCGGGGCGGGGCAGACGATCTGGCACAGGTTGCAGCCGACGCACTCCGACTCGTCGACCCGCGGCACGCGCGAGCCCTCCTGCGGGTGGATGCACTGGTGCGCGCCGTCGTGGCATGCGGCCACGCACAGCTGGCAGCCGATGCACTTCTCCGCATCGATGCGCGCCACCGTCTCGTAGTTCATGTCGAGGTCGCCCCACTCGCTGAACGCGGGGACGGCCTTGCCGACCATGTCGTGCACGCGCGCGAAGCCCTTGGCGCGCATGTACTCCTCGAGGCCGTCGCGCATGTCCTCGACCACGCGGTAGCCGCGCAGCATGACCTCGGTGCAGACCTGCACCGTGCTCGAGCCGAGCAGCATGAACTCGACCGCGTCGCGCCAGTTGCGCACCCCGCCGATGCCGCTGATCGGAAGCCCGAAGCCCGGTTCGCGGGCCAGTGCCGCCACCATGTGGAGCGCGATCGGCTTGACCGCGGCGCCGCAGTAGCCGCCGTTGGTGCTCAGCCCGCCCACGCGCGGCTCGGGCACGAAGCGGTCGATGTCCACCGAGATGATGCTCTTGATGGTGTTGATCAGGCTGACGCCGTGCGCGCCGCCGCGCTTGGCGGCCATGCCGTGCGGCACGATGTCCGACACGTTGGGCGTCAGCTTCACCAGCACCGGCACCGTGCTGAACTCGCATGCCCACGACGTGATGCGCTCGTTGACCGCGGGCTCCTGGCCGACCGCGCTGCCCATGCCGCGCTCGCACATGCCGTGCGGGCAGCCGAAGTTCAGCTCGAGCCCGTCGGCACCGGCGTCGGTCGAACGCTTGATGATCTCGCGCCATTCCTCGCGCGTCTCGACCATGAGCGAGACGATGATCGGGTTGTGCGGCCAGCGCTTCTTGGTCTCGGCGATCTCGCGGAGGTTGACCTCGACGGGACGGTCGGTGATCAGCTCGATGTTGTTGAAGCCCGCGCCGCGGGCACCGCCGATCGTGTGCCCGCCGAAGCGGCTCGACACGTTCTGGATGGGCGTGCCCAGCGTCTTCCACACCGCGCCGCCCCAGCCCGCGTCGAAGGCGCGCTGGATCTGCGCGCCGCTGTTGGCGGGCGGTGCGCTCGCCAGCCAGAAGGGGTTCGGCGACCTGATGCCGCCGGTGTCGGTCGAGAGGTCAGGCACCGTTCTTGTCCTTTCGGCCAGTCCCGCCGCCGGCCGCCAGTTCGCGGTCGATGGCCCGCGCGGCGGCCATTCCCTCGGCGGCCGCGTTCACGACCTCCTTGCCGCCGTTGGCGCAATCGCCGCCGGCGTACCAGCCCGGCCGGCCCGTGAACCCGTCGGCGTCGACCCTGACGACGCCGCCCTCGACGCGGATGCCCGCAAGCCCCGCCAGTGCGACGCCGAGCTTCGCCTGCCCGATCGCCACCAGCGCCAGGTCCGCGGCGATCGTGAACTCCGTCCCCGGGATCGGCTTGCGTGCCTCGTCGGTGCGTGCGCACCGAACGCGCTCGAGCGCCCCGGCGCCCTCGAAGGCCACCGCCACCGCTCGCCACTCCGCGCGCGCGCCCGCGTCCTTGGCGGCGGCCCACTCGTGCGCATAGCCGCCCATGACGTCCTCGGACCCGCGGTAGAGCATGGTGACCTGCGGCACGCCGAGCGCGAGCAGCTCGCGCACCGCATCGAGCGCGGTGTTGCCCCCGCCGATCACCACCGCGCTGCGCACGTCGGCCAGGCCCGCGTCGCCGAGCTTCATCCGCTCGATCCACGCAACCGCACCCTGCACGCCGCGCAGTTCCTCGCCGGGCAGCGCAGCGCGCGTGTCCGCGCCGAGGCCGATCCCCACGAACACCGCGTCGAACTCGCACTCGAGGTCGGCGAGCGGCACGTCACGGCCGACCTCGGCCCCCGTGCGGACCTCGATGCCGCCGATCCCGAGCACCCACTCGGCCTCGGTGAGGCTGCGGTCGGCCTTCATCTTGTGCGGCGCGATGCCGGTGGTGTTCAGCCCGCCGAGGAACCCGCGTCGCTCGAAGATGGTGCACGCATGGCCGAGGCGGCGCAGCTCGTGCGCCGCCGCCAGGCTCGCGGGCCCGCCGCCGACGAGCGCCACGCGCCTGCCCGTGGGCGCACCCGCCTCGAAGAAGCGCCAGCCCTCCTCGAAGGCGCGGTCGGTGGCATGCCGCTGGAGCTTCCCGATCTGGATCGGCGGCTCCTCGAGGTCGTTGTAGACGCACGCGCCCACGCAGAGCACCTCGACCGGGCAGACGCGCGCGCAGCTCATGCCGAGGATGTTCGACTCGAGGATCGTCCGCGCCGCACCGCGGTCGTTTCCGTTGGCGATCTTCCGGATGAACTGCGGGATGTCGATGTGCGTGGGGCACGCCGTCACGCAGGGGGCGTCGTGGCAGAAGAGGCACCGTCCCGCCTCGACCACGGCCTGCGCCGGGGACAGCGGGAGCTTGTAGTCCTCGAAGGCAGCCTCCGAGCGCACGGCGGGAAGTTCCGCGGGCATGGACCGCAGCGTACCGCGCGCTGCGTGGATTCCCGGCCGGATTGCCCGGACTTCGGGGATTCGTCCCGTGTCGCGCGCGCCGACGGCGCGCGATCCTTCGCGCTCCAGATAGGGAGGGACCTCGAATGCCGCTTGCCACCATGAAGGACCTGCTCGTCAGCCATCTCAACGAACTGCATGCGAATGAACGGCACCTCTCCGAGCTGCTGCCCGCGCTCGCCAAGGCCGCCTCGAGCCAGGAGCTGGCCGACAAGCTGAAGGCGCACGCCTCCGAGGCCAAGGAGCATGCAACGCGCCTCGTGGGCGTGTTCCGCGAGCTCGGCACCCGTCCGCACTCGGCGAACTCCGAGACACGCGGCATGAAGGGCCTGGCGCAGGATTGCCTGCACCTCGCGCGCTCGCACGGCGCCGAGCCCCACGTGCGCGACGCCGCCATCATCGGAGCGGTCCAGCACCTCAAGCACGACGAGATCGCCGGCTACGGCTGCGCGCGCACCTGGGCGCGCCTGCTCGGCCACCAGGCCGTCGCGCGCACGCTGCAGGACATCCTCGACGAGGAGCGCGACTTCGACGCCGAGCTCACCCGTCTTGCGGAGAGCGTGAACGAGCGGGCGCTGCAGATCTGACGGGACGGCGCGCGGCGTCCCATCGCGGTCACTTCGCGCCGGCATCCGGCGGCGGCTTGCGCCCGGCAGCCTTGCAGAGCTCGGCGACCGCGGGATCGAGCGTCCGCCTGCCCTTCAGGTCGAGGTATTCCTTGCCCTCGAAGGGCTTGAGCACCGCCGCGGCCCACAGCTCGCG
>Ga0192647_102096_pt1 | contig 12627 bp, 10 predicted proteins | sample LauGreFa1BDMLBSN_2_FD_133046 | JGI IMG/M metagenome (GOLD analysis project Ga0192647, IMG submission 133046) | Freshwater lake microbial communities from Lake Michigan, USA - Fa13.BD.MLB.SN - reassembly | ecosystem: Environmental > Aquatic > Freshwater > Lake | place: Lake Michigan, USA...
TTGTCGATACCGACGACATCGCCCATGAGCTGACCCGTTCCGGCGGACGCGCCATGGCCGCAATCATCAAGGCCTTTGGTCCCGGCATCGCCGCCGCCGACGGCAGCCTGGACCGCAACGCGATGCGTCAGCGCGTATTTGCCGATCCGGTGCAGCGCAAGGTGCTGGAAGGCATCCTGCACCCGTTGATCCGTGCCGAAGCCCGTGACCGGGTGAACTGTTCAGCGGCACCCTACGTCATGCTGGTCGTGCCGCTGCTGCTGGAAAGCAGCGGTTACCCTGATCTCGTGCAGCGCGTTCTGGTAATCGACTGCGAGGAATCGCTGCAGATCAGCCGCACAATGCAGCGCAGCGCACTGACCGAGGAGGCCGTGCGCGCGATCATGGCAGCACAGTTGCCGCGCCAGCAGCGGCTGGCCCGCGCCGATGACGTGCTGCTCAACAACGGCGACCTCTCTCAGTTGCGCAGTCAGGTCGACCGCCTGCACGACCGCTATCTGGCACTGGCCGCCGCCCCCCGGAATCCGTCATGAACAGGCTCATTAACCCTTTATTTTTTCTGGGTTTTGCCCGATACTCCGGCAACTGCATTCTTACCCTACTCCATCGGGCGCACCGGGCGTGATTGTCTACGAGCATCCACTGAGCGAGCGCATTCGCACACTGCTGCGCCTCGAGGATCTGTTCGAGCGTATCGACTACTTCGTCGGCAAAACCAATGGCGAAGAGCACCATGTCGCACTGCTGCTGATCTTCGAAATCCTGGAAGTCGCCAGCCGCGCCGATCTCAAATCCGACCTGCTGCAGGAACTGGAGCGCCAGAAACAGGTGCTTGAGGCGCTGCGCGACAATCCGGACATTTCCGAAGAAGCCCTCGAGAACGTGTTGTGGCAGATCGACCAGTCGTCTTCACGGCTGTTCCAGGCCTCCGGAAAAGTCGGCCAGGAAATCCGCGAAAACGAATGGCTGATGAGCATCAAGCAGCGCACCACGATACCGGGTGGCGTCTGCGAATTCGATCTGCCGTCGTATCACTTCTGGCTGCAGCAGGAAACCGACCTCCGGCGCCATGACCTGCAGCAATGGCTCGCACCCTTCCTGCCGACGCGTGATGCCATCTGCATCGTACTGCGCCTGCTCCGTGAAAGCGGCAAGTCCTCCGCGCAGGTCGCGCAGCAGGGCGTCTATCAGCAGATGATGGCCGGTCGCATGGCGCAGATGCTGCGCATCGGACTGGCCGGCGACCACGCCTGCGTGCCCGAGATCAGCGCCAACAAATATGCGCTGAACATCCGCTTCACCACCCAGGAAGGCATGCAACGGCCCAAGGCATTGGAACGCGATGTCGAATTTGAGCTGACCTTCTGCAATCTCTGAACCATGGCCGGAAAAATTGTCGCCTGCCCGCAATGCGGCGCAAGCATCGAGTGGAATCCCGAAAACCGCTTTCGACCGTTCTGCTCCGAACGCTGCAAGATGATTGATCTCGGCGCGTGGGCAACGGAACGTTATCGCGTCCCGGTCGCCGAGAGCGGCGAGTCCGAAGAACTGCCGACTGCAAATCCCGACTACCGGCCGAATTAGCCGGAAAAAGAATCCGGCATCCAGGCACCGCGGATCATCGCCAGTCCGTGCGCGCCGCTGACCAGCGACTGCGCGCGGTTAGCCTCCCGCAAACCACCCAGTGCAAATACCGGGATCCGGTTGCCAGCTGCCGCTTCGGCAAAACCCGCCCAACCCAGCAGCGACGCGCCTGGATGGGTCGGCGTCGGCAGCACCGGCCCCATCACCGAGAAATCCGCACCCGCCGCTTCGGCGCGGCGCAACTCTTCGGCGCTGTGACAGGAGGCACCGACCAGCGGCAGCGGTGGCCTCGACGTCAGCATCTGTAATTGTTGCGAGGTCAGATGCACGCCATCGGCGCCGCAGCGCTGCGCCAGATCCACATCACCATTGATCAGCACCCGTGCCCCCGCGGCATGCGCAAGGGTAACGATCGCCTGCGCATAGGCCGCGAAATCGTCCGCCGGCCAGTTCTTGCCGCGCACCTGAATCAGACGCAGACCGCGGCGCAGAGCCTCATCCACGGCCGCCAGGGCCTGTGTTTTTTCAGAAAGCGCAAATCCGGTAACGCCGTAGGTCTCGGGAATGGCCAGCGCGTTGAGGATGGGACCGTTGGCCGGCAACAGCGGCGACACATCAATCGCCTCAATGCGCTGCCATGCGAAAGCCTGCGCCTCACGCCCGTGCAGTTCACCGCGCCAGCCGCGCACGCGAAAAAAGTGCAGGCGCACATCGGCATGTTCGTAATCGAATTCGCGGATCAGCCAGGGATAAGCTTCAGTGACCTCGATACCGAGTTCTTCATGCAACTCACGCTGCAGGGCCTGCAACGGCGATTCACCGGCCTCGACCTTGCCGCCGGGAAATTCCCAGTAACCGGCGTAGACCTTGCACTGCGGCCGTTGCGCCAGCAGGAACCGCCCATCTGGCTGCTGCAGCACCGCTGCGACAACCGCAATGCGGCGGCGCCCCGGGGACGCACTCATCGGCTTTATTTGCGCCGCGCGAGGCGGGTGCGGCCGGCCCAGTCGCGGGCGAACTGCCAGGCGACACGGCCGCTTCGCGAACTGCGGCTCAGCGCCCATTGCAGTGCGGCCTTTTCAACCTCGGCGCTTTTGACACCGGACACCTTGAAGTGCGCCAGCCAGACATGAACGATTCGTAGGTATTCGTCCTGGTCGAAGGAATGGAAGGACACCCACAAACCGAAACGCTCCGAGAGTGAAATTTTCTCTTCGCTGGTTTCGCCGGGATGAATTTCTTCGCCGACATGCTGGTATTCAAGATTTTCATTCATGAATTCCGGCATCAGGTGGCGGCGGTTCGACGTCGCATAAACCAGACAGTTTTCGGAAGCTGCAGCCACCGAACCGTCGAGTACCACCTTCAGCGCCTTGTAGCCATGCTCATCCGCCTCAAACGACAGATCGTCACAGTAAAGAATGAAACGCTCGGGCCGCGCGTGGATCAGTTCGACAATATCCGGCAGATCGGTAAGGTCGCGTTTTTCGACTTCGATCAGCCGCAGGCCGTGCGAGGCGTATTTGTTCAGCAGCGCCTTGACCAGGGAAGACTTGCCGGTGCCGCGTGCACCGGTGAGCAGCACATTATTGGCCGGCATGCCTTCGACGAACTGGCGCGTATTCTGCTCGACCAGTTTTTTCTGTTCATCGATACCCTGCAAATCGCGCAGGTCGATGTGATGCACCTGATGGATGGGCTCCAGCGCCGCGCGCTCACCCTTACGCCGCCAGCGGAATGCGATGGAGGCTTTCCAGTCCACTGCAGCGGCCGGCGCCGGCAGCATCTGCTCAAGGCGCGCAAGCACGGATTCCGTGCGGCCGAGCAGCGATGCAGCGTCGGAAAAGACGGTCGCAGTCTTGGAATTCTTTGTAACCATTTGGTTTAAATGACTTTTAGCTGCGGTAATCAGCGTTGATGCTGACGTAGTCATGCGACAGGTCACAAGTCCACACCGTCGTCATCGCGCGACCGCGGTTGAGCACGACACGCACGGTGATTTCCGCCTGTTTCATCACGCGCTGACCCTGCGCCTCTTCATACGACGGACTGCGGCCGCCGCGTTCGGCGACAAGCACGTCATCGAGATACAGTTCGACACCCTCCACTTCAAGATCATTGACGCCTGCATAACCGATGGCAGCGAGAATGCGCCCGAGGTTCGGATCGGATGCAAAAAATGCGGTCTTGATCAGCGGCGAATGGGCGATAGCGAAGGCGACCTTGCGGCACTCCTCCTCGTCGCGCCCCGCCTCGACCTTGATGGTGATGAACTTGGTCGCACCTTCACCGTCGCGGACAATCGCCTGCGCCAGCGTGATCGAGACCGCTGTCACGGCATCGCGGAAGGCAATATATTCCGGGCTTTTCGCATCAGTGATTTCCGCCATCGCCGCCTTGCCGGTGGCGATCAGCATGAAACTGTCATTGGTCGAGGTATCACCGTCGACAGTGATCGCATTGAATGAATGCTGGGCAGCGTAAGTCACCGCGGCCTTGACCAGCGGCTGGCTGACTTTGGCATCGGTGGCGACGAAACCAAGCATGGTCGCCATGCCCGGATGAATCATGCCGGCACCTTTGGAAATGCCGGTCACCGTGATGGTGGCGCCGCCGACGGCAAACTGCCGAGACACCGCTTTAGGCACTGTATCCGTGGTCATGATCGCAGCGGCGGCATCCGCCCAGGCATCGGCTTTCAGCGCGGCAATACATTGCGGCAGGCCGGCAGCAATGCGATCCACCGGCAACGGCTCCATGATCACGCCGGTCGAAAACGGCAGCACCTGCGATGCGTTGCAGCCGAGCAACTGCGCCGCATCGGCACAGGTCCGGCGCGCGTGGGCAAGACCCGTAGCACCGGTCCCGGCATTGGCAACGCCGGTATTGATCACCAGCGCACGCACGCCTTTGCCAGGATCGATCATCGACAGATGCTGGCGCGAAACAATGACCGGTGCGGCGCAAAAACGGTTCTGGGTAAACACGCCGGCAACGCAGGCGCCTTCGTCGATACTGATCAGCAGCAGATCCCTGCGCCCGGACTTGCGTATGCCGGCCTGGGTGATTCCGAGCCTGACGCCGGCAACCGGCAGCAGGAATTTTGCATCGGGCGGATTCAGATTGACGGGCATGACGGACTCCCCAGATTCACCTCGACCGAGCTCAGCTCAGCTTGCCGTGGCACTGTTTGTATTTTTTCCCGGATCCGCAGGGACAGGGATCGTTGCGCCCCAGCTTCTGGCCGCCGCGGACATAAGGTTGCAACGGCTCGCTGTCTTCCGGCGCAGTCTCGGGTTGTGCAGCGGCAGTTTCGACCACCTCCACTGGCGCTTCGGCGTGCTGGTACTGCACGTTCTGCAAGGACTCGTGTTCTTCGGCTGCGCGCAACTCTTCGGCGCTGCGGATCTGCACGGTCATCAGCGTGCGCGTGACATCGGTCTTGATCATGTCGAGCAGCATCGAGAACAGCTCGAATGCCTCACGCTTGTATTCCTGGGTCGGATTCTTCTGCGCATAACCGCGCAGATGGATGCCCTGCCGCAGATGATCCAGCGCAGACAGATGTTCCCGCCAGTGCGAATCGACACTCTGCAGCATGATCGCGCGTTCATACTGACGCATCGCGCCCTGCTCGACAGAACCGGTCTTCTCGAGATAACGCGCATGCGCGGCTTCGATCACGCGCTCGCGCAGCGTCGCCTCTTCCATGTCCGGATCGGCCTGCAGCCACTGCTGGATCGGCAGTTCCAGTCCGAGTTCGCCGCGCAGCACCGTCTCGAGACCCGGGATGTCCCACTGCTCCTCAAGGCTGCCAGGCGGCACATGGGTGGCCAGATGCCCGCTGACCACATCACCGCGCATTGCGGTGATCGTCACTGAAATGTCCGAACTTTCAAGCAACTCGTTGCGCTGCTGGTAAATGACCTTGCGCTGGTCGTTGGCGACATCGTCATATTCCAGCAGGTGTTTGCGCATATCAAAGTTGCGCGCCTCGACCTTGCGCTGGGCGTTTTCGATCGAACGCGTCACCCAGGGATGTTCGATCGCCTCGCCGTCCGGCATTTTCAGCCGCTCCATGATCGCCGACACGCGATCGGAAGCGAATATGCGCAGCAGCGCGTCGTCGAGCGCCAGATAAAAACGGCTGGAGCCGGCATCACCTTGGCGGCCAGCACGGCCGCGCAGCTGATTGTCGATGCGCCGTGATTCGTGGCGCTCGGTGCCGATGATGTGAAGACCGCCGGCCTTCAGCACCTGGTCATGGCGCTCTTTCCATTCAGAACGCAGCGTTGCGGCGCGCTGCTCGCGCGCGGCCATGTCCAGACTCTCGTCGGCCATGACGCGGGCAATTTCCGGTTCGGGGTTGCCGCCGAGCACGATGTCCGTACCACGACCGGCCATGTTGGTCGCGATGGTGATGACTTGCGGGCGGCCGGCCTGAGTGATGATCTCCGCTTCACGTGCATGCTGCTTGGCATTAAGCACGTTGTGCGGCAGCTTTTCCTTTTGCAGGATGCCGGCAATGTATTCGGAGTTCTCGATCGAGGTCGTGCCGACAAGCACCGGCTGGCCGCGCTCGTGACAGGCACGGATGTCGTTGATGATGGCCTGGTATTTTTCCCGCGACGTGCGGAACACCTGGTCCATGCGGTCATCGCGGATCATCGGGTGGTGGGTCGGAATCACCACGGTTTCCAGACCGTAAATCTGCTGGAATTCGTAGGCTTCCGTATCCGCCGTTCCGGTCATGCCGGCGAGTTTGCCGTACATACGGAAATAGTTCTGGAAGGTGATCGTGGCCAGCGTCTGGTTCTCCTTCTGGATCTCCACGCCTTCCTTGGCCTCGATCGCCTGGTGCAGACCTTCGGACCAGCGCCGCCCCGGCATCAGCCGTCCGGTGAACTCGTCGACGATGATGATCTCGTTGTCCTGCACGACGTATTGCTGGTCGCGATGAAAGAGGCTGTGCGCGCGCAATGCGGCGTTCAGATGATGCATCAGCGAGATGTTCGCGGCGTCGTAGAGGCTGCCGCCTTCGGCCAGCATGCCCGCCTGCGCCAGCAGCGCCTCGGCGTGCTCATGACCTTCCTCGGACAGCACGACTTGGTGGCCTTTTTCGTCGACCCAGTAATCGCCCGGGGCTTTTTCATCCTTTTGCCGCACCAGCCGGGGAGCAACGGTATTCATGCGCACATACAGATCGGTTGTGTCTTCGGCCTGGCCGGAGATGATCAGCGGCGTACGTGCCTCGTCGATCAGGATCGAATCCACTTCGTCGACAATGGCGTAGGCGAGACCGCGCTGCACTTTCTCCGACAACTCGTACACCATGTTGTCACGCAGATAGTCGAAGCCGAATTCGTTGTTGGTGCCGTAGGTGATGTCGGCACGATAGGCTTCCTGCTTCAGCGAATGCTCCATCTGCGACAGGTTGACGCCCACGGTCAGGCCAAGGAAGCGGTAAATGCGGCCCATCCAGTCGGAGTCGCGCTTCGCCAGATAGTCGTTGACGGTGACGATATGCACGCCGTTCCCGGCCAGCGCATTCAGGTATGCCGGCAGTGTCGCCACCAGCGTCTTGCCTTCACCGGTGCGCATTTCCGCGATCTTGCCGTTATGCAGCGCGATGCCGCCGACCAGCTGCACATCGAAATGACGCATGCCCATAACACGTTTGCCGGCTTCACGAACCACGGCAAAGGCTTCGGGCAGCAGTTCGTCGAGGACAGCTCGGCGACGGCGTTCGATTTCGACAGTCTGCTCTTCGCCCGCCGGGGACGACTCAGGTGCAGCGACGGCCTTGCGGATGCGCTCGCGAAATTCCTCGGTCTTGGCGCGAAGCTGATCGTCGGACAACGCCGAGATCTGCGGCTCCAGTGCATTGATCGTCCGCACGGTGCGCCGATACTGCTTGAGCAACCGTTCGTTGCGGCTGCCGAACACTTTTTTCAATAAACCGGTAATCATGGACTTTCCGAATAAAAAAGGGGTGGGATAACCCCACCCCCTGCAATTCTTGCGTTTGGCGCAGCCGTTCAGCCGGGCAACTGCAGAAACCGCGCGGGGTTCAAGGCGGCACCGCGCTGGCGCACTTCAAAGTGCAGATGTGAGCCTGTCGCGCGACCGGTCCGGCCAACATCGGCGATCCTGGTTCCGCGCAAAACCACATCACCGACTTTCACGTATTTTTTCGATGCGTGCGCGTAACGCGAGATCAGATCGTTGCCGTGATCAATCTCTATCATATTACCATATTGAGGGTGAAACTCGGCGTAGACGACCACCCCTGCCGCTGCTGAAAACACCGGTGTTCCCTCCTCCGCCATGAAGTCGATGCCCTCGTGAAATGCGCGCTGTCCGGTGAACGGATCGATGCGCCAACCGAAGTTCGAGGAATACCAGCCGCCTTCCACCGGCAGCTTGGTGGGGATCATTTTCTTGCGTGCGCTTTCCTGCGTGTACATCGATTCCAGCAGGCCCAACTTGTCGCCGCGGTCTTCAAGCTGGCGGGTCAGCTGGTCGATCTGATGCGTGAAATCGCCGAGCGACAGATTCTGGCTGGGGATCGATGAAACCGCGCCGCCGCGGCCGGGTACCTCGTTGAACATAAGGTCCTGCGGCTTGAATCCAGCAAGTTTGGCGAGGCGTTCGCCCAGCGTTTCCAGTCGCAGCAGCTGGGCCTGCATCTGGCCGAGCCGGACCGCCATCGCATTCAGGTTATCCTGCAGGTAGGACTGGTTTTTTTGCTGCTGCTGGCGCTGGATCGACACCAGCACGTCGCGAACATAGGGAATATTCAGCTCGGCAGCAAAACGCAAAATGCCGTAATTGAGCGCGCCGGCGAACAGAATCACCAACCCGAACATGGCTATGCCCGAAGCGATCAGATGCGGCCAACCCAAAGTAATCGTCCGCGCCTTCGGCAGCTTCTCGGAAACCAGAATAATATTCATGGTCAACATCCCTTTTTCGCCATGTCCAACCGCAAACTAAGCGCCCTGATCGGCAACTCCACGGGCTTATCAGCTCTCAATCGGAACTTGCAACGCATTGCTACGCTGCAACGGCTATATGAAGTCTGCGCGCCTGCCGAACTCCTTCCGGCCAGCCGCGTGGTCGGGGACCGTGGCGGCATACTGATGATAGCGGCAGACAACGGTGCAATCGCGGCAAAGCTGCGTCAGCTGGCGCCCCGACTGCTCAAGAACCTGCAAAAACAGGGTGCGAAGGTTACTGGAATTCACATCCAAGTTCAAGTTTTACAGCCCGCACGCCGGCCCAAACCGGCACCCGAAAAAATGCCGTTAAGCATTGATTCTATTGACAATTTTGAAATATTGTCGCGGCGCGTCAAGGATCCGGGGCTTAGCGCAGCATTAGCCCGCTTCGCCGCGCGGCGGCGCGCCAAGGCCTGATCGGGGCAAAACCCCGTCCGGTCAAACCACCAGCAGCAGGCGCTCCGCTGCGTAGAAAGCCATCAATACCAGCACAAAAGCAATGCTGCCCAGAAACACCCGCCAGGCGAAGCGCAGGTAACGCGGTTCGCGGGACCAGGCATAAAGCGCCAGAGAAACACCGATGGTGATTAGCGCCAGCAACCCGATCAGGCGAAGCAGCAGCATAGCTCAGTAAGGCCTGTGCGCCGAGACCTCAGGCGGCCTGGGGCTGCCAGGCGAGGAAGGCAGGCGCATCTTCGACGCGGTCGAAACTGACGAATTCCCAGGCCTGCGGCTGTTCCAGCAGATGGCGCAGCAAGCGGTTATTCATCGCATGGCCGGATTTGTGGCCTCTGAAGGCGCCGATCAGCGGATGCCCCAGCAGGTACAGGTCGCCGATGGCGTCCAGCACCTTGTGTTTGACGAACTCGTTGTCGTAACGCAGGCCATCGTTGTTCAGCACACGGTACTCGTCCATAACAATGGCGTTGTCGAGACTGCCGCCCAGCGCCAGCCCCTGCGAACGCATGCTTTCAACGTCCTGCATGAAACCGAAGGTCCGCGCCCGCGCCACTTCCTTGACGTAGGAGGTCGACGCGAAGTCGACAACCACGGTCTGCGCACTGGCATCAAACACCGGGTGCGCATAATCGATGGCCAGTTCCAGCCGGAAGCCGTTGTAGGGCTCGAAACGCACCCACTTGTCGCCGTCACGCACTTCGACCGGCTTCAGGATGCGGATGAATTTTTTCGGTACATCCTGCTCTTCGATCCCGGCGGACTGCAGCAGAAACACGAAGGGGCCTGCGCTGCCGTCCATGATCGGCACTTCCGGCGCCGTGACATCGATCCAGACATTGTCGACGCCGAGACCGGCCAGCGCTGACATCAGGTGCTCAACCGTCTGCACCCTTGCCCCGTCCTTTTCCAGACAGGACGACAGACGCGTGTCATGCACCGCATAGGGATCGGCCTTGATGTCCACCGGTTCCGCAAGATCCGTCCGCCGGAACATGATGCCCGTGTCTGGCAGTGCCGGGCGCAGGGTCAGATGGACCTTTTCGCCCGTGTGCAGACCCACGCCGGTGGCGCGGATCACGTTCTTCAAAGTGCGTTGCTTGATCACGTTCGGTTCAGTTGTGCCTTCGTTGCCGCAAAAACGGGCTAAAGCGGTTGGTGCGCGGTTTGCGCACGGCATGACGCGCTCGTTGCAGCGGCATCGCGGATTTTACCACGATGCCGCACCGCAACACCTGTGCCCGGCCCTTTTCGACCGGCGCGCGACCGCTTCGTTCAACCCCCCTGCGTTCAGTCCGCCTGCTTGCGCAGGAAGGCCGGGATATCGAGCATCTCGACCCCGGACTGGCGCATCGCCTCAATCGTCGCATCCCGGTTGCGGCGACGGATCACCGCCGGCTGATCCAGCGCGCCGTAATCGACATCCGGCGAAATCGCCATGTTGTCGGTGCCGGTTTTCTGGGACACCACGATCATCGGCTTCGAGGCTTGGCGTGCCAGCGGCTTACCCAGACCCGTGGCCACGATGGTCACGCGGAGACCGTCTTCCAGGCTGTCGTCGTACACGGTGCCGACAATGACCGTTGCCGATTCCGCGGCAAAGGCCTTGATGGTTTCCATGACGTCATACATTTCCTGCAGCTGGAAGGTCGACTTGCTGGCGGAGATATTGACCAGCACGCCGCGCGCGTCGGAGATGTTGATGTCTTCGAGCAACGGGCAGGCCACAGCCTGCTCGGCAGCCTCTCGGGCGCGTCCGGTGCCGGCCGCTTTCGCCGAACCCATCATCGCCATGCCCATCTCACCCATCACCGTGCGCACGTCGGCAAAGTCGACGTTGATCATGCCCGGGCAGCTGATGATTTCCGCGATGCCGGCCACGGCGCCGTGCAGCACGTCGTTGGCGGCGCGGAACGCTTCGTCGAGGGTGATCGAGTTGCCGAGCACCTGCATCAGCTTGTCGTTCGGGATCACGATCAGCGAGTCAACATGCTGGGCCAGCGCATCGAGACCTTCCTGTGCCAGTTTCTGGCGCTTGCCTTCGAAGGCGAACGGTTTGGTCACCACGGCCACGGTCAGGATGCCCATTTCCTTGGCAATTTCCGCCACCACCGGTGCAGCCCCCGTGCCGGTGCCGCCGCCCATGCCTGCAGTCAGGAACAGCATGTCCGCACCGGAGATCATTTCGGCGATACGCTCTCGATCCTCAAGAGCGGCCTGGCGGCCGATCTCGGGATTGGCGCCTGCGCCCAGTCCCTTGGTGATGCCGGTGCCCAGCTGGATCTGGGTCTTGGCCTGATTGCGCTTGAGCGCCTGGGCGTCGGTGTTCGCGCAGATGAACTCCACGCCTTGCACGCCCTGGACGATCATGTGATCAACCGCATTGCCGCCGCAACCGCCGACACCGATCACCTTAATTACTGCTTCCTGCGCCTGCGCATCAATCAGTTCAATCATGTGAATCTCCTTTTTCTGCAAGCAAAGTAATGTTGAAAAATCCCGTAACCGAAAAACAAAATCCCGCAATATTTCAATCCATCAAACCCTCAACCCTTCAAACCGCAAATTCCTGTCACCGCAACCGTTCCTAGAAATTCCCCGTGAACCACGTTTTCATCCGTTCCACGACCTGCTGGAAGCTGCTCACATGCATGCGCGCGACATCGCGCTGGCGATGCTCGTCGGCACCCGCCATCAGCAACCCGACGCCGGTCGCATAACGCGTGCTGCGCACGACTTCGGCGAGGCTGCCCGAGTATTGCGGCATGCCAATGCGCACCGGCATGTGGAAAATCTCCTCACCCAGCTCGACCATGCCCTGCATCGAACTGGAACCGCCGGTCAGCACCACGCCGGACGACAGCAATTCCTCGTAACCGCTGCGGCGCAGTTCCGCCTGCACCAGTGAATAAAGTTCCTCGACGCGCGGCTCGATCACCTCGGCCAGCGTCTTGCGCGACAGCTGGCGCGTGCTGCGGTCGCCAACCCCCGGCACATCGACCATTTCCTGCGGGTCCGCCAGCTGCGACAGCGCGCAACCGAAACGCTGCTTGATGTCTTCCGCATCCTTGGTCGGGGTGCGCAGCGCCATCGCGATGTCATTGGTGATCTGGTCGCCGGCGATCGGGATCACCGCGGTGTGGCGGATCGCGCCGTTGGTGAACACCGCCATGTCGGTAGTGCCGCCGCCGATGTCGACCAGGCACACGCCGAGGTCTTTTTCATCTTCGGACAGCACCGCCACCGAAGACGCCAGCGGCTGCAGGATCAGGTCGTTGACTTCCAGCCCGCAGCGCCGCACGCACTTGATGATATTCTGCGCCGCCGACACCGCGCCGGTAACGATGTGCACCTTGACCTCGAGCCGCACACCCGACATGCCCAGCGGCTCGCGCACGTCTTCCTGGCCGTCGATAATGAATTCCTGATTGAGCACATGCAGGATCTGCTGGTCGTTGGGAATCTGCACGGCCTTCGCGGTCTCGATCACGCGATCGATGTCCAGTTGCCCGACTTCCTTGTCCTTGATCGCGACCATGCCCTGCGAGTTGAAACTCTTGATATGGTTGCCGGCGATCCCGGTATA
>Ga0192647_102097_pt1 | contig 12625 bp, 8 predicted proteins | sample LauGreFa1BDMLBSN_2_FD_133046 | JGI IMG/M metagenome (GOLD analysis project Ga0192647, IMG submission 133046) | Freshwater lake microbial communities from Lake Michigan, USA - Fa13.BD.MLB.SN - reassembly | ecosystem: Environmental > Aquatic > Freshwater > Lake | place: Lake Michigan, USA...
TCATTCCTGCTTGAAAATCAAATGTCAGCCCTTTTTCAGACTGAACATATAATCCAGCAAAAAGGGAATGTTGTTCATAAACAGTTGCATTGGGATTGAGCAAGGAGCGAACAAAAGGATTCTGAATCAGCATGCTGTAAGGGGTATTGATTTCATACTTTGATCGAAGACCGCCTTTCAGATAAATTTTATCATCCTGCAACACATGTTTAAAGCTCATATTTGGCATGAACTTAAATTGCTTATCATAGTAAACCGGTATAACACTTAAATCCCATATCCATTTTTGATGTATGATTTCTGCAGTCAGTGGTATTTTCACGAGAAATACATCATCAACAACTCTCCTGGCAGCGTTGATATGCAACCAAGAGATAGAGGGGCTAGCCTTTAGTTCGATGTGCTTTCTCCATTTGAAATCAGTAGGTAATTCAAAATTGCTATAAATGGTAGTGAATTTGTAATTGGTTGTAAGATGATCGAATGATAGAAATGGATTCACTTTGATCTTACCTTCTTCCCCTGCAACATTGTTGAGGGATGCATGCACATTGAAATTTGTAAAATGTTGTTTCAATGCTGAATCAGGAATTTCAAAAACATTTCTGTCAAATCCGAAAGTCCTGTAACGATACCCTTCGATGTTCGTACCGATGTTATATTGGTAATTCTCTGAAATTCTTTTTTTGAAGGACGCCCCCAAGGTTCCGATGGCATGTTGCTGTCCGGGCAATTTTCCTTTCATAGAGAGATAGTCAGCATGCAGGTTTAAAGATTGATCTGCTCCAGCAGACGCATATGAGATGGAACCGAGTGGTGATTGCATATTACCATACCCAAGATGAGCAATCAACTGATTGCTGTCGATCTCCTTTATTGGAGAAGTGTACGCGAGGGGCTTAATGGTAAACCCACTCATAGGCGTATTGAAAGAAAGTTTGAAAGGTTCGTATGAAAATTTATAACGTGCTGTATCCTTTAAAACAGCATCCGGACGAAATTCTATTTTGGATGACTTAATAATGGAGGGCTTAAAAGAAGAAGTAATATTGATCTCCTCTTTCTTCTGTTTATCCAATTGAGCATATGTTTTCTCAACTTTCATTTGAAAAAAGAGAATTGCCAACGATATGTAATAAACTGATTTCACTTCTTTTTGATAATGGATTTTTCTTTTTTCTCAACGGATTTCAGCATTTCATTTGCTTCCACCTTCAATTCAGGAATGGAACAATGCTCAATCACACTCTTCAAAGTTGCCTTGGCATTGAAATAATCATCCTGAACAATGAATATATCCGCCAACAATAAATAAGATTTGGTGATCCATTTTTCATAGGAGCCCGACTGTTCAATTGTACGAATGGCCTCTTTCTCGGCCTCTTGATAATTGGCCATCAAAAAGTAGTTGTGGGCAATCTGGTACCTCGACTCTGCACCTATTTCACCTGAGTTGGAGCTTGCTATATACTGGAAATAATCAATTGATTTTTTGTGTTCATTTTTCAACTGTGCATCATAGCCAAGTATTGTATAACACAATATAGAATCCTCTTTTGTTGCAGATGATTCTGCCATTAATTTCTGCACCCATGGATTTGCCTCAGAAAACTGAGCAAGTTGATGATAAGATTTTACAATTCCTCTGGCGGCATCCAATTCAACAGCTGGAGTATTGGCCATTTCATTTAACTGCAAATAACATCGCAGCGAGGATCCATAATCTTTTAACTCATAATAATAAAGCTTAGCAGCCTTTTGCATTGACTTCTCCTTTAAAGGGGTTACTCCCTTTGTTGCAATAGATTCAAAAACTGGAGCAGCCTCTTTGAATTGCTTAGACTTTAGTAGCACGTCAGCTTTTAACGCAAGCACATTGGCGATGTAGAGTCCACTTGGAAACTGTGTAATGTAACCATCTAAGGTGTTTAAAATAGATGGGGATGGATCAATTGCATAAGCATTTTGAATAAATCGGTACATCAAAGAATCCTTTTCAACCTGGGTAATGGACTTCCCGGCAGATTCCAGGAATCGCTGATAATCATTGATCTTCCCATTTTCTAAAAACATCAATTTTGCATTTTCCATGGCTTCAGATGTTTGCGGAGCACTGGGATATTGCTTGATTAGAATATTGTATTGTTTGATGGCATCATCAGTCTGATCCAGATTGAAATATGCAATTCCGAGTTTCAAATAAATTTGTGGACGCACTTCGTTGTTCTCATCAACCAGATCAAGCATTTTTTTCAAAAAAGGTATTGCATTTTCAAACTCCTCTTCAGACATATATGTATCTGCCAATTCCATGTACATAAGAGAGATCAAAGAGGATTTGCTGTATCTGCTGATGGCATCTTTTAACATTACAATTTTAGATTCTTGCGACCGCATTCCTTCAATAATGGCGAGCTGAAAAATGGCATAATCCATTCCGAATCCTTTTGATTCAGTGATGCGTGTATACAAAGCCTTTGCCTTGGGAAAGTTCTTATCCATAAAGCTGCAATCAGCAGCACGCAGGATGGATTCACGTATTTTTTGATCGCTGATATCATTGTCAATCAAAAAAACTTTTTCGAAGTACCCAAATGCTCGTTTATAATCCTCCAATTCATAAAAGCAATAACCCAAATTATAATTCGCATTGATTTCATTGGCATCACCGCTTGATTGAGAAGGATTAGACAAATATTGTTGGAGAAGTTTTGCAGCATTTCCGAAATTATTCTTCCGAAAAGATATTTCCCCCAGCCAAAAGATGGATAGTTGATAATAATTTGAAGTTGGATATGCACTCAACAACTTAAGCACCTGTGTTGCATTTTCATATTGCACATCGTATACCAACTCCAGTCCACGTCCGTAGTATATTCTAGGAATCAAATTCCTTACAACCGGATTTGACAAATCAACCTTGTCCAAAAGTTCAAGCGCAGCCTTGAAATTATTTGTTTTGGCATAGTATTGAAGCAGGATTTCTTTTACTTCTGGATTGAATTTGGAATTAGGATATTCATCCATAAAAGCAGTGATGGTTTTGAAACCCTGGTCTTCAAAACCCAATTCAAAAGAGAGTTTTCCATCTAGAAATGTTGCAATTTCTTTTTTATCCAAATCCAAATTGGAAGCAGTACAATACTGAAAAGATGTTCTTGCATTTGATTTATCACCTAAGTCAAGATATGAGAGTCCGAGCACGAACATAGACTCAATAGCAATGTCATCATTTCCAACAGACAAAGCCTTGAGCTGCTCAATTGCTTTTGCATGTTTTTCAAGATGATAATAACTTGTTCCCAACTCAAATCTTTGCACAGGATTGAGCGAAAGGCCCTGAGCAATTATTTTCTCGTATAGGTCTGCCGTTTTGGAATATTCATCTTGGTTGAAATAAATGGAAGAAAGGAGTTGCATCATTTCTACCAAATGAAGTGACTCGGAATTCTTTAAGTATTCTTCACCATATTCAAGTGCTTTGCTCTCCATACCCTTTTCATGGTAGATGTATGCCAGATAAAAAGGTATTGCCTTGGAATACTTTGCATCTGTTTCAATCGCTGTAAAATGAGTCAATGCTGAGTCATAGTTATTTTCAGAGAAGGCAATGAACCCCATGTAATACTGAACATCATTCTTGTATGACGTATTTTCCAGCTGAAGCAAACTTTTGAAATAAGGTTTGGCATTGTCAAACTTTTTTTCAGAAAAATAGGCAACTGCCTTTTGGAACTGCACTTGCGCATGTTGAATGTTGTTCAAATGAGCCAGTTCAATCGACTCCAAATAGTTCAATGCCTCGGTGAACATGGATAATTCAAAATAATAATCAGCAAGCAATAATGCAACTTGAGACTTGTTGGTAATATTTGAAGAAACTTGGAAATATGATATTCCACTATTGATGTAATAAGATTCTCGCTGGATAATCCCAATTTGAATCCGCTTGAATGCTAAGATCTCCTTTATATGATCGTAGGATAGAATATCAATTTTGGACTGTACATTATATATGTAATCAATGGCTGAAGCATAATGTTCTTGTGCAATAAGTTCATCGATTTGTTTCAACCATCTGCTTTCCAGTGTATTTCCATTGTTTTCCTGTGCAAAACCTGGTGTGTTAAAAAAAACCAACACCAGCAAAGTCAATTGAAGGAAAAACGATCGTGCAATATGAATCTTGCTGTTCATGATGGAATACTTCCCAAAAATAAACCTTAAATAATGAGAATCAATCAATATTGTAACTTTGTCAGCCGGATATTAACATTGAGTTATACACATTGAACAATGGATGTAAACAAGCATATAGCAGCTACGATCATTACAATTGGTGATGAACTGCTGATTGGACAGACCATCGACACGAACAGTGCATGGATTGCATCCTCTCTAAACAGGATAGGTATCACAGTTAAAAGAAGGGTTGCCATTGGAGATGAATGGGGAGCCATTTGGAACGCACTGGAAGATGAAGGTCGGGATGCAGCAATCATTCTCATTACAGGTGGATTAGGACCAACATCTGATGATATCACCAAGCCTTTGCTTTGTAAATTTTTTGGGGGGGAGCTGGTTACCGATCAGGGAGCATTGGACAATGTTGTAGAAATTTTCACAAAAAAACTGAACAGACCCTTGCTGGAAAGAAATCTCAAACAGGCTGAAGTACCTAACAATTGTACTGTTATACAGAATAAAAGAGGAACTGCACCTGGAATGTGGTTTGAAAAAAATGGTGTTATATATGTCAGCATGCCCGGTGTACCTCATGAGATGAAAGGCATGATGGATGATTTTGTAATTCCTGCATTGCTCAGCAAGTTCAATGTTAGTCCAGTGCAACACAGAACCCTGCTTACCGCTGGAATCGGAGAATCATTTCTTGCAGAGAAACTTACAGATTTTGAATCCAAGCTTCCCACCAACATCAAACTGGCATATCTGCCCAATTATGGAATGGTTAGATTGCGCCTGACAGACCTACAATCAGAAAGCAATGCATCTATCATAGATGAATATTTCAAAATGCTACAATCACACGTGCAGGAGTTCATGGTCATCAACGATGATCTGTCCATGCAGGAAGTGATAGCCAAAAAACTATTGGATAGTAAAACAAGTCTTGCTGTAGCTGAAAGCTGCACAGGCGGCTATATTTCCCAGCTCATCACGCAAATGGCTGGCAGCAGTCAATATTTTTTAGGAAGTGTTGTAAGCTATTCCAATGAAATGAAACAGGACGCACTGAATGTTCCAAGTGAGATCATCCAAGAACATGGTGCAGTGAGCACCCAAACCGTCGAAGCCATGGCAGAGGGTGTGAGAAAACTTGCCAAAGCGGACTATGGTTTGGCAACTTCAGGAATCATGGGACCAGGAGGTGGTACAGCAGGAAAACCTGTGGGATTTGTATGTGTAGGATTCAGCTCCAATAAAAAAACAATCAGTACAAGTTTTCAGTTCCGGTTTGACAGAAGGCGGAACATCGAATTGACTGCTGTAAGTGCACTTGATTTTCTGAGGAAAAATATGGGATAAGTACTTCAGAAAGATAGATTTATGCATCCAATTAAAGAGTAACTTTACACCGTAATTATTTTGACTTGGCAACAGCAAATGTCATAATGCCCAAGCTCGGCGAGAGCATCGCAGAAGCTACTGTTCTGAAAATCCACAAAAAAGTCGGAGACAGCATAAGCATTGATGAAACGCTGATGGATATAGCTACCGATAAAGTTGACAGCGAAGTCCCATCAACTGAGGAAGGAATTATTGAAGAAATACTGTGCAAAGAGGGTGAAGTCGTCAAAATTGGTGCTGTTATTGCCAAAATAAAAAACAACAAAGAAACTGCGGAGCCTGAAAAGACAGCAGTTGCAAACCATCAACCCATCCATGTAAATGGCAAACATCAGGAAAAGGATGAAGAATTGGTGGTTCCATACACACCTTCCCCGGTTGTAAAAAGAGCAGAAAGTTCAAAGTTTTATTCTCCCCTTGTGATGAACATTGCAACAAGCGAAGGAATAGATTTGAGTGAACTGGCATCCATCACCGGTACAGGAGCTGAAGGCCGGGTTACCAAAAATGATATACTGGGATATGTGGCCAACAAGAAAGGTGGTCAAACACGCTACGCTCCCCATACTTCTTCTGAGTACAACAATCCATCGAATTCTTCCATTTCAGCAGGGGGAATTACATCTGGTAATATAGAGATCATTGAAATGGATCGCATGAGACGCCTGATTGCTGATCATATGACCAAAAGCAAATCTACCAGTGCGCATGTCACCAGCTTTGCAGAGGCAGATGTAACCAACATGGTGCAGTGGAGAGAAGCAAACAAAAAAATATTTGAAAAAAGGGAGGGAGAAAAAATCACTTTCACTCCTCTTTTCATTGAGGCAATTGTAAAATGCCTCAAGAAATATCCTCTGTTGAATTCAAGCGTTGTTGGCAACGAGATTCATGTTAAAAAAGATATCAATATTGGCATGGCCACTGCCTTGCCCAATGGAAATCTGATTGTTCCTGTCATTCAGCATGCAGATGAATACAATATTATTGGATTGACAAAGCAGGTAAATAGACTAGCCAACAATGCAAGAAACGGTAAACTACAACCTGCAGATACCCAAAGCGGAACATTCACATTTACAAACATAGGAACCTTTGGGAGCCTGATGGGTACTCCCATTATCAATCAGCCCCAGGTTGCGATATTGGCCATAGGCGCAATCAAAAAGAAACCAGTTGTTATTGAGACTGAACAGGGTGACAGTGTAGGAATCAGACAAATGATGTTTGTATCCATGTCATACGATCACAGAATTATCGACGGGTCACTTGGATCAATTTTTCTGAATGAATTTGTAAAATGCCTGGAGGAGTTTGACCCCTCCAGAGACATTTGATTTATTGCTCGTCAAGGTCCGTTTCCAATCCCCAACTGATTCCTTTTTCAACAGCGGGCAGTCCTTTGCTAAGCCATACAGCAGGCTTCTCCCCTTTTAATTTCCAATCAAAGAACTGTTGTTCCCTGATCTGAATATCTTTTCTGTTTTTTCTTTCAACCAGATTATGAGCCTCCCCATTGTAATTCAACATCCAAACTTTTTTACCCAATCTTCTCATGGCTGTAAACATTTCAATACCCTGGTACCAAGGAACTGCCCCATCTGCATCATTTGCCATGATAACGAGCGGTGTGCTCACTTTGGGCAAGGAAAAGAGTGGAGAGTTATCAAGATAAGATTTGGTGTCCTCCCAAAGGGTCGCTCCAATTCTGCTCTGGCTTCTTTCATATTGAAACTGGCGGTTCATTCCACTTTCCCACCTGATTCCGCCATAAGCACTTGTCATGTTTGCAACTGGAGCTCCAGCCCAAGCAGCAGCAAATAAATTTGTTTTGGTAATTATATAAGCCGCCTGGTAGCCTCCCCAGCTTTGCCCCTGCAATCCCATTTTGGTGCTGTCGACCCAACCCTTTTTCACCAAGGCTCTTGCTCCACTTACGATGTAGTCATAAGCCGATTTGCCAGGCAAGCCATTGGCATAGTGGATGTCGGGCGCGAGTACGATGTATCCTCTGCTCACGAAGAATGGAATATTCAATCGACTGGGTGTTGGTGCTGGTGCTATATAATTGTGCAAACCGTCTGAAAGTGTTTCGTAGAAATATACGATCAATGGATATTTTTTTCCAGGCTGAAAATCCTCTGGCCTGTAAACAATGCCCGTTGCCTGTTTTCCGTTGTATGCCCTCCAATTGAACAACTCAGCAGACATCCAATTATAGGCAGATTGTTGTGGGTTGATGTTACTCAACTGATGGTTGTTTTTAAAATCAGTCGTGTGATACAAGGTTGGTGACTGATTAAAATTTTCTTTTGTATAGATGAACTGTGTTGCATTTTTTGCTTTGGATAGAAATCCTGCTGCATAAGCACCCATTTCCAACTGTTGAACGGTCTCATTTGAGCCAATTGTATATTGTCCAAAACCAGATTGTTTGTTCTTTTCATTGAACAAATTCAAATAAATGACTTGTCCATCTGAGAAGAATTTATTTTCAGGATCTGTTTCAATGTACCGATAACGGAGGTTTGATTTTCGGCCTGCTCCTTGGGTGATGGACATGGGTTCTTTCTTTCCGGTTGGATCCAGTTTCCAAATATCAAATCGATCATAGACCAAGAGTGCCTCATCCTTGTCCATCCATTTTACCATTCCATATGGCGTTGGTGCAGATGGCATATCGTATTCTTCATCGTATAATTTGAATGGCACTTTTTTACTGATGGGAATAATTTTTTGATCCGCATAGGTATAATAGCCTTTCTGCATCATGTCATACCAGTATATGTATTTCCCATTGGGAGATAGCTGAGCTTGTCCCAAGATATTGGATGCAATCAGCTTGCGCTGACCATTTGCAGGATCGATGGCATAAAAATCTTTTTTAGTGGCACCCTCCCATTGCATGGGTATTCTCTTGCCTTTGTCAGTCATGCCAAGAAACAAAGATCCATCTCCTTCATTCGAAATCATTACAGATGGAACATCTTTATCTGCCAGTTGAATGAATTGTTTTTTGTATAATTCAATCATTGAAAGATAGGATCTCTTTTTTTCTTGATCGAGATTTTTCAGCTGATATGGTTGTAAATAATCATCATTGTAATGCCAGACATCGAGCCTGACCATATCCATTTCAACCAATGATGTATCTTTTACAGCAGGGATAGGCATGGTGCCAAGAAACAGCCTCTTTCCGGACTTGCTGAAGGACGGACTTGCATGTTCGCTGATTGTCCAATTCGCTTTCATACCAATGGTAAATTTATCAGCAATGACAACTGCTTCTTTGTCACCATTCTGCCAAAAATATAATTTGAAAAATTTTTGAGAAGATCGGATGACCGTATCTACTTCGGCGTGAAAAGCAACCTGGTAGCCATTTTCATCAACAGTTAGGTTTTTAATCAGATTTGCCTTTCGAAAAACAGTATCGAGCCTTTTTTCAGCTGACCTAAACAGCGTTACTTGTGGCTGAATGGACTTGTCTTTTTTAAAATGGGTAGATGCAGCAACAAGTAACTTGCCATTTTTACTCCAGGTATATTCAGATACCAGTTGTATGATTTTTTTGTATTCAGTCCCCAATTGGAGAATAACAAGATCCGTGCCTTCTTTGCTCATGCTGCTTTCATCTGATCCATTTTCAGCATCCTCTTCAGCCCATGCATCGTCTCCTTCTGTGGCTGTCAATTTTCTTTTTTGCTTTTTATCAGGTGTTTGCTCTATGATGAGGGGGATTTTCTTTTTGCTTGAATCTTTTGGAACAGCAACTGCGGTATCTTTTTTAATACTTGGTTTGGAGGAGTCGGCAGTATTCAAGGCTGATAAATAAGCCAAAAACTGATTTTTTTCATTGAGTTTATACGATGTGACCGAAGGTATTTTACCCAATGACATAGCTGCAAATGATAAAACACCTAGTGAATCCTTTGGCATTTCTTCGGCTTTTTTCTTCTTTATTTTGGCTTCACGGATTTGTTTGTAGAATGGCTTGATCTTGAATACCAAGAACTGGTTGTCATTTGAAAAACTTGCATTGTACCCGCGATCAATGATCATTTCAAGTGATTTGGATGCATTTTTTACAACCAGTTTTCCATCTCCCTCTTGCAGGTCAACTGTATAACATACCCATTCACCATTGTCTGATATCTTCTTCTCTCCCAGTGTTTCCCAGGTATCGTAGACAGAGTGGTCGAGTGGTTTTTTTTGAGCCTGTGTTGTGAATGAGACAAGGCAAAGGCAAAAAACAGCTGCAATCAACAGTACACGAAGTTTCATAGAAAAATCTTTGTGTTGAAATTACTGATTTTATGAGTTATCTGGGGTTGCTAATTTCTGGCAGTTTGTTTATAGACCCTTAAAGTTTGTATTACAACAGTTAAAAAGATGATTGCTATGCCCATGTAAAAAGGAATTCCAACCTCTTTGTATTCTTTGAAAAAAACAAAAGCAAGTGCAATCCCATAAACAGGCTCTAGATTAAAGCTGAGATTTACTGTAAAAGGAGAAATTTTTGAAAGTGACCTTACGGAAAGATTGAAAGCCAACACAGTGCAAAAAAGACTTAATACAAGCAACCACAAGAAATCTGACCAAGAAGGCAGCAATTGTTCCGTTGGAACATACGCCAGGTAGAATGGCAACAAAAAACTGAGAATGAAAAATCCACCTGACATTTCATACAATGTAATTGTTTCCGGCTGATGTTTTTCCATCATTTTTTTATTTAGGATGGGAAAAACAGCTGCCAATAAGGAAGAAATCATTCCAAACACAATACCTGTTCTGAAATGCGGATCAAAATGAAACATCAAATAGATTCCGATGATCACCATGCAACCAAGTGCCAGTTCAATCCATTCGAATTTTCGTTTAGATATCAACGGATCAAGGATGGCGGAAAAAAATCCAATGGCAGAAAAACAAACCAAAGAGACAGAAACATTGGCGTATTTGATGCTTCCATAAAAAGATACCCAATGAAGTGCAATGATCCCTCCTATTCCCATCAGTACTGCTGCATCTGGCAAGCTGGTTTTAACCAACTTTTTTGTTATTAAAAAAAGTATCATCAATGCCGCCACAGCAAACATCATCCGATACCATACCAGCAGCGCTTCATTGAGTTCAATTAAACGTCCCAATATACCGGTAAACCCTGCCAGGAAAACAGCAGCATGCAATTGCAGGAAAGCCTTTTTCATGTTGGATTAAGTTAGGCAGATTTTCGGATATGCCTCATGAAACTTCCAGAGAGATAATTCAATTGAAGTGCCAGTACCCCGAGCGCTGCTTCTTTGATGATTCCTTTTGACATTTTTGAAGCACCCAGTTCACGGTCCTGAAATACAATCGGGACTTCTTTTAGCTTAAAACCAAGATGCCATGCAGCGAACTTCATTTCAATTTGAAATGCATATCCAACAAATTGGATGGCATCCAAATTCATCTCACGAAGCACCTTGGATGCATAGCAAACAAATCCTGCGGTTGGATCTTTAATAGGCATGAATGTGAGCACACGGCTGTAGAGAGAACCAGTCAATGAAATGATCTTTCTTGTTAAAGGCCAATTCCTGAAAGCTCCTCCTTTTACGTACCGTGAACCAATTGCCACATCTGCACCTTTCATACAGGCTGCCAGCAAGCGATTCAGATCTTGTGGATCATGAGAGAAATCGGCATCCATTTCAAACATATAATCATAACCGTGCTCAAGTCCCCACTTGAATCCAGTGATGTAAGCCGTACCCAATCCGAGTTTACCCGGACGCTCAATGAGATGCAGCAAATCACCTTTTGAATGTTGAAGTTCTTTGACAATGACTGCTGTTCCATCTGGTGAAGCATCGTCTATTACCAGGATATGATAATCATTTTGAAGATTGAAAACAGCATCAACGATCAGCCTTATATTTTCTTTCTCCTTGTAGGTGGGTATGATAACGAGTTTTTTCAATGCCAACGGATCTATGGATGTTTGGATTTTAACATGGTTCGGTTGAAGATCTCGGTTAGCTTTTGTTTGGTGTGCAGGGCAAAATCACTTTTCATCATCCAATCGTAATAGGATGGTTCATTCCTCAGTACATCCTCTACTTGTTTGCCTTTGTGCTTTCCGAAGTTAAAGATTTCCCTGCCGTTTTCCATGATCATTCTTCTTGGAAAATCAACAATTTCTTCTTCACCAATAACTTTAAGGACTGAGTCAACAGAGTTACCAAGACTCTCATATTTGTTCAGTTGAGCGAGGAATACCTCCCAAGTTGCTGTGACATCTGCCTCAGCGCTGTGTGCGTTTTCCAAGTCCTTGCTGCAGTAAAACTTGAATGCTGCAGAAAGATTCCTGGGCTCCATAAGGTGGTATATCTTTTGTACATCTAAAAATCTCTTGTCATTCGTATTGAACTCCAAACCTGCTCTCAGAAACTCTTCCACCAGCAAAGGCCAATCAAATTTGTTTGAATTGTACCCCCCCAGGTCAGCACCCTCCATGAACTGACGGATTTCGTTGGCAACCTGTTTAAAACTTGGAGCATCTTTTACCATTTCGTCTGTGATGCCATGAATAGCGGAGGATTCATTTGGAATGGGACGTTCTGGATTGATCAACTTTCTTTTCATAAGGCGATTTCCATCTATTGAAATCTTCAACATGGCAATCTCCACAATTCTGTCTTGGGTAAAACTAAGTCCAGTCGTTTCTAAATCAATAAAAACCAGGGGTTTTTGTAGCACAATCTGCATTATGGTATAATATAATTGGTAAATTTTTAAAAATAGTGAAAGAAAATTTAACAGGAATATTATTCAACGAATTTATTTCGATGAATTATATTTGTGAACAACCTTTTACACATGAAACGTGTTATTTTTCTTTTTGTTTTGGGTATTATCACATTGTCTGCTGTATCCTGCATGAGCGCCAAGGGCAATGCCAAGGGAGGTTGTCAAATCACCAGAAACCTGGTGGGATACAAATAAAAGATTCATCGCTCTAACTCTTTAAATATTGCATATGAGAAAACTA
>Ga0192647_102099_pt1 | contig 12608 bp, 6 predicted proteins | sample LauGreFa1BDMLBSN_2_FD_133046 | JGI IMG/M metagenome (GOLD analysis project Ga0192647, IMG submission 133046) | Freshwater lake microbial communities from Lake Michigan, USA - Fa13.BD.MLB.SN - reassembly | ecosystem: Environmental > Aquatic > Freshwater > Lake | place: Lake Michigan, USA...
TTCGACCGCATGGGCGTGCCCTTCAACCGCACCAGCGAGGGCAGGCACGACCTGCGCCTGTTCGGCGGCTCGCTCTACAAGCGCACCCACTTCGCGGGCGCCACCACCGGGCAGCAGCTGCTCTACGCGCTCGACGAGCAGGCGCGCCGCGCCACCGACGAGGGCAAGGTCACCCAGTGGATCCACTGGGAGTTCCTGCGGCCGATCGTCGATGCCGACGGCGTGTGCCGCGGGATCGTGGCCCAGGACCAGCGCACCATGCAGGTGCGTGCGTTCCGCGCCGACGCGGTGGCCATGGCCAACGGCGGCCTCGGCCTGGTCTTCGGCAAGAGCACCAACAGCATCATGTGCAACGGCGCGGCCACGGGCCGCTGCTACCGGCACGGCGTGGTGTTCGCCAACAGCGAGTTCGTGCAGGTGCACCCGACGGCCATCCCCGGCGCGGACAAGCTGCGCCTCATGTCCGAGAGCGCCCGCGGCGAGGGAGGCCGGGTCTGGGTGCCGCGCAGGAAGGGCGATACCCGCGACCCGAGGCAGATCCCCGACGCCGAGCGCTACTACTTCCTCGAGGAGCGCTACCCGTCCTACGGCAACCTCGTGCCCCGCGACATCGCCACGCGCGAGATCTTCAGCGTGTGCGTCGACGACGGCCTGGGCGTGGGCGGCAAGCGGCAGGTCTACCTCGACCTCTCGCACCTCGACCGCGACTACATCGAGCGCAAGCTCGGCGGCATCATCGAGATCTACCGGAAGTTCGCGGGCGAGGACCCCGCCGAGGTGCCCATGCGCATCTTCCCGGGCGTCCACTACTCGATGGGCGGCATGTACGTCCGCTACGAGGCGAAGCCCGACATGAAGGGCATCGTCCAGGGCGACCCGAAGAACCTGATGACCAACGTCGAGGGCCTCTACGCCCTCGGCGAGTGCAACTACCAGTACCACGGCGCAAACCGCCTCGGCGCCAACGCCCTGCTCTCCTGCACCTTCGACGGCCTCTTCGGCGGCTTCTCGATCGTGAACTACGCGCGCACCAACGCATCGCGCGCCGAGGCGCCGGCATCGCTCTACGACGACGCGGTGAAGGCCGAGGAGTCCTCCGCGCGCCGGCTCACGGAGTCGAAGGGCACGGAGAACCCCTACGCCATCGGCCACGAGCTCGGCGAGGAGATGACCGAGGCGAGCACCGTGGTGAAGACGGGCGAGCGCCTCGCCAAGGCGCGGCGCAACCTCGACGCGCTGCGGGAGCGCTACGCGCGCATCGGCCTCAGCGACACGGGCACGTGGACCAACCAGAACCTGGTCTACGCGCGCGCGCTCGGCGACATGCTGGCGCTGGCCGATGCCATGCTCGCCTGCGGCGACGCCCGCAAGGAGAGCCGCGGCAGCCACTACCGCGCGGACTTCCCGGAGCGCAACGACGCCGAGTTCATGAAGACGTCGATGGCGCGGTTCGACCCCGCCACGCAGCGCTGCACCGTGGGCTGGGAGACGGTCGAGGCGCCGCTCGTGACGCCGCGCGCGCGCACGTACGGCAAGAAGGACGGCGAGGCAGGCGGCAAGAAGGACGGCGCCGCGGCCGGCAAGGAGAAGGCGGCGGCCGGGGCGCACTGACGCGCCGCGAGGCTGCGCATCCGCGCCTGCCGGTGCGTCACGGCCAGAAGGCCGGGCGCAGGTAGTTCATCGCGCTGAGGATGCACTGCGCCGCGGTCAGCAGCCCGGCACCCGCCACGGCGCGCCCCGCAGAATGCGGGCGCGTGCGGTCGATGCCGAGCGCCGTCAGCCAGCAGAGTGCCACCAGCACGGCCGGGTCGAAGTAGCGCTGCCACACCTGGCTGTTCCCCGCCTGGACCGCGAACACCGCGAGGAGGCCGACCAGCACCACCGAGGCCTGCCTGCCGCGGCCGATCTCCGCGGCGCGGATCCAGAGGACGGAGAGCGCCAGCGCGCCGACCGCGGCAGCCGCCACCAGCACCGACGAGCGTCCGGCCACCGACGGAAACGCCCCCACGGCCACCCACATTGCGCCGCCCCAGCGGCCGTCGCCCACGGACAGCGTGCTCTCGGGCACCAGCGCGCCGGCCACGGCCGCAAGCACGACGCACGCCACGGCCGGCGCATGGCGGCGGACGCTTCGCACCACCTCGGGAAGCATCGGCAGGAGGAGCGGCACGCTCCATGCGCCCACCAGCGCCAGCCCGTACGCGGGCGCCACGGGGCTGAGCCCGCGGTCGTGCAGCGACCGGAACGCCGGCGGCGTCAGTCCGCCCCATGTCCGCACCAGCGCCGCAAGCAGCAGCGCACCCGGGACGAGCGCGGCCACGGCCATCGCGAGTCGGCCCCACGACCGCGGCGCGTCGCCCCGCCACTGCTCGGCGTTGGATGCCGAGTTGCCCAGCGGCGACCCGAGGATGCCGGCCGCCAGCACCGGGCCCGCCAGCGCGATGTTGGTCTGGCGCACGGCCAGCGCCGATGCCACCAGCGCCGCGAGCGCCACGAAGGTGCGCGGCCTCGGCGGCATGAAGGCCGCCACCGCGACGGTCGCGGAGGCAATGAGCACGGAGAGGACGTCCGTGGTCAGCCACGCGCATCCGCTCAGGACGTAGGTCGAGCACGCGAGCGGCAGCGCGAGCGCCAGGGCCACCGCCGGTCCCGCGCACGCCGCGGCCATGCGCCACGCAAGCAGCACCAGCGCCAGTCCGGCGAGCGAGCCGAGGACACGCAATCCGTGCACACCCAGGCCCGCGCGCGCCGGGAGGGACATCAGGAGGTGGTAGCCCGGCGACGTGGCGCTCGGGTAGTCGGAGAGGTCCGGCGCCGGCAGCTCGGCCGCGAACTGCCGGACCGCGGGCAGGTGCGCCACGGCCTCGTCGGTGGCCTCGCTGGTGGCATCGGACCCGAGGAAGATCACCGGCAGGACGGCCGCCGCGAACACCACCGACAGCAGGATGGGCGCCACGGTCCACCAACGGCTTCGCGGGAGCATCGGCTGATTCCTACCTGAACAGGGCGTCGAGGGCGCGCTCGGCGGGCGGCCAGAAGAGCGTCAGCAGCACCCCGGCCACGAACGCCACGGTGGCCACGCTGGCGCTGCGGTCGGTGAGTACCACCGACACGGGACTGTCGGCGCGCCCGGAGTTGGCGCGCAGGTACAGCCGGTGGATCACGATGAGGACGAGCGGCGCAAGCACGGCGAAGCCCGTGGCGCGGGCGCCGAAGATCTCGCGCGCATGGTCGCTCAGCGCGTAGAGCAGGTACGACATCATGGTGACCGCGCCCATGGTGGAGAGCAGCCAGTTGAGGTCCTCCGCGCTGTCGTAGCCGGCGCGGGGCTTCCAGCCGGTGTCACGCCCCGCGGCGCGCGCCAGTTCCGCCGCGCGCAGGTCGCCGAGCCGCTTCACGAACCCGAGGAAGAGCGTGAGCGCGAACACCACCACCACGAGCCACGTGGACACCGCGATGCCGAGGGCGAGCGAACCGGCGATCGCGCGCAGGACGAATCCGCTCGCCACCGTCACTACGTCGACGAGGCGCACGCGCTTCAGGCGCGCGTTGTAGGCAACCTGCAGCCCCACGTAGACGGCGACCACCGCGAGCACGGCCGGCCGCGCGGCCCACGCCACCACCATGGACCCGGCCACCAGCGCCACGCCCAGCGCGGTCGCCACGCCGGGCGGCACAGCGCCCGAGGCAACCGGCCGCCTGCACTTGGTCGGGTGCCGTCGGTCCTCGTCGGCGTCGAGCACGTCGTTGATGGCATAGAAGCCGCTTCCGGCCATCGAGAAGGCGATCACCGTGAGCGCCACGCGCACCAGCTGGTCGCGGACCTCGTCGCCGGAGGCGGCCCGCCCGTCGCCTGCCAGCCAGAACACCGCCGGGATCAGGACGAAGGCGTTCTTCGCCCAGTCGCCGGGCCGCAGGAGCTTCAGGCAGGGTCCGAGCATTCGTCTCCCCAGTATCGGAATCCGCCTATCATTTCGTTCCCAAACTTGCCCGGATCCGCGTCGATCCGGCCCCGGAACCCGCCCCCGGCCACAGAAACCATGGTTGCCCCCTCCTCCCCCGCCGCAGACAAGACCGTCCTCGTCCGCATCAAGCGCCAGGACGGGCCGCAAGGAACCGCCCGCTGGGAGGAGTTCCGGGTGCCGCACGGCGAGGGCGCCAACGTCATCAGCGTGCTGCAGTGGATCGCCGCCAACCCGAAGACCACGGCCGGTGCCACCACCACGCCGGTGGCGTGGGACTCCGGCTGCCTCGAGGAGGTCTGCGGCGCATGCACCATGGTCATCAACGGCAAGGTGCGCCAGAGCTGCTCGGCCCTCATCGCCAACATCATCCAGTCAGACGGCACCATCACGCTGGAGCCGATGAGCAAGTTCCCGGTGGTGCGCGACCTCTGCGTCGACCGCCAGCGGATGTTCCACAACCTGCAGCGGGTGAAGGCATGGGTGCCCATCGACGGCACGTGGTCGCTCGGCCGAGGCCCGCTCGAGCACCCCTCCAAGGCCGACACGCGCTACGTGCTCAGCACGTGCATGACCTGCGGCTGCTGCCTCGAGGCATGCCCGCAGTTCAACGAGGAGCAGGACGCGTCGCAGTGGGACGAGTCGTTCCAGGGCGCGCAGGTCTGGAACCAGGTGCGGCTCTTCAACATGCAGGCCACCGGCGCCACGCTCGCCGACAAGCGCCTCGACGAGGTCATGGGCCAGGGCGGCATCGCCGACTGCGGCAACTCGCAGAACTGCGTCAAGGTGTGCCCGAAGGAGATCCCGCTCACGGAGTCGATCGCCGAGATCGGCCGCCAGTCCACCGTGCGCGGCATCAAGCGCTACCTCGGCGCCTGAAATCCGCTCCTCTGAAATCCGCTCCTGGTTAGTTTGGCACCATTTGTTTTCTCCAGAGAAACCGGGCGCACCCTGCCCGGTCCGCGCGGCCCGGGCGCTACACCAGCTCCGCGAGCACGGCGTTGGCGATCATCATCCCGCGCGGCGTGAAGCGCACGAACCCGCCGCAGCGCTCCATCCGGCCCTCGGCGACCGCGCGGTCGATCGCCGCCCGGCGGCGCGGCCCGCCGGCGCCGAGCGCAAGCGCGGCGTCGACCTCCGCCTCCGGCAGCCCGCGCACGAGCCGCAGCCCCATCATGAGCCGCTCGCCCGCGCGCACGTCGGGCGATCCGCGCTCGACGTCCACCGCGTCGCTTGCACCCTCCCCCGCAAGCCAATCCCCGAGGCGGGGCACGTTCTTCCAGCGGACGCCGGATGCATGGCCCGACGCGCTCGGCCCGACCGCCAGCCAGTCGCGGTCCTCCCAGTACAGCAGGTTGTGCCGGCACTCCTCCGCGCGCGCGTCGCCGCCGCGGACGCGCGCCCAGTTGCTCACCTCGTAGCGCGCGAACCCGGCCTCGCCGAGAAGCGCATCGGCGCGCTCGAGCATCCGTGCCTCCGCATCGTCGTCGCAGGGCTCGAACTCGCCGCGCTCCATGCGCGCGGTCATGGCGGTGTTGGGTTCGTAGGTCAGCCCGTAGCAGCTCAGGTGGTCGGTGCCCAGCGCTACGGCCGCGCGGAGGTCGCGCTCCCAGTCCCCGGCCGATTGCCCCGGGATGCCGAAGATCAGGTCGACGCTGATGCGCCCGATGCCGGCCGCGCGCAGCAGCCCGACCGCGCGCGCCACGCTCTCGGGGTCGTGCCAGCGCTCGAGCGTCTTCAGGTGGCGCGGATCGAAGCTCTGCGCACCGAGCGACACGCGCCCCACGCCGGCCGCGGCGAGCGCGCCGGCCACCTCGGCGGTCACGGTCTCGGGGTTTGCCTCGACCGTCCACTCCGCGCCGGCATCCCAGGGGAGCGACGCGCGCAGCGACCCGAGGAGGCGCGCCAGGAGCGGCACGCGAAGCAAGGTGGGCGTGCCGCCGCCCACGAAGAGCGTCCGCAGCGGCGCACGCACGAACGGCGCCAGCGCGCGCACCTCGGCCTCGGCGCGCGCCACGAAGGGCTCCTGCCGGTCCTCGCGGTCGACGAAGCTGTAGAAGTCGCAGTAGTGGCACTTGTGGAAGCAGAACGGGACGTGCACGTACACGCCCTCGAAGGACGCCTCGCGCCCGGCGAGGATCGCATCGACGCGTTCCCTCGGCGCAGGCATGCCGCCCGCGCCGGCGATGGTGAGCTGCATTCCCATGCGTCCGCCGCATCGTAGGGGCCGCGGGGCGTCCGGTAGCATCCAGCGCTTCCCATGGGATCCCCCGGACACACCGCCGCGCGCACGCCGCACACCGCAATCGTGGGCCTCCAGTGGGGCGACGAGGGCAAGGGCAAGATCGTCGACCTGCTCACCTCCGAGCACGACGTCATCGTGCGCTACAACGGGGGCGCGAACGCCGGCCACACCGTGCAGGTCGGCGCCGAGCGGTACGCGCTCCACCTGATCCCCTCGGGCATCCTCTACCCGGACAAGGCGTGCGTGATCGGCAACGGCGTCGTCGTCGACCCCGAGAAGCTGCTGCAGGAGATCGACACGCTGCGCGCCCGCGGCATCCGCGTGGCGGGCAACCTGCAGGTCAGCGACCGGGCGCATGTCGTCATGCCCTACCACAAGGAGCAGGACGCGGCGCTCGAGGAGTACCTCGGCGCGAAGACCGCGGCCGCCCGGGGCAACCTCTCGATCGGCACCACCCGCCGCGGGATCGGGCCCGCCTACGGCGACAAGGTGCGGCGCTCGATGGCCATCCGCGTCGGAGACCTGCTCGACCCCGAGTACCTGCGCAGCCGCCTGCACGTGATCTGCACGCTGCGCACGGCCGAGCTCGAGGCGCTCGGCGTGCGGACGGCGCCACTCGACCCGGACGCGCTGGCGGCCCGCTACGCCGAGTTCGGCGAGCGCCTGCGGCCGCACGTCTCGGACACCGTCTACGCGCTGCACGACGCCATGGCCTCGGGGCGAAGCCTCCTCTTCGAGGGCGCCAACGCCAGCCTCCTCGACATCGACCACGGCACGTTCCCCTACGTCACCAGCAGCAACTGCTCCACGCTCGGCATCCCCGCCGGAACGGGCGTGCCGGGCCACTCGATCGGGCGCGTGCTCGGCATCATGAAGGCCTACTCCACGCGCGTCGGCGCAGGGCCCTTCCCCACCGAGCTCGACAACGAGCTCGGCCAGCGCATCCGCGAGCGCGGCCGCGAGTACGGCACCACCACCGGGCGCCCGCGGCGCTGCGGCTGGCTCGACCTGGTGGCCGTGCGCTACAGCGCGATGGTGTGCGGCGCGACCGGCATCGCCTGCACGCTCTTCGACGTGCTCTCGGGGCTCGACGAGGTGAAGCTCTGCGTGCGCTACCGCCTGCCCGACGGCACCGAGACCGACCGCTTCATCCCCGACGCGCACCGCCTCGAGGGCGTCACGCCCATCTACGAGACGCTGCCGGGCTGGAGCGAGGACATCCGCGACGCCGCCGACCGCGACGGGCTTCCTGCCGCGGCGCGCCGCTACCTCGAGCGCATCGAGCAGGTCACCGGCATCCCGGTCGAGGTGGTGAGCCTCGGCCCCGAGCGCACCCAGACGCTCGTCGACGGCCGCCGCGCCGCGGCGCTCGTCGGCGCATGACCATGCGCGTCCCGCGCCACATCGCCATCATCATGGACGGCAACGGCCGCTGGGCGGCCGCGCGCGGCCTGCCCCGCATCGCTGGACACCGCGAGGGCGCCCGCCGGGTGCGCGCGGTGTGCGAGGAATCCGCGCGGCTCGGCGTGGAGGCGCTGACGCTCTACTCGTTCTCGAGCGAGAACTGGAAGCGCCCCGAGGACGAGGTCACGGCCCTCATGGAGCTGGCCCGCCACCACCTGCAGCTCGAGCGGCAGATGATGCTTGCCAACGACATCCGCTTCCGCCGCCTCGGCCGCCGCGACGGGCTGCCGGCGCCCGTGCTCGCGGAACTCGACCGCACCGAGGACGAGACGTCCTCGTGCCGAGGCATGACGCTTTGCCTGGCCATGAACTACGGCTCGCGGCAGGAGATCGTGGACGGAGTGCGCGCCATCGCGCAGCGCGTACGGCGGGGCGAGCTCGAGCCCGGCGCGATCGAGGAGTCCACGGTGTCGGCGGCCCTCGGCACCCACGGGCTTCCCGACCCGGACCTCCTGATCCGCACCGCCGGAGAGCGCCGGATCTCCAACTTCCTCCTCTGGCAGATCAGTTACGCGGAACTCTTCGTCACCGACGTCCTGTGGCCGGAATTCACCGCCGAGACCCTGCAGGCGGCCATCGCCGACTTCGGGGCGCGGCGGCGGACCTACGGGGGCCTCGAAGGCCCCGCCGCGGCCCGCTGAGGCACGCGGAAAGCGCCCTCGCAGACCGAGAATCTTGCAATCCGGGGCATCCGCACGCGGATTCCGGAACGCCGCCTGCGTATAGCCTGATGGATCACCGATGCTCCGCCGCCTTTCCGCGCTGTCCCTCGGCCTGACCGCCTCGCTCGGAGCCCTGCTCGGGGCGCCGCCGGCCGCGGCCCAATGCACGCTCCCCGGGTCGGACGAGGCCAAGTGCACCACCGCGCTGCAGTCGCCGTTCCTCGGTGACCTGAACAACGACCTGGCAGTCAACGCCACGGACGTCACCGTCTGGAACGAGTGCTTCCTGGCAAATGTCGGCGGCAACGGCATCCCCGTGTATTGCCGGGCGGCGGACTTCAACTACGACGGCCTGATCGACACCGTCGACCGCGACTACCTGAACCAACTGGTGGCGATGGCCGCCGACGCGAACATCGGCCGCCTGCCGAAGGTCACCTTCTCGGAACTGCGCGTCCGCAAGCCCACCAGCCAGACCAGCGCCGCCATCCCGCAGTCGCGCTACGCGGAGTTCCGTCTCCCGACCGCGGCCGCCGCGCTGGACGGGCCGGTCACGGTGCAGACGAACAACCCCGGCGACCCGGCCGACATCTTCCGCTTCGGCGCCGGCTGGTTCTACGTGAAGGTGTGCCGGTCCACCGCGGCCAACGGCACCGACATCGTGAGCGGCACCATCGCCGTGGTCCAGGACCTTCAGGGCATGCCCTGGATCCGCGACCAGGCCAACAGCACCATCCGCAACCTGGCGCTGATCGCGGACGGCTCCTTCACAACCCCGCCCTCGCCGCTCCTCGACGATGTGCCGGTGGCCGTGGCCCCGTTCATCTTCAATGCCGCGGGGTCGCTCGCCGTGCCGAGCGCCGTGGTGAACGGCCGGCTCTTCCCGGCCGAGACGGCCACCAACGTCACGCACCTCCTTGTCTTCCGCAATCCGAACCCTGCCAACACCCGGGCCGTGCCCACCGTCGGCCAGCGGGTCAACCTGCCGCAGGCGGTCGACCCGACCGCGGTCTGCGAGCTCGCCTTCGTCATCCCCGGTGCCGTGGTGCTGCCACCGTGGGATGCGCTCGTCGACGGCATCACCCTCGTGCGCGGGACCGCCGCAACGACGTGGGGCTGCATCTACGCGGACACCGACGACTCGACGATCGGCCCCATCGGCACCGTGGGCGAGACCTTCGCCCCGCAGCACGTCCTCCGCTGCCGCACCGCCAACACGCTGGTGAAGGGCGCGAATGCCATCACCAGCACCAGCGACACGCCGTTCGCGCGCAACCCGCTCTGCACGGCCAGCACCGCCAATTGCGGCGAGCTGAACCCCAACGGCACCCCGCGCAGCTGCTTCGAGGCCCAGGCGGGCCCGTACTGCTCCGACCCCGACTGCTGCACCGCCGTGTGCGCCATCCGCCCGAGCTGCTGCAGCCAGGTCTGGGACCAGCAGTGCGCCGACCAGGCGGCGGTCACCTGCGTGACGTGCGGCACCTCGGAGGCCAGCTGCATCGAGGTGCACCCCACCCCCTCGTGCGCCGATGCCGACTGCTGCAACCTCGTGTGCCAGACGCTCATCAGCTGCTGCGAGGTGGCGTGGGACCAGTCGTGCGTGGACATCGCCGTGGCGCAGTGCCTCTCCTGCGGCTTCCAGGGTGCGGGCGACTGCGACGTGGTGCACGACCTGCCGTACTGCAACGACCCGCAGTGCTGCGAGAAGGTCTGCGCGGCCAACCCGTTCTGCTGCGCCGTCACCTGGGACCAGAGCTGCGTGCGCACCGCGGAGGAGCAGTGCGCCGGCTGCGGCAGCAACACCGCGGGCCCCTGCTGCATCGTCCACCCAAGCCCCTACTGCAACGACAGCGGCTGCTGCGCGGCCGTGTGCGCCACCGACCCGTTCTGCTGCTCGTCGGCCTGGGACCTGTCGTGCACCCAGCTCGCGAAGATCTCGCCGGCGTGCGCCGACCTCGGCTGCGTGTGCGGCGAGCCCTCCGAGGCGGGCGCGCCGTTCGGCTGCTTCGAGATCCACGCGCTGCCCGGCTGCGAGAACGACCTCTGCTGCCAGACCGTCTGCATCCGCGACCCGTACTGCTGCTACGTCACCTGGGACAACGCGTGCGTGCTGGTGGCGCAGGACCTCTGCTCGCAGAATCCCGGCTGCATCAACCCCGTGACCAGCCTGCCCGTGAACGGCAGCTGCTTCGTGCCGCACCTGACGCCCGGCTGCGACAAGCCCGGCTGCTGCAGCCAGGTGTGCGCCACGCCGGCGTTCGAGTACTGCTGCCAGATCCTCTGGGACGAGGCATGCGCCACGCTCGCCGCGGACATCTGCGACGAGTGCGGCGACCCGCTCGCGGGCAGCTGCTACTCCGCGCACAACGGCCCCAACTGCGCCAACGAGGCCTGCTGCAACACGGTCTGCAACATCGACCCCTTCTGCTGCGAGGGCACCTGGGACGGCCTCTGCGCGCAGACCGCGCAGGCGTCGTGCGCCGACCCGATCGACTCCTGCGGCGTGAGCGGCCGCAGCTGCTGGATCCCCAACTACCTGCCGGGATGCAGCGACGGCACCTGCTGCACGCTGATCTGCGGGACCATCGACCCGTTCTGCTGCGAGGCGCGCTGGGACGCCGTCTGCGCGCGCGAGGCGAGCTTCCTCTGCACGCCGACCTTCCCCGTGGTCACCGGCACGGAGGGCTGCCTGGAGCCGCACCGGTCGCCCGGCTGCGCCAACCGCGACTGCACCGTCGCGGTGTGCAGCGTCGACCCGACCTGCTGCACCACCGCATGGGACACGAGCTGCGCACTGGCGGCGGTCGCAGTGTGCCCGGCGCCCGAGGCGTGCCCGGCCGAGGGCGACTGCTTCACGCAGCACGCCACGCCCGGCTGCCGCGACTCCGCCTGCTGCAACGGCGTTTGCGCGGCCGACCCCACGTGCTGCCAGTCGGCCTGGGACGGTGCCTGCGTCAGCCTGGCCAACACGCTCTGCAAGGTGCCTGCCGACAGCGGCTGGACCTGCCCCTGCCGCGGCGGGTGCTTCGAGGCCCATGACAACCCGGGCTGCGACGACGGCTCGTGCTGCTCGATCGTCTGCAACGCCAGCCCCGCCTGCTGCAACGCCGACTGGGACGAGGACTGCGTGCGCATCGCGCGGCTCCTCTGCTGCGGCGCCCCGGGGTGCGGGTCGGGCTGCAACGGCGAGTGCCTGGTGCCGCACGAGACCCCCTACTGCAGCGATCCCTACTGCTGCGACGCCGTCTGCCGGGTCGACCCGCTCTGCTGCCTGTCGAGCTGGGACAGCCTGTGCGTGTCCGTCGCCGCCGAGCGCTGCGGCAGCGCGTGCGGCCTCGAGCCCGCCGGCGACTGCTTCGTGCCCCACGACTTCCCGTCGTGCCGCGACGGGCTCTGCTGCGGCAAGGTCTGCGCCGTCGACCCGCTGTGCTGCACGCTCGGCTGGGACGGCGTGTGCGTGGACATCGCCTCTGCGCCCGAGCAGGCCGACTTCTGCAAGCGCAAGGAGTGCGGCGACTACGACGCGGGCCCCTCGTGCCGGCCGCACGCCAACGGCGCGTCGGACAATGCCACGTGCTGCAAGGCCGTGTGTGCGCTTGACCCCTACTGCTGCGACACCGAGTGGGACATCAACTGCGTCGATGCGGCCGTCGGCATCGAGGCCTGCGGCTGCTCGTATGAGTGCGGCGACACCTGTGCCGGCGACTGCTGCCGCGCGCACGACAACGGCTCGTGCGACGACGCCGAGTGCTGCGCGCTGATCTGCGCGTCGGACCCGTACTGCTGCGACACCCTCTGGGACTCGGTCTGCGCGTCGGACGCGCGGGCCCGCTGCACCGGCAAGACCGAGGCGTGCCCGCTCCCACCGTGCGGCAGCGACCTGCTGCCGAGCTGCTGTGTGCCGAGCGACGTGCCCAACTGCTCCAACGAGTCCTGCTGCGAGGCGGTCTGCGCCCTCGACCCGTTCTGCTGCACCACCGCCTGGGACACCACCTGCGTGCTCGCCGCAGTGAACAACGCCGCCTGCGACTGCCAGGGCCCCTTCTGCGGGGACCCGACCGCCGGCAGCTGCTTCACCGTGCACGACGACCCGTTCTGCGACGAGGCCGGATGCTGCCAGCTGGTGTGCAGCTTCGACACGGCCTGCTGCAGCGTCTCGTGGGACGCCGACTGCGTGGCGCTGGCGCAGTTCTTCTGCGGCGGCAACTTCGCCCCGCTCGTCGACCACTTCCGCGGCGGGCCGCTCGAGACCACGCGCGGCCGCGAGCGGTTCTC
>Ga0192647_102100_pt1 | contig 12605 bp, 9 predicted proteins | sample LauGreFa1BDMLBSN_2_FD_133046 | JGI IMG/M metagenome (GOLD analysis project Ga0192647, IMG submission 133046) | Freshwater lake microbial communities from Lake Michigan, USA - Fa13.BD.MLB.SN - reassembly | ecosystem: Environmental > Aquatic > Freshwater > Lake | place: Lake Michigan, USA...
ACAACAACTACGGTGGTTATGGTAATTATGGAAACAGTGGATTTGGTTACAATCCTTATGGGTATAATTCATACGGTTACAATCCTTACAGTTCATATAACCCCTATGGTGGTGGATATGGTTTCAACCCTTATGGGTATGGAATTGGAGGTTTGGGATGGGGTGGTTATGGAAATGGATGGTATGGAAATAACAATAACAACAATGGAAATGGATGGGGTGGTGGTTCAAACGGAAACGGAGAAACGGCCAATGTCACTCATCACCATCGTAGACCTACAAGCGTAGGAACCGGAAATTCTTCAACCTATCATCGCGGGGTACTTCAAAAAAACTTGGTTCAACCGATTGCGGAAATTTCGCGCACGCCGAAGCCTGTCACAACAGTTAGATCAAACGGAAATTATTCGGCCCCTGCAAATTCTCGTTCAGCAGGTACTCCTGAATATACTTCACCAGGAAGAACTCCTTCTCTGTCGACACCTGCTCCAGCGCGCACAGCGCCGAACTACAATTCACCAACTTACGCTACTCCGTCACGCTCAACTCCAAGCTATAGTTCACCGAGCCGCACTGCTTCTCCAGCTCCCTCTCGATCAACACCTACCTACAGCGCCCCAAAACAAAGCACCCCTTCAAGAACAACCACTCCTTCAAGAACAAGCACTCCTTCAAGAACAAGCACGCCATCTCACAGCTCACCGTCGCGTTCAACTTCACCGAGTAAGAGACCTTGATGCGGAGCAAAATGATGTGCAAGATGCTGCGGAAGGTTTACGTTGTTTCGATTTCAATGGTTTTATTGTTGAACGTGAATTGCGTTTTTGCCCAGAATGAAGACGATGCGCTTCGTTTCTCGAATACGTTTGGTGCTTATTCCAATCGCGCCATCGGAATGGGAGGAGCATATACCGCCCTAGGTGCAGACTTCACTAACTTCTTTCAAAATCCTGCCGGTATTGCTGCCTACAAAAAGCAGAACATGGAATTTGGATTGAGTTTGCTTTCTCGATCAACACAAGTCGATTTTAACAACCGAGTTTCTTCAACCGGCTCAACGGGCTTGGGAATAAATACCTTCGGATTTACATCAACATTCGGAACAGCGGGATCTGGATGGGGTCCTTGGATCTACGGATTGGCTTACGGCAGAACTCAGTCTTTTAAAAGGAAATACGATTTAGAATCGAGCGACAATCAGTCTTCCTTGCTCGATGTATATACCAACCAATTGAATTATTGGAATCCTGCAAATGCAGATGTGACTGCTTCTTTCCCTTTCGGCGCAGGATTAGCTTGGGAAACCTATTTAATTAATCCCGGAACTGTCGATCCTTATGTGCATGTGAACATAGACAACAATACCTTCACTCGCCGTCAGCATGTGGAAGAGACAGGGTATGTTCGAGAGACCTGCTTGAGTGTTGCCCGTGCGTTCGAAGAGAAATTGTTCTTAGGAGCATCATTTGCGTTTAGAAAAGTGGTGTTTGAAAAGAATTCAACATATTCGGAATCTTTTTCTTCGAACGGAACCGCTATTAATTATTCTTTAATCGAAGACAACAGCACTTCCGATGTTGTTACCAAAGGTCCTTCTGTTCAAGCAAAATTAGGGATTCAATATGTCCCTAGTCCATATGTTCGATTGGGAGCGTTTTGGCATTCCTCGTGCAAGCAATCGATTAGTGATAATTTTTCGGCTAAGATGGAGAGTTCGATCGGCGCGAACAACTACAGTTATCCTCCCCCCGCAGAGCCCAACAAAAATGTTTTTGATTATGGTTTTCAAATCCCGACTGTAGTAGGTGCTGGGGCTGCATTGATCTTGGGGAATTTTGGAATTTTATCGGCAGATTATGAATCTTCTGATTTTTCGAAAATGACGATGTACGGAATTACGGGAGGCACTTCGGAATTCGCTCAAGAAAATCAAGCAATTCAGGAGAATTTTAAGCGTGTGCACAAAGGGAGATTGGGAACCGAGTTTCGTTTGGGAGATGTCTATCGCCTTCGAGCGGGCGTAGGTTATAGAACATCGGTTTACACCGAACTCGCTCAAAAACCCGCAGAGCCTCTGTTCAATTGGAATGTCGGTGGTGGATATAAAAAAGATGATTTCTATTGCGATGGTGCATTGATGATTACGAAAAATAAGGATGGGTATTTCCTTTATGACCCTTCATTGATTTCAATGGCGAGCATCGATAACTTGCTGGTGCAAGTTAGTTTTTCGTTTGGTGTGAGATTCTAAGCTGTTAATGAAGCAAGAGCAATTCCTGCTGCCACCGAAACGTTCAAAGAACTGGTTTGTCCTTTCATAGGAATAGTCACCAATTGGTGCGCACGTTTCAAGAGCTGCGGATTAATTCCATCTTCCTCAGAACCCATTATGATGCACAATCCCAAATTTTGATCACGTGTTTTTTGGAATTCTTGAAGACTAACAGTAGCCTTTTCAGAAAGAACAACGGAGCCAATTCCGGAGGCATGCAAATAGTCTAATGCGTCGAGAAGGTTTTTCACTTTGCAAATGTTCAAGTGCATGAGTGCACCAGCCGAAGCTTTTAGAGCGTCTTCATTTATTTGAGCGGCTCCGACTTCCGGAACAATTATACCTTTTACACCGAAGCATTCCGCCGAGCGACAAATGGCTCCGAAATTCCGAACATCTGTTACGCGGTCGAGAATCATAAACAGGGGAGGTTCACCACTTTCAACTGCATTTATAACCACATTCTCATAATCAGCAAATGCAATAGGAGCCATGAAGGCAAGAACGCCTTGGTGATTCGAGCGGGTTATTTTATTGAGTTTTATTTCAGGAACAAGAACGAAGGGAATTTTTTCTTTTTTCAAGCGGTCTTTCAACTGACGCAATTTGTCGCTGCGCAATTCTTTGTTGAAAAGAACTTTATCGATGTTTTTTCCTGCATCAAGAGCCTCTTCCAGCGGATGAATGCCAATGATTAAATTCGATTTCGATGATGATGATGTAGTAGGTCTCACGGTGCAAAAGTAAGTCTTATTCGCGGAATACTCGCCCTTGTCTCCAAGTGTTAACGGCAATCTCCCAACTGCTACGGTACAGGCCGTCGCGCTGAAGTATATAAACGTTGCTCGAAAGGTTATCTTTTTTATATCGAAAGAGGAATGAAAAAGATCCAGGAATGGTCTCGTCGCCATATACCCAACGTTCGCTGTAACCGACATTTTCAACCCGTGTAGGTTTTCCGTATATAATGTAAATCATTCCGCGATCTGTTCTCCAGCCTGGCACAGCAGCAGAAAAATATGTGTTGGAGGTGTTTACTCTTCGAAAGAAAATAGAGATGAGTTCTTTGGCTTTTTCTTCCGAACCCCCGCAGTCTTTCCAGAAGTTACAAAAGCTTGTGTAAGGGTCACGAACATTGTAAATGTATTCGAATTCGGATTTGGAAGTGATGTATCTCAGAGGGGCAATCAAATCCTTTAATGAAGTTGTTGTGGGGAATTCGCCATTCGAATAAAGATAGAGCTGCGAAGAATTTTTAGTTCGAAAAAGATACGATTTGTTTTCTGCAATAAAGTTGTAGCGGCTCCCATCGAAACTCAAATTGGTTAAACTGAATGATGTTGAATCAGGAATTACAGGCGAGTTGTTCGAGAAGGCAGGTGGAGGAAGATTGGGAATTTCGGTAAGCGAAAAAATTTCCACAGGTGGATACTCTGAATTTTTAAATCGCGGAAAGTCGAGATGGATTGTGTCGCCGGTGACGAGGTATTGATCATAGACAGGAGTGTTTAAGCCGTTTGCAGTTACTCGAATGTCATATGTACTGGGCTGATCGTTTTTCAAAAAACGGAATTTCTTTTCGTGTTGAGCCCGACGGTTCAGGTCTTTGAGCAGAACAACAACTTCGGAATTGCCAAAGGATATTGGCAAAGGTATTTCCTTCCTCCAAACTCCTGATTCCTGCATTTGCGAGGGTGTATAGGTGTATCGAAGGGTATCGGAATTTTCTTTTTGTTTCGTGATAATGACTTCTACTTCTAATTGCGCGGTGAAATTTTCATGAGTAGATTTTCTTGAATAAAGGAGTTGATCTGCGTCGAATTCCAAGAGTAAATTTGAAGAGTCGTTGCTACAATGCACAAGGTTCACTAACGGTTGAAAATAAAATTCGTTCTTGCCGAATTGATTTTCTCGAAGTTTTTTAGGCGCTGAACAGGAGATGAAAAAAAGCACGACGGAAAATAAAACTAATCGGTTAAAATTAGGTTGGCTCATTCGTTGATTCATCTTCGTCATTATCAATCGAAGGTAAGCGTTTTTCGAAATTACTCCCAGATTTTGCGCCCATAATTTTCATGTTTTTAGCCTTGCCAAGAAGATTTCCTTTTCCTGTTTTGAGTTGGCCCATTGCAGCGCTCAAAGTATTTTGTGCAGTTGAAAGGTTGCGTTCCAGAGTCTCAAGAGAACTTACAAAACCATCGAGCTTGTCTATAAACGTCCCGGCTTCTTTGGCAATATTTTCAGAATTCTTTGAACGTTTCTCTTGCGCCCAAATGCTTGCTACTGTTCTTAAGGTGGCCAACAAAGTAGTTGGCGAAACCAAGATAATGTTGCGCTCCCAAGCAAAAGAAAATAAATTATTGTCCTCGTTGAACGCCGCAATGAGCGCAGGTTCTATGGGCATAAACAACAAAACGAATTCAGGGGTGGTCAGCTTATCAGCAGACTCATATTTCTTATCACTTAGCAGTTTAATATGCGAGCGAACACTTTCTAAATGTGCACGCATAGCAATAACTTTTTCTTTGTCGTCTTGGGTGTTAACGTAGCTGTTGTAGGCGGTTAATGAGACTTTCGAATCTACGATGATATGCTTGTTTTCCGGGAGGTTAACAATGACATCGGGACGAATGGCTTTCTCGGTGTCGTTGACATCTGAATGTTGTACAACGAATTCTTTTCCATTTACAAGTCCGCTTTTTTCGAGCACTGACTCTAAAATCATTTCTCCCCAATTTCCTTGCGCTTTGTTGTCGCCTTTAAGGGCTCGGGTGAGATTTTCAGCGTTGGTTCCAATGTTAGAACTAGCTTCGCGTAAGTTCTTTATTTCATTTTCTAATCGAGCAGAACGATCAACATTGTCCAGTTCTGTTTTTTCAAGTTTTGACTTGAATTCGTTGATGGTTGTTCGAAGTGGGGTTAGTGTGACTGACAAATGAGATTCGTTTGCCTCATTTAATTTTTTTACTCGCTCATCTAGAATGTCATTGCTCAAATTCTTGAATTCAACTTTGAGATTCGCTTTCAAATCTTCCATAAATAGTTTTTCAGATTCGAGGGCTTTATGAGCCGATTCCAAAGAGGCAAGGGTTGTCGCTTTTTCTTGAATCAACGATTCTACTCGAACACGCATGGCGTTGCATTCGGCTTTGCTATTTTCAAGTTCGCCTTTGAAAAAAGTGACGTCATTCTGATTGCCGCGTGCTTTTCGATTCAATAAAAAAATAATGGCAGTAAGTGTTCCGCCGGAAATAGCGCCAATGGTAAGTGAAAGTATATCCATTTATCAAAATTACCCTCACCTTGAAGGCTTTTCTGAATTGTGGAAAAGTATTTTTAGAATCGTGAAGAAAAAGTGATGCCAACCCGACCGTTTTTAAGTTGAAGCCCTTTGGTTTCCACATTTCCGACCCCATAGGTTATGGATACAGCGCCATTTTCCTGTTGAAATCGAAATCCCAAACCAGTATCGTAATAGGTTTTTGTGATTGGAGATTTTACATAAACGACATCTACAAAAAGGAATGATTGAATTTCGGGTCCGAGTGTAACACCGAAGTCGCAATTCAGCATAGCGTATTGCGAAGCGTAGATGCTCTCTTCTATAAACGCTCGAAGATTTTTCGTGCCGCCCAATCTCGCTATTTCATTGTTGAAGAGAGAATCGCTAAAAAGGGCATGTGCTTCTAGGTTAACATGGGTGAATAGAAGTTTGCTAAGGGCATACTTTGTCCAGATCTTGCCGCGAAGCGAATATAATTTTTTCTGCGAAACGCTTGATTCATATTGAATTGAGCGATTTCCAGCTAACCCTTCAACTGTGAAATTAATGGCGTTTTCAGTATAGTTGAATTTCGAGTAACGCATGGAATAGGTCTTTGCCGAAGTGTTTCCAAAGGTTGATGACGTATTGAAATGCGTGTTTGTTGACTTGTTAAACGCTGCAGAGAATCCGTTTAGGTCGTTCATCTTGGTTAGCAAGCGCAACGATAAATCGGTGGAAGAAAAAGTTGAATCGCGAAGAAAAGAAGCAAACTCAAATTGAAACCCAACGGGCAACCCAGCGGTAAACGGACTGCCTAATTTGAACGCCAAACTTTGACTTTTAGGCTGTGGGCGTTTCCAATGGAACTCAATGATTTCAGCTTGTTTAAGTGCGTTAGACAATTCTAGATCTATGTTTCCTGTTAACATGGATTGGCTAGAATTAGGTCTCGGTTGCAAAGCAATAAGCGCTGAAATTTGGTTGTTCTTTTTCCGTTCAGGTTTCAAAACAAGACTGAACGTTGAGCCGTGCATTCGAACCAACACGGGTGAGTTGGGTTTCAAAAATGAAATCTGATTGAGCGCAGCGCTAATGCTTTTGATTTTATCTGAGCTGTAGTGTTGTCCTAATTTGTAATTGATCGAACGCTGAAGAGTTTTTTTGTTAAATAGGCTGCTCGCGGTAATGAGAGTGTCAAGTAAAAGTTGATTTCCGAGCGATACATTCCAATGAAATTCGGAAGGTTTGGATTCTGTATACAGGGTGTCGAGTTCTATTTGTGCATAGGGATAACCACTGTTGTTCAATAAACGCAATAACTCGTTCGGATTTAGGTTCTTCTGCACAGGAGAGGTTAGTCCGAAATATTTATGTGTAGGATGAGAAGGTTGTGCGCTTACAATGGAAATTCCGAAAAAGAGCAATAGAGCGAAGCCTACAGAGATATGTTGATAACTGCCTTTCAATATTGAAGTTGAGTAACTAAAGTTTAAATAATTTTGTATTTCAATTGAATACCATGAAGAAATCCGCACGTGTTTTATTTTTCGTTTTACTTGGATTAGGAATTTTCAGTGTGCAGTCTTGCAAGAGAAAACACGAAAAGTGTTCCGCATACGATCAAGTTTCGCCGCAGAAGTAATTAGTTAAACGAGAATGTTACAGTCTGTAACACATCTGGGCTTAAGCTGCGGCTAACCGGACAAGCGTGAGCGTATCGTTGAATTTTTTCTTTCATTAAGTCATTGTATCCTAATTCAGGAAAGGTAAAGTGAATTTTAATTTCACCTATTCTTCTTGGGGTAGAATTCATTATTTTTTCAATTTCAGCTTTTACTCCTTCAAACAACCAACTTCGTTCTTCAGCTGCTATGGCCATGGTGGTTAGTATGCAGGTGGCAAGCGATGTGCAAAGAAGATCGGTTGGAGAAAACCTTTCTCCCTTCCCTTTGTTGTCAAGCGGAGCATCGGTTTCAATTTGGGTCTTGCTTTGTGAATGAACAACTTCGCAGCGGAGGTTTCCAGAGTATAAAACAGACATTTTAGTCATATGCTTTTTTTTTCAAAACTAACATAGAACAAATGAAATTAGTTTTTATTGGATAGATATGTTGAACCTACGTGCCCTAACTTTGTCATATGAAGCTCCTGGCACTACTTTTATTACTCATCATAAGCTCTTCAAGTGTTTGTGCGCAAGAAGAACTAAAAGAAGGGGTAATAGGAATTTACACGCATCAGAAATACGGTGGATTTGTTATTCGAACCAATGGCTGGGGAGCTTCTTACGTGAAGGGCATGAACAAAGGCGCTTTCAAGATTAGACAAGTATCCTATGATTTCAATTTTGTGAAGCACGAGAAAGAGATTAAGTCCTACTTCCAAGATCCAAGCGCACGACCCTACATATTCGGAAAGCAAAATGCGATGTACAATTTCAAATTGAATTATGGGTACAAAAAAGTAATTTCCGAAAAACTCCGAAAGTCAGGCGTACAGGTTTCTTATACATGGGGATTTGGCCCATCATTAGCTCTTTTACGTCCTATTTACTTGGAAGTCTTAGTTATAGATCCGAACTTAAACGGGTACAGTCTGTCGACCGAAAAATTCGATCCGGATAGGCATTACGTCGATAATATTTATGGAAGGGCGAGTAACTTTTTAGGTTTGAGTGAGTTGGCTTTTGTGCCCGGGTTTTCGGCCAAAACATCCATGTCCTTTGAATACAGCGATTATCGCGACGGTATAAAGGGATTTGAAATAGGCATGTCGGCGGAAGCTTATCCCAAACGAATTGAAATTATGTCGAATCAGATTCTGGCCACCCTTCCCGACGGTGAAAAGAACCATTGGTTGTATGTTTCAGGGTACGTACATTTTTTCATGGGAAGGAAATACAACAAGTGATTAACGTAAAGTGAAAGGATAGAAAATGGAACAAGAAGAGCAAAGAATTCCGAAGCCGAAGTGGCTAAAGGTTAAACTTCCTACAGGAGAGAATTACAGAAAAGTAAGATCTCTTGTAGATGAGCACAAGCTGCATACCATTTGTGAAAGTGGCAACTGTCCGAATATGGGCGAATGTTGGGGCGAGGGAACAGCTACTTTCATGATATTAGGAAATATCTGCACGAGATCTTGCGGGTTTTGCGCGGTGTCGACAGGTAAGCCTTTGGAGGCTGATCCGTTTGAGCCGGCCCGCGTTGCTAATTCGGTGAAGTTAATGGGCGTGAAGCATGCGGTAATTACTTCGGTGGATCGCGATGATCTTACCGATGGAGGATCTGAAATTTGGGTGAAGACGGTTGAATTGGTTCGCGCAAAATCTCCAGGCACCACTATGGAAACATTGATTCCTGATTTTGCTGGAAATTGGGAGAATCTGCAGCGTATTATTGATGTTGCCCCAGATATTGTTTCTCACAACCTAGAAACGGTGCGCAGACTGACTAAACAAGTGCGCATTCAGGCCAAATATGACCGATCGCTTGAAGTCTTGTTCAGATTGAAAAAAGGAGGCATGCGGACGAAAAGTGGAGTCATGCTTGGGTTAGGTGAAACAAGGGATGAAGTTTTAGAGACCATGGAGGATTTGAGGTCGGTTCAAGTAGATGTGTTAACTTTAGGTCAATACCTGCAGCCTACGCGTAAACACCTGTCAGTTCAGGAATTCGTGACTCCAGAGCAGTTCAAGGAGTACGAAGAAATTGGATTGAAGATGGGATATCGATTTGTTGAAAGTGGTCCGCTGGTCCGCTCTTCCTATCACGCTGAAAAACACCTGTTCTAAAGAATTTTCGTTGGGAAGGAAAAAAAAGCAAATAAAAAGCGTTCAATCGTTTTTTGATAAGACAATTCTCAATTATCTTGCGCCAAAATCAACTATTAGATTAACCGAGCATTTATGAAATTAAAAAATTTATTTTTATCCTTAGGATTGGTTTGTTCAGCTGCTGTGGCGGTTGTTGTGGTGAATACCAACAGTCAACGTGCAAGCTTTGCGCCTCGTAACATTCAAGCTGAAGGTTATAACGAATCTGTGGATATTCTGAAGAAACTTCGTGGCAACCTAATGACAGGAAACTTTGAAGTAGCTGATGTTGTTGAAATGACAGCGGCGGTGAACGACATTGATCGTTTGCAAGGAAATCGTGAACTAAATATGAGCTGGTGGGAAATGGGTCCGGATAATATCGGTGGACGTACCCGGGCAATTTTAGCTTTAACAGACAATGTAATATTCGCAGGTTCTGTAACCGGTGGTTTGTACAAATCAACCAATGGCGGAAACAACTGGACTCGTGTAGAATCTTTAGATACTTTCGGAAGAGTGATGTCAATCAGTTCGATTGATGCTACTGAAGATGGTGCTATTTACGTTGCAACGGGTAGTCAATTTGAATCTAGTGGGGATGGTAGCGGATCAAGTGGAGCAATCGGTTGTGGAATGTACCGTTCAACGGACCAAGGTGCTTCTTGGGAGTTAGTTCCAGGAACAGACCCAGCTGAATTCACAGCAGGTGACAACTGGGCCTACATCAATGATGTTAATGCAGATGCAAATATTGCAGGAAGAATTTGGATAGCTGGTGCAGACGGTGTTGGATATTGGGAGCCGGGTATGACTGCTCCGAACATGAGTGTTTCTGGAATTCCGAATACAGGAGGCCATGATATTGAATGGTCTGCAGACGGAACAGTTTGTTACGTTGGTGTTTCAAACGGACGTATTTACCGTTCGTTGGACGGAGGAGCTAGTTTCTCTCAAGTTGGAGCTTCTTCAGGAATGACCAACAAACAACGCACACGCATTTCTATTTCTCGTGATGATTCAAATGTTGCCTATGTACTGTATGCTCAAGGCGGAATCATGGGAGGTGTTTATTATACAAATGATAAAGGAAATTCTTGGTCAGTGAAATGGCCAACGGGTATAGATAACGTATATGAAGTGTTTGGTGAAAACGGTCAGGGTTATTACGATTTAGCATTAGCTGTTAAACCGGGTGAACCAGGGGTGTGTTGGGTTGGAGGAGTGACATTGTGGAAAGCTGGTGCGGCTACCCAACCTGAGCAAATTGCTGCGAACTTTGATTTCGGTAGTTCTCAATATTATGTGCATAGTGATATTCAGACATTTGAAATTGCTCCAAATGGAGACTGGTATATCGGGTCTGATGGAGGAGTATTCAAGTCAATCGATGGTGGTAACACATTTACAGCCATCAACCGTGGTTACAATGTTACGCAGTTTTATGGAATTGCTCATGGCGGTGAATATGCAGCTATGGGTGGTGCTCAGGATAATGGAACAATTTTAATCCCAGGAATGGACAATTCCAACTTCAACACAATCTCTTGGCAGCAAGGTGTTTCAGTTGGTGGTGGAGACGGATTTGATTGCGAGATTTCAAACGTAACGGTCCCAGGTGTGAACGTTGCATTCTCTTCCGTTTATTACGGAGCTATTAGCCGTTTTAATGCTCAAGGGTCAGGTGGAGAATTTTACGATGATGAAGTGCTTGCTGTAATAGGCGATGATGGAGAGGCCGGTTCTTTCTATACTTCATTGCGCTTGTTCGAAAACACGAGCGATGAAAACTCGCAACAATATGTATGGTTGGTAAATAACCGTGATTTCGATTTATTTAGTTCTGTGAATGGAACAGATACGACTTGGTTAGACACAACATTATACACTCAGAATATGACGTTGCCATTCCCATACAGATTCCCTGTTGGCGATACTCTTAATTTCTGGGAAGTGTTAGATCGTCCAGCTGTATACTCAACGACTCCACTTACTTCAGATCCCAACTACCCTTGGTTAGAAGCGCAGGCTTTGACTTCTACTTTAGATTCTACTATTTGCGATACGACTATTGTAGGTTACACGGACGTGATAGATCAAATTACTGAACAAACGGTAACGATTTATTGGTCAGATACAATCATTAACCCAATTACGGGAGCTGAAATTATTGTGAACGACAGCTCTTTGGTTGTTGTGGGTGTTGACACTACATTCATGACTGTTCCTGTTTTAGACATTCAATGTACCACTACAACATGGTACTATTATGCTGCAGATCAGTTGGAAAATGTTCGTGAGCGCTGGCAGGTTCAGGACAAGTTCACCTCCATCTTTGTTACAGGATTCTTTGGAACAGAAGGTCTATGGATGACTCGTCAAGCCTTGAACTTCAACACTTCTCCTGATTGGTGGAAAATCGGAAACGCTCCGGGTGCTGGCGTTAAAGCTTATGAATTCTCTAAAGACGGAAACACCTTGTATTACAGCAGCTGGTCTGGAACATTGTATAGAGTAACTGGATTCAATCAGGTATGGAGTGTAGATGATATTTCGAACTTAACAACTCAAACGCTAATCACAAATGCGGGTGGTACGATTACAAGTATTGCTTGCGATCCAAACAATCCTGATCACGTTGTTATTACGGTAGGTGGTTATGGAAGTGTAGCGGGTGGAAAAGTAAGAGAGTCAATTAACGCGACTTCGGCTTCACCAACCTTCCCTAGCATCTGGTACAACACCTCGCCTTTGAACAAGATGCCAATTTATTCTTCTATTATCGATGTGAGCGATCCTTCTGGAAACACCATTGTAATTGGAACAGAATATGGAATTTGGGCTACCAATGACGGTGGAACAACTTGGACGCACAGTTCTGGTGTTTCTTCTGGAATACAGGCAGAGCCATCAGCTGGTGCAAGCGTAGGTTCTTTAGCTTATGTTCCTGTCTTCGATCTTCGTCAGCAGCAAGTTGGACAACGTCCATATATGAACCCAGAGAACTACGGTGTTATTTACGCTGGTACTCACGGACGTGGAATCTTCCGCAGCGATGATTTCTTCTCTGTAAATGTTGCTGAAAACAACGGCAACGGTGTTGATGGAAACGACGTTAGCTTGTCGGTTTATCCAAATCCAACAACAAACACAGCCTTCGTTAACTTGAATGTTACCTCAACAGTTAACCAAGCTTACGTTCAAGTCTATAACTTAAGCGGACAATTGGTGAAGAATGTAAATGTTGGACAATT
>Ga0192647_102106_pt1 | contig 12584 bp, 8 predicted proteins | sample LauGreFa1BDMLBSN_2_FD_133046 | JGI IMG/M metagenome (GOLD analysis project Ga0192647, IMG submission 133046) | Freshwater lake microbial communities from Lake Michigan, USA - Fa13.BD.MLB.SN - reassembly | ecosystem: Environmental > Aquatic > Freshwater > Lake | place: Lake Michigan, USA...
TCGAAGGCGAAGCGGCGGTTGCCGGTCGCCTCGGCCAGGCCGAGCACGACGAGGTCGTTCAGGCCCAGGTTGAGCACCGTGTCCATCATGCCCGGCATGCTGACGGCGGCGCCTGAGCGCACGCTCACGAGCAGCGGGTTGCGCATGTCGCCGAGCTTCTTGCCGAGCTCCTTCTCGAGCGTGGCGATGTGGCTGCGGACCTCGTCCATCAGGCCCTTGGGCAGGCGGCGACCCTCGGTGTAGTAGCGGGCGCAGGTGTCGGTGGTGATCGTGAAGCCGGGCGGCACCGGCAGGCCGATCGAGGTCATGTCGGCGAGGTTGGCGCCCTTGCCGCCGAGCAGCAGCTTCTGCTCGGCCTTGCCCTCGCACGCGGTGCGGCCGAAGTAGAAGACCATCTTGCCGGCCTTGGCCGACGGCTTGGCCATCGCCCGCGCGCCCTTGGACAATGCGGCCGACTTCGCCGGCTTGGAGGCCTTGGAGGCCTTCGACGGCTTCGCAGGCTTGGAGGCCTTCGCGGACTTGGTCGCCTTGGCGGACTTGGTGGTCGAGGATCGCTTGGCGGGACGGCGCATGGTGCTCGGGGGCATGGTGTGGAGGCCTCTCTGGGTGGTTCGTTTCGGATGCGCCTGGACGCGTCGGCCCTGCATGGAGGTCCGGGCCCGGGCGGGTCGTTGAGTGTAGCGATTCGGGCTGCCGGGATCGCTAGGATCGTGCGATGGCCGTGGCCCTGTCACCCAGCCTCGATGAGCCGCTGCTGCGGGCATTCGGCTGTGGCGCGGGCATCCCGATCGCCGTCCTGAGCAGCGGCGGCGGTGGGCCCCATGCCCGGCGGAGCATGCTGGTCGAGGTCTCGGAGACGATCCACGCCGCGGACGGACGGGGACTCGACCTGCTCGACCGCCTCGACGCGCCGACGCCGGACGGCGCGGGGGGATGGATCGCGAGCCTCTCCTACGGACTCGGCGCGACCATCGAGCCGGCGGCGCGAAGCCGAGCCCGCCCCGCCTCGGCGTTCGGCGACGGCACGCTCCTGCGCGCGGCCCGGGTCCACCGCTTCGACCATGAGGAGCGCTCGTGGACCACCACGGGGCTCCCACCCGCAGCGGCCATCCCCGACGCCGTGCCCGGCACGCTCGGGCCCGAGACCGATGATGCGTCCTTCATGGACGCCGTCGTCCGCACGCGCGAGTTCATCCGTGCCGGCGACATCTTCCAGGCCAACGTCGCGCGCCGGTGGACCGGCAGCGTCCCCATGCCGATGCGCGCCTGGGCCCTGGGCGTGCTCGATCGCCTGCCCGCGCGCTACGGCGCGTACGCGGAGCTCGGCGGCGGCCGGGCGGTGCTGAGCGTCTCGCCGGAACTCTTCCTCTCGGTCGATGCCGCCACGCGCGAGGTCCGCACACGCCCCATCAAGGGCACGCGGGCTGCCGGCGCGAGCACCGACGAGTTCGAGCGCTGCGACAAGGAACGCGCGGAGCTGCACATGATCGTGGACCTGATGCGCAACGACCTCGGGCGCGTCTGCTCGATCGGCTCGGTGCGCGTGAGCGAGCCCCGCACGATCGAGCTCCACCCCACGGTGCAGCACGCCGTGGCCGAGGTGAGCGGACGCCTGCGCCCGGGCGTCGGCCACGCCGGGCTGCTCCGCGCGACCTTCCCGCCCGGTTCCGTCACGGGTGCGCCCAAGGTGCGGGCGATGCAGGTCATCGACGGCCTGGAGCCCTTCTCGCGCGGGCCCTACTGCGGCGCGCTCGGCTGGCTCGGCGACGACGGCGCGGTGGCGCTCAACGTGGCGATCCGCACCTTCGCGCTCGAGGAGGCCGGGGACGGCACGACCCGCCTGACCTACTGGACCGGCTGCGGCATCGTGGCCGACTCGGACCCCGCGCGGGAATGCCGCGAGAGCCACGAGAAGGCAGCCATCGCGCTGCTGGCCGTGCGCGGCTAGAGGATCTCGGCCGCCAGGCTCGCCAGCTCGCTGCGCTCGGTCTTCGAGAGCGTGACGTGGCCGGCGATGCGCTGGCCCTTCATGCGCTCGATGAGGTGCGCCAGGCCGTTGCTCGCGGCATCGAGGTACGGGCTGTCGATCTGGCCGATGTCGCCGCAGAGCACGATCTTCGTGCCCTCGCCGACGCGGCTCACGATCGTCTTCACCTCGTGCGGGCTCAGGTTCTGCGCCTCGTCGACGATGATGAACTGGTGCGGGATGCTGCGGCCGCGGATGTAGGTGATCGGCTCGAGCACCACCTTGCCGCCCGCGATGAGCTGGTCGAGCCGCTGCTCCGTGCTCTTGCTGTCGGGCTCCGAGGAGCTGCCGCCGCGCGTGCTGAGCAGGTAGGTGATGTTGTCGAAGATGGGCTGCATCCAGAGCGAGAGCTTCTCGTCCTTGTCGCCGGGCAGGTAGCCGATGTCGCGGCCGAGCGGCATGATCGGGCGCGCCACGAGCAGCTTGTCGAACCGCTCCTCGCGCAGCGTCTTCTGCAGGCCCGCCGCGATCGCCAGCAGGGTCTTGCCCGTGCCCGCGGGGCCGATCAGGCTCACCACCTTGACCTCATCGTCGAGCAGGAGGTCGAGCGCCATCGTCTGCTGCACGTTGCGCGCGAGCACGCCGAAGACGGGCTTGCGCGGGCCCGTGACCGGGATGAGGTGCGAGGTGTCCGCGAGGCGGCGCGCCAGGCCGGTGTGCGACGAGTCGGTCGAGTCGGCGAGCACCACGAACTGGTTGGCGAGGATCGTGGTCGTGGCCTGCGCGGTGCCGTCGGGCGCGACGCTCGGGAAGGATTCGAGCCGCGACAGCGGCAGCTGGCGTTCGTCGTACAGGTCGTCGATCAGGTCCGGCGGCACCGCGAGCGTGACGTAGCCGGGGTGGAGCCAGTCGCTCTCGATGCGGCCCGCCTCGAAGTCCTCGGCCGGCACGCCGAGCGCGTCGCACTTCACGCGCGCGTTGATGTCCTTGCTGATGAAGATCGCGCGGAGCCCGCGCGCATGCAGCGCGTGCGCCACGCCGATGATGCTGTTGTCGGCCTTGTCGGCCTCGAGCTCCCAGCTCGGTGCCGGGTCGAAGCGCATGATGCGCACGCTGCCGCCCTGGTCGTTCCAGACCACGCCCTCGTGCAGGGGGCCCGACTCGCGCAGCCGGTCGAGCGCGCGGATCACCTGGCGCGCGTTGCGGCCGGTCTCGTCGTTGTTCTTCTTGAAGCGGTCGAGCTCCTCGATCACCATCAACGGGATCACGACCTCGTGCTCGTCGAACTTGAAGATCGCGTTGGGATTGTGGAGCAGGACGTTCGTGTCGAGGACGAAGTGCTTGCGCACCTGCTGGCCTTCCTCGCTGTGCCGGCCCGATGCGGGGCTGGCGGTTGCGGACGGGGATCGGCCGGCAGAACGGGGTCCACCCATGAAGCGCCTCCTGCGTGCACGACCTGCGGGCGTCCTGCCCATTCGGTGCACATGGGCACTCTACGATCGGATCGGGGGGATGGCTTGCCCAAACCGGCAAGTTCCCGTGAAGATGCACGCCATGCGCATCGCCGACCTCGCCCGGGCCCTCGACCACGTCGCTCCCCCTTCCCTCGCTGCCGGCTGGGACAACGTCGGGCTCGTGCTCGGAGCCGCCTCCGAGCCCTGCTCGCGCGTGCTGCTCGCGATCGACCTGACGGGCCCGGTGCTCGACGAGGCCATCCGCACGAAGGCGCAGGCGCTGGTGCTCTACCACCCGCCGATCTTCGCCGCGCTGCGCAGGATCAGCGACGGCGACCCGCGCGGCGCACTCCTCTTGCGCGCCGCCCGCGCGGGCATCGCCCTGCTCTCGCCGCACACGGCGCTCGATGCCGCCGACGGCGGCGTCAACGACTTCCTGTGCAGCGTGGTCGGCGAAGGCCAGTCGATCCCCCTTGAACCCGCAGCCGCCACCCCGCCCGGCCAATCCCACCGCATCACGGTCCATGTGCCGGCGGACCACGTGGATGCCGTGCGCTCGGCGATGGCGCGGGCCGGTGCGGGCACGATCGGTGAGTACACCCACTGCTCGTTCGAGGTCGTGGGCAGCGGCACCTTCATGCCGGGCGAGCGCGCGCGCCCGCGCGTCGGGTCACGCGGCTCGCTCGAACGCGTCACCGAATGCCGACTCGAGAAGGTGTGCAGCTCGGCCAACCTGCCGGCGGTCGTCGCCGCCATCCGTGCGTCGCATCCGTACGAGGAACCCGCGTTCACGATCGAGGCGCTCGCTCCCGTGCCGATGCCGCGTGCCGGCCAGGGCCGTCTCATGCGGCTGCGCACCCCGATGACGGCCCGTTCCATCGCGCGCGCGCTGGCCTCCGGGTTGCGGGTGCGCCAGGTCGAACTCGTGGGCGATCCATCGCAACGCCATGCCGTGATCGGGCTCTGCGCCGGCAGCGGCGGCGAACTGATCGCGGGCGCACGCACGCACGGCGCCACGCTCTTCATCACCGGCGAACTCAAGCACCACGACCGGCTCGATGCGGCGGCGCATGGGACCAGCGTGGTCCTGTGCGGCCACACCGAGACCGAGCGGCCGTACCTCCGCGTCCTGGGGCGACGCCTGCAACGCCTGCTTCCCGGACTCAAGGTGGCGGTCTCGAAGGCAGATCGGCCCCCGGCCCGCATGCTGGTCCCGTGATCTTCGTCGAATGCCCGCGATCGGGTTGGTCGGGGGCCGGGGACGGCGTACCTTCCCTGTCCACGCATGGCACCTTCCCGCATCATCGTCAGCCTCGGATCGGTCGCGACCCTCTGTGCGGCGGCGCACGCCGGCGTCGAGGGCGGTGTGCGGGCCTGGGGCTACAACGCCACCGGCCAGTGCAACGTGCCTTCGGGGCTGCCGCTCATGGCCTGGATCGACGGCGGTTCGAACCACACGATCGCGCTGCAGAACAACGGCGTCGTCCGGGCGTGGGGACAGAACACCTACGGGCAATCGAACGTGCCGACCAACCTCGGCGTCGTCATCGACGTGACCGCCGGCTTCGGGCACTCCGTGGCGCTCATCAGCAACGGCACCGTGCGCTGCTGGGGCCTCAATGACTTCGGCCAGTGCGCCGTGCCGTCGGGGCTCGGCGTCGTGGCGTGGATCTCGTCGTCGCTCGACCACACGCTCTCGCTGAACACCAGCGGCGTGGTGCGGGCCTGGGGCGCGAACCTCGACGGCCAGTGCAACGTGCCCACGAACCTGGGCACGGTCACCCGCATCGCCGCGGGCGGCTACCACTCGGTCTCGCTCAACACCGTCGGCACCGTGCGCTGCTGGGGCCTCAACGACGCGGGCCAGACGACCGTGCCGAGCAACCTCGGCCCGTGCGTCGGCATCGCGGCTGGCTACTACCACACCGCCGCCGTGCAGTCGAACGGCACCGTGCGCTGCTGGGGCGACAACGGCTACGGCCAGCTCAACGTGCCGGCGAACCTCGGGCCGATCATCCAGATCGCCTCCGACGGGTACCACACGCTCGTGCTCACGAGCACCTACGGCGTGAAGTGCTGGGGACGCAACACCTACGGCCAGTGCACGCTGCCGACGGGGCTCGATCCGGTCGACGGCCTGGCCGCGGGCGGCAACCACACGACCGCGCTCATGCGCGTGCTGCCGCCGTGCGCGGGCGACATCAACGACGACCGCGCGATCGACGGTGCCGACCTCGGCGCGATGCTCACCAACTGGGGCACCGCGACCGCGGGCGAACCGAGCGACATGAACAACGACGGCAAGGTCGACGGTGCGGACCTGGGCGCGTTGCTCACGCGCTGGGGCGTGGCCTGCCCGCTCTGATCCGGCGGCGTGCCGCAGTCCCGCCGCGCACGCGGCAGGCCATCGATCAGCGACCCGTCCGCGCGAGCATGGCCGCGCCGAGCACGCCGGCCTTGTCCTCGAGCTGCGTCACGAGCACCTCGACCTTGCGCAGCGTCGACGGGAAGACGTGCGCCACGATGCTCTCGCGCACCTTGGCGGCGTAGGGCTTGCCGAGCGCCTCGACCACCCCGCCGCCCAGGACCACGGTCTTCAGGCTGAGCACGGTGAGCTGGTTCGCGATCGCCAGCCCGAGCAGGTCGGCACTGGCGTCGATGACGCGCTGGGTGAGTTCGTCGCCCTCGGCATAGAGGTCGCGCAGGGCGCCGGAGCCGAGCGGTCCGTCCTCCTTCTCCGCACGCACCTTGTGGAAGCGGCTCGACGGATAGAAGCCCGCGATCGTCTCCATGCTGCGCACGATCGCCGTGCGGCTGCAGAACTCCTCGACGGTGCGGTGCCCCGGCGCGCCGCCGGGCTGCAGCACCACCTGCCCGATCTCGCCGGCGGTGAACAGCGGCCCGCGCCAGAGTCCGCCGTTGAGGACGAGCCCGCCGCCGACGCCGGTGCCGACCCACACCGCCAGCAGGTCGCCCTTGCCCACGCCGGCGCCCAGCGTCGCCTCGCCCCAGGCCGCGACGTTGACGTCGTTGTCGACGACGACGGGCACGCGCATCCGCTGCTGCAGGAGGTCGCGCAGCGGGACGTTCTTCCAGCCGAGGTTGCCCGCGTTGATCACCGTGCCGTGGTCGAAGTCGATCGCGCACGGCGCGCCGATGCCGACAGAGGCGAGGTCCGACGGCTCGATCGCCGCCTCGGCGCAGGCCCGTGCGACGCCCTCGACGATGCGGTCGAGCACGACGTCCCTGCCCTCGTGCGCCTTCGTCTTGCGCTTGCACGCACCGACGATGCGGCCCTTGGGGTCGACGATGCCGATGCTCATGTTGGTGCCGCCGAGGTCGATGCCGGCGACGAGCGTGGGTTCGGTGGTGGTCCTGCGCGCCATGCGCGGGACTCTAGCGGCTCAGCCGGGGACCGAGGCGCCCTCGCCCGCGAGGCCGCTGCGCCCGGAGACGCGGCGCCACCAGCCGCCGAAGGAATCCGCCACCAGGAGCTGCGCCGGCAGCAGGAGCAGCGTCAGCATCGTTGCGCTGAGCAGGCCGAAGCAGAGGCTGATCGCCATCGGGATCAGGAACCGTGCCTGGAAGCTCTGCTCGAGCATGAGCGGCGCGAGCCCGAAGACGGTGGTGATGCTCGTGAGCAGGATCGCGCGCAGGCGCATCGTGCCGGCCTCGATCAGCGCATCGTGGAGCACCATGCCCTTGGCGCGGAGCTCGTTGACGAACTCGACCAGCACCAGCGCGTTGTTCACGACGACCCCGGAGAGCGCGACGATGCCGATCAGGCTGAGGAAGGTGAGCTCGTAGCCCATGATCGCGTGGCCCCACACCGCGCCGATGACGCCGAAGGGGATCGTCGCCATCACGGCCAGCGGCTGCACGAACGACCCGAAGAGCCAGCAGAGGATCGCGTAGATGAGCAGGAACGCGGTGAGCGCCGCGCGCGGCAGCGTGCTGAACGCGTCGGTCAGGTCCTTCTGCCGGCCGCCCTCGCGCACGAGCAGCCCCGGGGTCTCCCGGACGATCGCGGCGAGCGAGGGCGCGAGCGCCTCGACCACCTGCTCGGGGATGACGCCCTCGCGCACGTCACCGGTGACGGTGATCGTGCGCATGCGGTCCGTGCGGCGGATCGCGGCGTGGCCGACGCCCTCGCGCACGGTGGCCACCTCGGCCAGCGGCACGGGGATGCCGGCGGGCGAGACGACCCACAGGTCCTGGGTGAAGGTCGGCGTCGAGCGCGTGGCCTCGTCGAGCCGCACGCGGACGTCCACGTCCTCGCGGTCGGCCGTGAAGACGTGCGCATCGAGCCCGTAGACGGCGCCGCGCACCTGCTGCGCCAGGTCGATGGGCGTGAACCCGAGTGCGGCGGCGCTCGGCTTGAGCTCGACCTGGATCTCGGGGGCCGCGGAGAGGTTGTCGTCGTTGATCGAGACGATCCCCTCGATGCCGGCCATCGCGAGCTTCATGCGCTCGACCGCGGCGTCGAGCACGGATGGGTCCTCGCTCGAGAACTCGTAGGTGATGTCCGCGCCCGCGGGCCCGCCAGTGACCTGCGTGATGCGCAGGTCCTCGATCTCGGGGATCGACCCCACGGCGGCGATGATCGAGTCGGCGACCTCGCCGCTGCGGCGCTCGCGCTCCTCCACCGGCGCGAGCTGCACGAAGACCTGGCCCACGTTGCCGTTGATCGAGTTCGCGCTGCCGGTCTCGTAGTTGATCGTGAACCCCGTGAGCGTCACCGCGGCACGCACCTCGGGCTGCCGCTGCACGGCGGATTCGATCCGCGTGGCGATCGTGCGCGTGCGCTCGATGCTCGAGCCCAGCGGCAGGCGGAAGTCGACGAAGAAGCTCTCGGTGTCGTCGCTCGGCAGGAACTCGAACGGCACCCTGCCGCCGAGCACGGCGCCCACGCTCACGATGAAGCCCGCGATGGCGACGCTGATGGTCATCCACCGGTGGTCGACGGCCCAGGTCGCCAGGCGGCGGTAGCGGCGCTCGAGGAACGGCCAGAGCCGGCCGTCGCGCCAGCGGTCGAAGGGCGCGGTGACCGCGTCCAGCCAGACCCGCCGGCCCTGCCGGAAGAGCGCGATCGAATGCGCCATGTGGCTCGGCAGCATCCAGCTCGTCTCGAGCAGGCTGACCGCGAGCGCCAGCGCCACCACGATCGGCAGGTCGCTCAGCAGGTCGCCGATCGTGCCCTTCACGAGCGCCAGCGGCACGAAGGCCACGATGCTGATGAGGATGCTCGCGAAGACCGGCCAGAAGATGCGGGTGGTGCCCTCGATCGCGGCCCGCTCGGGCTCGGCGCCGCGGCGGGCCATGTCGTCGATCGACTCGGTGAAGACGACCGCGTCGTCCTCGAGCATGCCCAGCGCGATGAGCAGGCCGAACATCGTCAGCATGTTGATGGTGACGCCGGCCAGGTTCATGAGCAGGATCGTGCCGAAGATGGCGACGACCATGCCGTTCATCACCCAGAACGCGCCGCGCACCGACACGCCCAGCAGGAGCGTGAGGAAGACCAGCACCGCGCCCTGCCAGGCGTTCTCGGTGACGAGGTCGATGCGGCCCTCGATCAGCCGAGCCAGGTCGTTGTGCTTGGCGATGCGCACGCCGTCGGGCATCGGTCCGCGCGCGAGGCCGGCCTCCCAGCCCTGCAGGCGCGGACTGTCGAGCAGCCGCTCGAGCGGGCTCGCCTCCATGGCCTGTCCCGAGCGTGCCGCCACGTAGCCGCGCGTGAACTCCGCCATGCGCACCGCATCCTGCCCCACGGCGCGCAGGATCGTCAGGTTCGCGCCGGGTTCGCCCTGGAAGCGCCAGCCCGTGATGTCGTCCGTGAAGCCCTCGACGACCGTGCCGACGTCGCCGAGCGTCACCGAGGTGCCGTCGGGCAGCGCCTTCAGCACGATGCCGGCCATCGCCTGCGCGCGCTCGTCGACGCCGCGCGTCCGCACGGCCGCCTCGCCGTCGGAGGATCGCACCGCACCGCCGGGAACCTCGCGCATCCAGGCGCCGACCGCATCGGCCACGCGCGTGATCGGGATGCCGTGGCGCACGAGCTCGTCGTCGCGCACCTCGACGCGCAGCTCGTCGTCGCGCAGCCCGGCCACCAGGATCCGGCCCATGCCGCGCCAGGCCCGCAGGTCATCCTCGACCTGCCGCAGCGCGGTCTTGATCGAACGCGGATCGACGTTGCCGTAGACCGCCACCTGCACCACGGGCAGGATCGGCTTCCAGTCGATCACCTTCAGCCGGTCGGCCTCGGGCGGCAGGTCCTGCAGCGCATCGATGCGCGTGCGCAGGTCCTCGAGCTTCTCGTCGATGTCGATGCCGTCGCCGAACTTGATGACGACCGCGCCGCCGCCCTCGACGATGCTCGTCGTGACCTTCTCGACGTCGTCCTCCTCGCGCACCGCGTCCTCGACCTTGCGGGCGAGGCTCTCCTCGATCTCGGCCGGGCTCGCGCCGGAGTAGCTCAGCACGACCTGCGCAGCGTCGGGATCGACCTCGGGGAAGAACTCCCGCCGCATGGTCAGCGCGCTCCACACGCCGCCGAGCACGAGCGCCCACATCACCAGCGTGACCGGCACGCGGTTGCGGACGCCGAAGCGGATCAGCCCCTCGATCACGGCTCGGTCCCGGGCACCGGCGCGCCGACGCTGGCCGCCGCCTCGCCCGGGCGCAGCGGCTCGACGCGTGCGCCCACGTCGATGCGGCGCGCGGCATCGAGCACGACCAGCGCACCCTGCGGCAGCGGCTCCTCGAGGGCCAGCCATTCCAGGTCATCGAGCCCCGATGCGGGCTGCGCGCGGCGGATGGCGTAGGCCGTCCGAACGGGCTGCCACCGCACGCGGCCGTCCTCGACCAGCAGCAGGCGGTCGTTGCGCACGCTGCGGCGCGGCACGATGGTGCGCGGCGTCGCGTCGGGTGCGAGCACGGTCGCCTCGACGAACGAACCGGGAACGAGCCCCGAGCCGCCGGGCAGTTCCGCCCAGGCGACCATCGTGCGTGCGACCGGATCATCCTCGGGCGAGAGGCGCGTCAGCGAACCCTCGATGGTGGCGCCGGATGCCTCGGTGACCTGCACGCGCTGGCCGGGGGCCAGCGAGGCCCGGCTCGATGCAGGAAGCGCGACCGGCACCTCCAGCCGCGAAGGCTCGACGATGCGCGCGACCACGCGGCCGGGCGCGACCGTCTCGCCGGGCTCGACCGGCAGCGACTGCAGGATGCCGGCGATGGGCGCCGAGATCGTGGACCGCTCGACCGAGAGCCGCGCACGCTCGGCAGCCTCGGCCTGCGCCTCGCCCTGGGCGGCCAGCGTCTCGCGCCTCGGGCCGATCATCTCGAGGGCCTCGCGCGCCATCGACACGCCGCGGTCCGCAGCGAGGGCCGCGCTGCGGGCCCGGTCGAGCTCGCGCTGCAGGGCGACGCCGTCGGCGAACGCGGCCTCGACGCGCGTGGTCTCCTCGCGCGCCAGCTGGAGTTCCTGCTCGGCCAGCCGCAGCGAGTCGGCGAGGGCGCGCTCCTCGATGTCGAGGCCCTGGCGCTGTGCGCGCAGCGCCGCGAGCGATTGGAGTGCAGCCTGCAGCTGGCGGCGGGCGTCGTCCCCGTCGAGCTCGACGAGCACCGCACCCTTCTCGACGCGCATGCCCTCGCGCACGCCGGGGCCCAGCGCGACCACCACGCCCTCGACGCGCGCGGCGACGTCGGCCGACTCGAGCGCGCGGACGGTGCCGTAGCCGCGGATCCCGCGGATGGCGGGCATCGGCGTGACCTCGAGCACCGCGACCGGCACGGGACGCTCGTCGGGAGCCTTGCTGGCGGCCATCGGGCGCGTGCGCACCATCCAGACGACCAGGACGATCGCACCCAGGACGATGCCGATGCTCATCGACGCCCGGCGCAGCAGGTCAAGCCGCGACGAGCGCGGTCCGGTCGGGGCATCGGGATCGGAGGTGTCCATGGCGAAGGGTCGGATCCTAGTCCATGCCGCTTCGCGCGCCGCGACCGGTCGGTTGCATCGCGCCACTAGACTCCGCGTCCCATGGCCGAACCATCGACCAGCCTGAGCTCGAAGGACGTCGCGCACGTGGCCCGCCTCGCGCGGCTGCACCTCGACGACGCCACCATCGAGTCGTATCGGACGCAGCTCGCCTCGGTGCTCTCGCACATCGCGCGGCTCGGCCAGGTCGACACGTCGTCCGTCGAGCCGATGGCGCACCCGCTCGACGCCGTCAACCGCCTCGACGACGACGAGCCCGGCCCCACGCTCACGGTCGACCAGGTCCTGATGAACGCCCCCGCACGCGAGGGCGACTTCATCGCGGTGCCCAAGGTGCTCGGCGGGGACAGCGCATGAACCGCCCCGATGCCACGGCGATCGCCGCCGCGATCCGCTCCGGTGCCCTGCGCGCGGTCGACCACGCGCGCGCGACGCTCGACGCGATCGACGCTGCGAATCCAGGCCTCAACGCCTACCACGAGGTCTTCCACGACGCGGCGCTCGGGCGTGCGGCGATGGTCGATGCCCAGGTCGCCGCGGGGCGCGATCCGGGACCGCTCGCGGGCGTGTGCGTGGCGGTGAAGGACAACATCGCGACCACGATCGGCCGAACGACCTGCTCGAGCCGCATGCTCGGCGGCTACCGCTCACCGTTCGACGCGACGGTCGTCACGCGACTGCTCGCCGCGGGCGCCGTGATCGTCGGCAAGACGAACATGGATGAGTTCGCCATGGGTTCGAGCAGCGAGACCTGCGCCTGGGGCGTCGTGCGCAACCCGCATGACCCGACGCGCACGCCCGGCGGCTCCAGTGGCGGTTCGGCTGCGGCGATGGCCGCCGGACTCTGCGACCTCTCGCTCGGCTCCGACACGGGCGGCAGCATCCGCCAGCCGGCGGCCTTCTGCGGCATCGTCGGCCTGAAGCCGACCTACGGCCGCATCAGCCGCTGGGGCCTGGTGGCCTTCGGCAGCAGCCTCGACCAGATCGGCCCGTTCGCGGCGACGGTCCGTGACGCGGCGCTCGCGTACCAGGTGATGGCCGGCGTCGACGCGCATGACTCGACGAGCGCGGCCGTCGCGGTGGACGACTGGCAGGCGACCCCGCCCGCCGACCCGCGCACGCTTCGCGTGGGTGTGCCCTCGCAGTACCTGCGCAACAACGA
>Ga0192647_102112_pt1 | contig 12560 bp, 11 predicted proteins | sample LauGreFa1BDMLBSN_2_FD_133046 | JGI IMG/M metagenome (GOLD analysis project Ga0192647, IMG submission 133046) | Freshwater lake microbial communities from Lake Michigan, USA - Fa13.BD.MLB.SN - reassembly | ecosystem: Environmental > Aquatic > Freshwater > Lake | place: Lake Michigan, USA...
GACAGACCGGCTCATTTTTTCACTTTCCCCCCGGCGGGGTCCACAAACAAAAGGGTTGGTAAAGTCTGCCTGACTTTCCTACCCAACTAGGGGGTCCGGCTTGCGGGCCCTGCCGTGCCCGCGCAGGTCTGCTCCCGCAGCCCAATACACTGACAACAGTAGTAAGTAATAAAACTAAAAAATCGTATATACCGTATGGTGTACTCTGCATGTCTGGAAGATAGAGGTCTGGTCCGAATCAAAATTTGGTTTTTGAGGCGTTGAGCCCTAAATTACTCAGCGAAAACCTCTGTTGATGCGGCAATTATAGCGGTAGTCAGTGTGTGGTTGTATTGGAGGGCCTCGTGGACTGTCGGATGGTGAGCCTGATGATGTTATGGTGGTTGTTTCTTCTGGCTGCGGTAACAGCGCAGATCTGCGGCAGATGATGATCGTATCTCCAAGTTCTGATTGTGATGATTTGAGTCTACCAATATTGATTTGAATGCTGGTTGTTCTCGCATCTTGTACACGTTGCGGTGGTTCTGGGCGCGGGCAATTTTTCAGCGTTGCCGTCTATCTCATCCATGTCCTTGGCCGCCGCTTACATGGATGGCGAGGGAGAAATCGCAGCCGCAGAATCCGGAGGTCCGCGATCTCCTCTGCTGTCCTCTGATTCTACTGATTCCGAACAGTCTTCTCTGGTTGATTCTGCAGTTGGATCTCCTTTTGATGTACTGCAACGTGCTGTGCTACAAATACCTTGTCGGGATACGCAAATCTCCTTGGGGCATGTTGCTCAAATGATGCACGGTATGGAGGCCAATTTGCTGAAACTAATGCAGCATTTGGGTGTGACTCCGGTCATTCAATCTCGGTTGCACATAGTGTCATTGAGGTCTAATAGTGCTTCGCCTCAAGCGCTATCTCCATCGCTCAAGCCCCAATGCCCCTTGTGCCGGTCGTCAAATTTTAAGAGTGAGAAGCATTTCGTTCAGCATTTAGGCGCCGCCATAACTGCCTTAGATCATCAGATTCATGGTACTGTTCGTCCCATTTCCCAACGCCCATCTGCTTGTTTTTTTTCTCCTTCCAGGCACAGTGCAATGGTTGGGCTGTCTCCTGGAAAGGCCACCTCCGCTGATGTTAAATCTTTTATTACTGTTTATAAGAGTTGTTTCTCAGCCAGTGAATGTTCTGGATTTGATGCTGTGAGATGCCAAAATGCTGCCGAATTCTTGGCAACAGCTGAGGGTTTAGGGGCCGGTCTAGCTCCCGACGCCGATTAGTTCATTGTCTCATATAATGCACAATGAACATTATATTCAAATTTTGCTTGTGCTCGCAGTTTGGAATAAATTCTATCATCTTTTTATTCTCGTATGATCTTGGGCGCGTATGTGTTTGTGAGGTTGTGTGGTTGTGCGTGGTAGTGTGTGCACGCTCTATTTTGTCAATGTAAGCAGCGCATGCCCTCGCCACATAAAGTCTAACTGCGAACACATGCGGCACATTCACATGCCCGATTGCTTCAACGCTGCAGCTGCCTTGGTTTTCAACGCTGCCGCCGTTATTGGCAGTTTTCTTGCCATCCATTCGGCTGCGTTTCCTTGCAGCAACAGTTGTTCTGGCGTATCTGAGTAGTCGCCATCATCGCAAAAACTTTCCATGTCAGAATCTGACTCGCTGTATGTTTCTCCACTGCTGTCATCTGAATCCGCAGGCACATGCTCTGATTCCAAAAGCAAGAATTGCATTGGCATCTTGGGCGGCACCGCTGATCTGAGGTCGAGCAGATCCGCATCTGGGGCGGCAACCGGCTCAGCTGCTTCCAATTTTTCGGCGTCGCAACCCTTGAAACTTGCGAAATATTCGTGCATTTTGATTCGGGCGATCTGAATAGGTGTTGCAGTTGTAACGGCTTGAGGTTCGAGAACTTCATCGCAATCTGAATCGTGAATTCGGATCCGTCTGCGAATGATCGAAGGACTGAGATGGGGAGGCGGTGATCCGGCAACTGGAGATGCTGCTGAAGCGTCATCGAGATTTGAATCGTGAATTTGAATCCGTCTGCGAATGATTGCAGGACTGTGAAGGGGAGGCGGTGATCTGATAACTGGTGATGCCGTTGTAGCTACTGGCGAACGTTGCACCGGTGGCATCTGTCTTCGTCCGGTAGCAGGAACGAATTGGGATTGGGGTAGAGGGTTGGTAACGTTCTCAAGCCTGCGCTGCATGGGTAATGCAGCATCCAGGACTCTGTCGTGCGCGATTTGCACAGCCCATCTTCGTGCGTCTCTGCTTACTGGATCATCGCTATCGCTGTCAGATGTCAGATGCGACTTTGCAGATCCATCGTTCTCGTCACTGGAAATAATCACTGGCCATTCCGCTGTTGACATGGTATTTCAAGTCTACACTGATTCCAGTCTGTGTTGTTCTTATACGCTGTGATGTTACTTGCCGCATGTGTCACTGGTGAGCCATCGTTTCGATGTTGCAAGCGTGAATGGTGGCGGCTGGCGATACAGTGCACCGCGTGGATGTCCGTTGTTTTGCCAACTGCCGGTTTACAATTCGACATAAATTGTGTATCCGCAGATCTGCGGCAGATTCAATTTGTGAATATGTATTTGAATTTGCATGAGTTGTTGGAGTCTGACATCTAAACGGAGATTTCGTGGCAGTTGGTGAATGGAGAGTTGATGCCGTTGCCCATGTGTCGCTGGTTGGTTATCGGTGCACATCGACAGCGCGATGGCATGCAGGCCGGGGCGCTCTCTCAGCATCTGCTTCACGCTGCGGCCGGGGGGCGAATCGATTTTGTCATATTGGGGTCCCTTACAAAATACACATTAGTAAACTTCAGTACTTGTCTTCTGGTTCGTCAGTGGGGTATATTCTCTCAAATGTCAGCAGCCAAAATTATATCTCGTAAACGCCCTGCTACTGTTCTCGATCTCGACGATGACGTTTCTGCATCCAATCAGCGTTTGAACCTTGTCGTCGGCAACAGGGATGTTATTGAAGCAGCTGCCAGTTCCGTTCCAATTACTGGCCAAGCTCTCGAGCGCACTGATGCTGATGGCAACATTCAATTCGAAGCTGATGTCGTCGCTACTGGCTCCGGACCATCGGTGGCTATTTCTGCGGTCTCCCCCCAGCGTGCCTCTGCCAGGCCTGAAACTCCAATGTCTCCTCAAGCTGATGTCGTCGCTACTGGCACCGGACCATCGGATGCTATTTCTGCGGTTTCCCCCCAGCGTGCCGCTGCCAAGCCTGAAACTCCATTGTCTCCTACCAACCGCGATCGCATTTTGGCATCTTGCGCGCCCGTGAAGGTGAATTGTTCTCTCTCAGCTCCTGGCCTTTCTAATCCAAATACTCGATTTGATTTTCAAGCTGTTGTTCTGATCGCTTATCCCATGTGCGAGAAACCCGATCGCCGTCATGTGTCTCTCATTGACAGATTCGGAGTGACAGGTATAACGGTGTGGTCCAACCATGTGGCTATGTTCTCTCCCCAGTCCGTTGGTCTTGTCGTGAAATTCTCCAACCTCTCTGTTGTTACCCACAACAACAAACGTGGATTGTCGATGAACAGGGACAGCTCCATCAGATTTCTTACTGACGTCGAACTCCGCCGATCTGATGAGCATCAATTTTGGAGCAGCAGATTGACTGCAGACACTCTCACTATCTTCCACGCTCGTTCTTTGGACGACGATTCTGTTGTATCCATATCTGGAATCCTTTTTTCAATTCAGATTGAAGTCAAAAGAGTTCGCAACGATGACAAAGAGCTGCTGACTTTGCGCTTGGCAGATGCCACTGGTCATATTGATGTCCGGAGCTGGCACTCATCTGATGCTGATTTTCGCGGATTTATCGACAAACCTATTCAGTTGCAGAGAATTCGTGTCACATCTTTTGCTGGCAACAAAGTTGCAGAACTCCTGGATGGTGACCATGGTACTGTGGTTTCTGGCGTTTTCGCTGGCGCTACGGCGCTGTCTAAGTTCTGGAGTGCTCCCAGCGTGTGATTTGTGTGATTGTGTTTGTTTGCTCGCGCCCGCGATTGTGTGACAGTGTAATAAAGGCACGCACTCATAATCTTTATCGTGTACGTGAGCGGGCGAAAGTGAGTGTGCGCTTGTGTGAGCGCATGCGCTGTTGCCAAGCGTTTGTGGACGCGAAATCATTTATTGCAAACGGTTGACTACACAGGTGGAGATGGTGGAGGAAAAGTTCCCGAGATCTGAAAAGGCCTCGAGTATTGTGTCATCATTTCAGCACGCCTAGACCAAAAAGATCTCTCGCTATGGGTCACGACAACAGTCATGGTGCAAAACATGCCTTCCAGTTCACGATACAGCAATTGCACAGCTGCCTCAGCAGCAGCAGCAGTTTCAAAGCCGTTTCCCAGCAGAGCAACAATGTTCACTGATGGATGTCCTCGATTGCAAAATGTCTTGCGCCAATAATATCCACAAAGACCTGGAACATTCAAAAGAGCAGTATTCAATGCCGATTGGTACTGGGCCATTGACATTTCCCTCCACTTACTGGATACCTTATGCGCGCTGAGTTTCCAACTGCGAACCATGACGATGGTGCTAAAACGCAGACTCGCAGGCCGAGAGTAATTTTGTTAGTCACAGCAAACAGTAGTGCGAAAGCGGCAAGGGGTAGAGGCTTCGTAATGGCGCAGGCTGTCATCACGTTCTAGTGGCTCGCGCTGCAGGCCAGGCGGGTGCCGTTGCACTTGGCAACCAATGTCGTTGTGAAATGATTTTGTAAACTGTCTGAAACATCTGCGGCAGATCTGCGGTCCATCAGACGCCACAATTCACGCCTGCGTTGTCAACATCTCTCGGTGCTTGACAGACAACGCGAATTCAGAATTCCTGAATTCCGAATTCCATGGAATGCGAGTTGTAGAATTCTAAGGAATAGGGAATTCCGCAAAATCCAAAGGGGAATTCTCGAGAATTCGCAATTCCAGATTCCGGAATTATCGCAAATTCAAAATTCTAGTATTTCACTGAATTCCAGTGGAATTCTGGAAACTGAATTTAATTTCTGTGAGTGAGGGATTCTGAATTTGTCCAGAACCGTGTGATGTTGACTTCGCAGGCGTGAATTGTGGCGTCTGATGGAACGCAGATCTGCCGCAGATGTTTCCGACAGTTTTCAAAATCTTTCCTAATTGACATTGGTTGCCAAGTGCAACGGCACTGCATCCAGTCCTGGAATTGTCCAGCGATTCATCGTTGCAATCGATGTTGATGCTGATTGCGATGCTAGACGCTAGTGTTGTTGCTGTCTCCGATGACGCTGATGACGCTACCGCCGCAGCTGCAGATGCTGATGTCGTTGACCTTGCTGCAGATGCTGTTGCTGATGATGCTGCATGTCAAATGCCTTGGTTGTCGCCCGTCGATTTGGCATTTCAGAATTGTCTGCAGCAATGCCGGCCTGTCCCTCTTTGCCTGAAATTACAGCATCATCGCCGGCGGGTAGTCTTCGGCAACATCCACCGGCAGTTGCGGCTCGCGTATATTTGATGAAGATGAACGTCGTGATGGACATGATTATCTCAAAATCTTTATTTGGGCAATGGTTGTCACACTGTATGAGGATTGAATGGCAGGTGCAACGCGTCAAAATTCTGCGTCATAGTGCGTTGTATCTAATTCACTGTTTTATCGCATCAGGCTCGAGGGTTACCCCATGCGCATATCCCCATTGTTCTAGAAAACCCAGCCATTTGTTCAAGACAAATTGGTGGCTGAGCTGACATCTAGTTTCTGGGACTGCAATCATTCTTTTTTGAGCATGCAGCTTGCATGTTCTGACATGTCGACGTGAATATACATGACGTGCTAGGCGAACTTGTGCAGTGACATTTTTACTGGATGTTTTGAGCATCGCTTACAATCCGATACATAAGAGTATGATTTATAAATGACCTGCTCGCATCACGTTTATCAGCAAACCTTTGCATACCTTGTTTTTTATCGTAGTCGCATGTTCCGGACTAAAAAAATACACTCTGCTCCAGCTGGCCACCCTCGATAGTGCCACGTAAATCAAACCGTGCACGAATGCATCGGCTTCTATGAACAAACCGATTCGATGGAGAGACTGGCCTTGAGATTTGTGAATTGTGACAGCATAAGCGCAAACGATTGGAAATTGCCATCGAGCAAAAGAAAAAGGTAGCCCTGACTTGCCCTCCAAAATTGAGAAATTGCATCTGGGTAACATGACGATTTTGCGCTCTCCTGGTCCTGACAATAGCCTCACCTGGATACAGAATTTTGACCAAGAGAGGAGCTCGCACAGAACACCGTTGCACACTTCGGGAGGATTGTAGTTTTTGATAATCATAAATCTGGCGTGAAGTTTGAACTTGAGGCACGCTGGTGGGACTCCTCCAAAATTCAGTGAAGCGATATACTCTTGAGGATACAAATCCCGATTTTTGCAAGCTCTCATGTCATCAGATGCCATCGCCATATAGCAGTCACCTGGAATCCGATTGATGCATTCGTCGTTAATTGCTGCACATTGATCCAGAGTCATTGCCAGAATCATGCGCTTTTCATCATAGTTTGTTATTCCCTCGCTGTAAACACGTGATATAAGTGCATCTACACTTTCCATCGTGCTGGTTGATGGCACTTCAATGTCAATAATCTCACCGTCACCAATTTGTTCGAGCATCGAAGCGTAGATGCTGTCCGTGGCAGCTCGAAAATTGAATGTGAACTCGAGTTTTACAGCAGACTGAAACCAATCGCATTGTGATACTGACAGACGCGTTCCGTCGCCAGTATTGTCGACAGGTGGCAGTTGCCGAAAGTCTCCTAAGAAAACGATGACTTTGCCTCCAAAAGGCCTGTCATTTCTCATCAATCGTTTCAAACTTCTGTTGAGAGCATCGACTACTTGCACCGATACCATCGATATCTCGTCCCAGAATATGCACGCTGCCCTTCTAATTTGACTGTCTACATCCACGTTCCAAATTAAAAACGTGTCTTCGAAGCATGGTACCGGGATGTTGAAAGCGGCGTGCGCAGTTCGACCTCGTGGTAATCCAGTGGCCGCAAGAGCACTGGCCGCTACACAAATGCACGTCTGATTCTGTGCTCGTAATTGAGCCGCGCAATAATGAACCCAGGCCGATTTGCCAGTCCCAGCTCGAGCAAGAATAGTAATTACGTTTCGATCTTGCGAGTCGATGAGCTCCATCAATTTTACCCTAGCAAATTGTTGCTCTTCAGACAACACCATGCTCAGAACGGCCGGAACATATGGGTCACATTCTTCCTCTGCATTGTGATCATCCTGAATGTCATAATTTGAATCTGGCAGTGTGAAACCGAAATTCGAATCCGCCAAAGACCTTCCAGCTCTCTTCATGCAGTGTTGTATTGCCCACAAAGTTGTAGCCGTCGATTCAGCAGTTGGATTGCATCCACATAAATCCATTGCAAAATGCTGGAACATTGCCATTGCATTGACGGCCGGTAAGTTGATCAGAATTAATGCAAATTGCTCCCGAATTTCTTGCAAGCTCAAAATTCGCACGTCTAGCATTTCTTGAAATGACTGGATCCACTCGCTGTCATCATGAATCATACCATAAGCCTCGCATGCTTGCCGGAATGTGGGGTATATGTGACCGTCAATACTTGTTAAGTCTTCAAATGACTGGGCGCCAGCTACGCAATCCAACATGCTCCGGAGTGCGAACAATTCCGCATTGTTGGTGGATACGCCGTACATGCGGCCCACTGCAATTGTGCCACGTTCACGCTCATACCAACTGTTGTCTTTGAAACAGTAATGCTCCGGTATTTGTATATACTTGTACTGGCGTGCCCGTGGATCTCTACGATTCAGGGCAAACCACTCTATCAACGTGCTGCTCTGGCGAGAAGCTGCTTCCATTATATCTCTGGGGTCCGCGGTAGGGTCGAATATCATCATTTGATGGCAGGGCAGATGCACGTCCAATCTGCACACTGCTGGATATTCTTGATGCAGCTTTAAACTCAGCAGACGCCATGCGGCTTCGCTGGCTGACAGCAAACGGCCACTTATAAATGATGAAATTTCGTTCAACTCCACGAAAGCATGATCAGGTGCCTGATTAAATCGTTACGATTGGACAATATTAGCAGGGATCGACTTATATAGTACCTTAAAGACGTATTTGTAAACGTACTTGAAGCAACGCCTGTGCGTGCTGACCTCTATGTTTATGTGGCAGTTGAACAACATCAACAATAGGGGGTTATATGGGACTACCCAATCATCTGTCACAATGCGATCGCCGATGACGGTAGTATGTAAGGCCCGACGTCGGTACTTGGGATACCCTTCCCCAGATGCGGTAGTCTGGGTCTGCAGAGATTTTGGAAATCGCCGTAAACAGCTGCCGTTCTTGCCTTTGAGTCGACAGCCAGCAGCAGCATTGCAGTCGCACGGTTTGTGAATCATGCATTTCTTGACGATCGCATGCAATCGAGGATGGGTTGTCGGGTTGGGGATTTCAGCACAAATCAAAGCGTCTATTTGTCTGGCACATATTACTTTAACCTCTAAAATGATCAAAATGTGAGCGTGTGGCAATCCTCGAGCCTGCAACTGGCGTCATTTTGACATCATATTGGAGCAATATAAGTCAGATTTTAAATTACCTGCCATTCAATTCTGTGACAATGAGCCAACACGTTGCCAAACAATTTTTTTTTGCATATCATTTCCATCATGGCATTGAGCTTGAGTAGGAACACCCTGGCTACAATGTCTGGATGATGAATCCAGTTGCTGTCACCGGGAATAGCGTTGGAAATTTCGGGCCAGGAGGGGTTTGCAGTCATTGTAATGAAAAGATCTGGCTTTCCAAAGCGCCGGGGCAGAGCCATGGCGTCCAAGTACAGGCGATGATAGTATTTAGGAGATCCAGTGAAACTACACGGCAATATAACGGGGACTCCAATGTCCTCTGCATGACGCAAATTGATTTCAGATACCAATCTTTGCGCAGATGCTGAGCGGTACTTGGCTTGTTGTATAGCCAAAGAATGAAAATGCAACTCCCGAGCTTCAACTTGGGCCTGCGCATCGCATATATACTCGAGAGTCAACCTTTCGCACCGTTGCACATGGCTGGGCACATCACGATGCATGAGCATGAAACGCATGTACTCACACAGCGATATTTTCCGGTGTTCAGATTGCCCATAAACCATATTAGGGTGCCAGCCGGCACATCCCGTAGGAAACAGTAACGGGTACGTCAAAGCATGGTAATATTGATTGTTGGCGTTGATGCTGTGCAATCTATTATCAGAAACTTTGGACACAACAATATCGCGGCTGAAACCCGGCTGCGCAATTATAGCACCGACATCGAAAGCCTCCATATCGTCATCTCCCTTCCATGTCACATGGACCGCGTCAGATGCAGCTGCGGTTTTGAACGTTCTTGCCAAATGATTGTGCTCTAACATCAAAAGATGCAAACGATTCAGAACATCCGGCCGCAAAGAGGGAGCAATTTCCAATCTGCGGGACGTAGCGTCATCCGTATTCAATATATATATTTGGGCAAATTTGTGTATTTCGTGTTGGCCTGAAGGGCAAGAATGAGCGAACATAAACTGCAGCAACGCATGTGGCACCTGGTATTAAACTGCCAATGCGATGATACGCACTGCCACCTAAAACGAATGTTCCGCCAATTACCGACTTATTGCTGTGTCCCACTGATGCAAGAGCCATTACTGAATTATAGATTCGGAAGTTGCTGCGAACATGAGAACTCAAAATCAAATCACTCAATTCTGCGGGAACAACATTGAGCTGGGGCACGTTGATTTGACCATCGTTACAGCAATTCAACCGTTCGTGTTTCCACGATCTAGATCTGCAATGAGGGCACACAATTGACATGCTACCGCACGAATGTGCTTCTGTATTATCGACGTTAACAGTCAGAGCTAGAGACCTAACGGCAGCGTTGACGCTGGTGTGGCAGCAGCGTTGCACAGGCACTCGGGGGCAGTCGCCGAGTGGGTGGCGGGAATGACAAATTACGCAACGACATGACTCATTATGAGAATGCCTCAAACTGCAGATTCTGCATATATGCATTCGCCCAGACAACAGTACCGACTGGTGGTCATCAGGTAACTCCAGCGCTATGGGGCAATCTGCATCCGGATGTCGGGTATGACAACGAACGCAAAGGCAAGGCATATCGCTATCATGCTGTGCGCTGCACATAATGCATATATCTGGCTGGGGAAGTTCTAATAAGCTAATGTGGTCACTATAGTAAAATTCGAAGGAATTCACCGGCGGGCATTGAACGTCGTCGCCATGAGGGTTTCCACACAGCGCACAGCGGTCCGACGTAATCCGATAGTGATGATTGGCTACAGATCGGTATTTTTTGGAAGGGCAGTCCGAATCAGGATGCAAGTAATGACATCGGACACACACACATTGCATATCGCTATCATGCTGTGCACTGCACTTCCAGCATATATTACGCAGATGAGGTTCTGAAATTTGGACGCTAGAGTAAAACTCGAATGAATTCACCGGCGGGCATAGAATTTCGTTGGCATGTTCGTTCCCACACAGCGCACAGCGGCCCGACGGACAGCAACCTGTCATCAATGTTGACGGGACAGGAAATGAACAGCCGGTGATAGGCGAGGCATTGAGGAGTTCGCTTTCGACACAGCGTTTAATGCGCCGTTGTCTCGGGACATAAACAGGCGAGGCAGTTAGGACTTGGTTTTTGAGTCGTGATTTAATCTGGCGTTGTCTCGCTTTTTCGCGTTTTAAAGTTAAGAGCTCCGACATCTGAAGTTGTAGGCCAGCGCGGATGTTACTGTATCCTAAACAAAATTTGATTACCTTGAATACTGCAGCCCAACCGCAGATGTTACATCTTGCCCCATATGCTGTTGGCAGCTTACCTCGACAACCATATAACACACGGCCAACAGCCGGGTCCAACGGCCGATCATCTGCTGCAGATCTGCCAACATCACGGTGCAGCGTCCAGCCTGCGATATTATGTTGAGGACGAAAGCAGATGTGATTCGCGAGAGATATTGAGAATTTACTGACATTCTCCCGAAAACTCATATGTGAAAGTGGTTCTAAAAAAATTAAAGTATTCGTCCACCCAAGGGGCCCGATAAATTGTGGTACCACCTGAATTTTAAAAGCCTTATCCCGTTAGCATTATGATCTGCAACGTCGTCGGGCTAATCGATTCTGCTTAGCCAATTTGTCTTGTAATTTGTTTTGCAAAAATTGACTATCGAATATTGGCAAGCTCCCTGCGACCGCCGCTGCGTCAGTCTCAGTAACGGCGCAGATCTGCCGCAGAAGTATTCAAATACGATCCTCGCACATCTAACGTTGGCACTATGGTGGCGATGTCATGATAACGGCATCAGAGGAGAAGCAATTCAAGTATGCAAAAAAATGTTGACATCGACGCTGACGGTGATAGCATCTTGTTGGCGTTGATGGACGTGGCATGGAATCGACTTGCCGATTTGGGGCACACATCCAGCGCCGAAGTTTTGTATAGTACATACAGAAATAATGGCACTATCAAAACTCGAGTGAAAGCAGACTTCAGTTGGGTTCATGTTCTCGTCAACATTACTCTTTCGGACAAAATTTTCGTAGCAGGAAGCGCAGCGACATGGTTAGCGGAACGATCATTATGCAGTTCAACTCCACTATGGTCACCAAATGACATCGACGTATTCATGTGTCTGACTCCAAGCGATTATGAAACATGCGTGTCAGAATTTCAGAAGCTCTACAATTTGAGCAGCGATGCAGTTGTGAGACGACGGGACATTGTCGATCTAACGTTATCCAGCGGTCTGATTGTGAGTTTCATCAGATGCCCGATTAATTGGGGCGCTCAAGAGGTGATATCTCAGTTTGACATCAATATTTGCACGCCGATTATAGTGCGCGAAGCTGACAACGGCATATGGGTAAGCATGTCGATGGAGGTGGCTGCTGGTATCCGCGAACGGGAGATGCGATGCACTGTTCGTAAACGCAACGTCTTGTTCATGCAGTATCCCTTGCAGAAATCCCTGCATCGGATGCGAAAGTACGCAGCTCGAGGCTATACCTTTGGTGCTTTGATATTTGAAGCAACCTCCCACAGGGATTTTCCCGACCGCGATGCGGATTCTGAGTTGAAGATTTCAGATTTCGATCATCTCGTTAAAAATCCCATATCCACAGTGTCACATGCACGCTCTCCGAATGAAGCGCTGGTGATGCGCTCGGATTAGTTAGATATTGATAGTGGTGGAGTTAACCAATAAACAAAATCTACACGCAGACTCACGACCGCGATTGTGTGGCAGGGAAATGAAGGCACGCACTCATAATATTTATCGTGTTCGTGATCGGGTGACAGTGAGTGTGCGCTTGTGTGAGCGCATGCGCTGTTGCCAAGCGTTTGTGGACGTGAGATCATTTATTGCAAACGGTTGACTACACAGGTG